>Ga0182024_10009836_pt1 | contig 19650 bp, 23 predicted proteins | sample P32metaG_FD_120480 | JGI IMG/M metagenome (GOLD analysis project Ga0182024, IMG submission 120480) | Permafrost microbial communities from Stordalen Mire, Sweden - P3-2 metaG (Illumina Assembly) | ecosystem: Environmental > Terrestrial > Soil > Wetlands > Permafrost | place: Sweden: Stordalen... | reverse complement strand
TTTGGGGATAGCGGCGGCGGCGCGCTGCGACCGGTCAATAGTGACCACTTTACACGCCAGATTGTGCCGGTTCGCGCACAAATCACAGCTCAACAACTCAATATTATGGGAGAAAGTGCGCAGCTTTATTCAGCGGTCGCACGATCACGGCGGATTGCCCATGGAATCTTCCCGGCACCTCTAAACACGTGCTATTCTTGGTTTGCGGCGCTGCATTCGGCTGCTTGATGCTGGCTAACGGCGCAGCGCGATCAGGATGTCTCCGTTTGAAGAAAAAGCCCACGTCGCTCGATCCCAAAATGATTCTTGCCGAGGCCGGCAAGGGGCGAAGCATTATCAAGTATCGCAAGAACCAGATCATATTCTCACAGGGCGATCCCACCGAAGCGGTGTTCTATATCCAGAAAGGCAAACTGAAGGTCGCAGTCGTTTCGGACCGGGGCAAAGAGGCGGTCGCGGCAATACTCGGACCGGATGAGTTCTTTGGTGAAGCCTGTATGGCAGGCCAGGTTCTGCGCCTGGCGACAGTTTCGGCTATGACGGAGTCCGTTGTTGTCCGGATCGAGAAAGATACGATGGTTCAGCTGCTTCGTGAGCAGGAGGCTTTCTCCCAGATGTTTACGACTCATATCCTGCAACGGACAATGCGCGTGGAAGCCGACTTAATAGACCAGTTGTTCAATTCCAGTGAAAAGCGTTTGGCGAGACTGCTTCTGCTTTTGGCAAATTACGGGAGCGACGGAGAGCTGGAACCGATTCTCGCCAAAATCAGTCAGGAGACGCTTGCCGAGATGATTGGAACCACGCGGTCTCGCGTCAGCTTCTTCATGAACAAATTTCGCAAGCTGGGATTCATCGAATATAACGGCCACATTGAGGTCCACAAATCCTTGCTGAATTTGGTCCTTCACGACCACCCACAAATAAGGACATGAGGGCTTGTCTCTGAACTAGGCCCGTTACGGCAGCTACGTGGCACTAAGATTCTTCATATTTGACCGCTCTCTGAGGGATTTATGACCGGTGCTATGCGCGGCCGACCAAGCCATGACGTAAAGCAGCCAGAACATCCAAAATTGATCGAAGTGATGGGCCCCGGTCTTATTACCGGCGCCTCAGACGACGACCCAAGCGGGATAGCAACCTATTCCCAGGCTGGCGCGCAATTCGGCGTCAATATGGGTTGGACGCTGATTCTCACCTTCCCATTGATGTGTGCCATTCAGCAGATCAGCGCTCAAATTGGACGGGTAACCGGCCATGGTCTCGGCGGTAACCTGCGCCGCCACTATCCGCCATGGGCACTATATTCTTTGGTAGGCCTGCTGTTGATGGCCAATACCATCAATCTGGGCGCTGACCTCGGAGCGATGGGAGCCGCTTTTAAACTTCTGGTCGGCGGGCACTCCCTTCTCTATGTCGCCGGCTTCGGTATCTTGTCGGTCTTGCTTGAAGTGTTCATGCGCTATTCGCGCTACGTCTCGGTGCTGAAGTGGCTCAGCCTGTCGCTGTTTGCTTATGTCGCCACTCTATTTGCCGTAAATGTGAACTGGCTCGATGTCAGCTACCACCTCTTTGTGCCTGATATCTCCCTGAAGGGACAATACCTGATGGTGGTGGTTGCCGTGTTTGGCACCACTATAAGTCCGTATCTCTTTTTCTGGCAGGCGGGAGAGGAAGTGGAGGCCGAAAGGGAAAATCCGCGTGCCCATCCCCTGAAGACATCTCCAGCCGAAGCGCCGTATGAATTGACGCGTATTCGCCTCGACACCTGGATCGGCATGGCTTTTTCTAATTTGATTGCGTTGTGCATTGTCCTGACGACTGCCGCGACGTTGAACGCCCACGGCATCACAGATATTCAAACCTCGTCCCAGGCGGCAGAGGCGTTGCGTCCTATCGCTGGGCGCTTTGCCTTCACAGTATTTGCAATCGGCATTATCGGTACCGGCTTGCTCGCATTGCCAGTGCTCGCAGGATCAGCGGCATACGCCGTGGGCGAGGCACTCCGTTGGCCAGTGGGATTGGCGCGCGAGCCACTGAAGGCGAAGGCCTTCTACGGAACGATTGCCGCGGCCACGCTCATCGGCGGCATAATGAACTTTACCCCGCTCGATCCCGTCAAAGCGCTATTTTGGAGCGCAGTGATAAATGGTGTGGTTGCTGTGCCTATTATGGTCATGACGATGCGCATGGCGACGGACAAAAAGGTGATGGGTGCATTCGACGTAAAAGGTCTCTTGCGTATCTTGGGTTGGCTGGCAACACTAACTATGGCTCTGGCAGCAGTCGGCATGTTCGCGACATGGAATTCATGACTCATCGCTGCCCGCGGTTATTTTGTTGCGGACCGCAGCCGGGTACCCCAAAGGAGACAAGCCGATTCCCTTGCCAGGTGGGCGTTTACGGCTATCCTGCGGTCGAGACCAACGATAATTCAGGATTATCGATCCTGTCTGCTTTTGACCCAAAGCAGGACATTGATCAGTGTGATATTGTGTAGCGCGTGACGGTAACTAGCCATACTGGGCTCAGAAACGCTGCTGCCAATAATGTGTTTTAGCCAAAAGCCACTATTGGCTTCAAAATACGCTCGTCAAACCAGTGGTTTACAACCGAGGTTGGCGGCCCCACCCAGCGGTGATTTTGGTTCGGCGCACGGCCGAATGTCCGCTTTACCCCGAAAGCGGTCATTCGACCCCGGTCAGCTGAATGACTGCTTTTGACCCAAAACGGACACTCAATTGGGCGGCTTCAGGAGAGAGCTTTGATGCCGCCGTAGAAGAAAAATTCCCAACTCGATCGCCAGCGCCGCAAGGAAAGGTGATAGAGCGATGGCCGCGCCGTCTTCCTCTTCCTCGGCCTTCCATAAAGCGCCTATTGCACACAGGCCGAGACCGACCAACAGCAATTTGCGCATCGAAAATGCTTCCGAGTTTCCACGACAGGAACCCCTAGTGGCAACGATGGTTCCGTGTGGCCAAATAACGGCATGACAAATAGGTTCCTTGGCATTGCGGAGCGGGGATCGCACGCATTGGGCTGCAGCTCTTGGGTGGGGCTAATGCTCCCGGCTACATCGTTCGCGTGCCTTTGCGCTCGGCAGGTCGTGATTCCTCAAAGTTCTGCATGGTCTTTCTCCACGGTGGCGAAGCCGTGGGGCTATGCAACTTCGCGGGTTTTCAAGGGTTTCCTGAGGCGCAACCGTATCCCTGAGGCGGCATGGCCCGTGCGCGAAAGAAAACAGCAAAAAAACGTTCGGTTTCCCAGAAAACAACACAGCACAAGCCGGCCAATGACGACGGGCCGACCCTGGCCGGCCGTCCGCTATGGCAAGGCAATTTGCGCCTGTCGCTGGTGAGCTGCCCCATCGCACTCTACAGCGCCACCAGCAGGCGGAGCGACGTTTCCTTCCACTTGCTGAACCCGAAGACCAATAATCGCATCCGTATGGTCCCGACCGATCCGGAGTGCGGTCCGGTGGAGCGCTCCGACTTGGTTAAAGGTTATGAGATCACGAAAAACCACTATGTGACGGTAACGGCGGACGAACTGGACGCGGTCAAGCTGGAAACTACCCATACGTTAGACATCGAGCGTTTCGTCGATGCCGATACGATCGACCGGCTTTATTGGAACGATCCCTTCTATATCTTGCCCGCCGACGAGAGTGGCATCGACGCCTATATCGTGATCCGCGACGCCATGGCAGGCGCCGGGCGCATTGCGCTCGGGCGAGTGGTTATGCATACGCGCGAGCGCCTGATGGCCGTGGAAGCAAGGGGCAAAGGCCTGATCGCCTGGTCGCTACGCATGGCCGACGAAGTGGTGGAAGCCGAAGATGCATTTGCAGACATTCCTGCCCGGAAAGCCGACAAGCAGATGATCGAGATCGCCGAAAAGATCATCGAACAGCAGGAAGGCCCTTTCGCGCCGGAAGGCTTCGAGGACCGCTACGAAAAGGCGTTGCGCGAATTGATTCGCCGCAAAGAAAAGGGCGAGAAGATCATCACCGCCGAACCGGTGGAGGACAGCAACGTTATTGACCTGATGGCGGCGCTGAAGAAAAGCCTCAAGGGTGGTGGCGGCAAGGCGCCCTCCAAGAAGCGCAGGGCCGGCTGATGAAAAGCAATAAATTGATCGAGACCGAAACCGGCAAAGTTTGGTTGCTGGTGCTGGATAAGGGCGAAGAGGTGAAGAAGACACTGGAGGATTTCGCGGCGGCGGAAAAGCTCGAGGCCGCGTCCTTTGTGGCGTTGGGCGCATTTGAGCGCGCCAAGATCGGCTATTTTCAATGGGACAAAAGGACCTACAAGGAAATTCCCGTCGATGAGCAGGTCGAAGTGATCACCCTGGTCGGCGATATTGTGCGCAGCGAGAAGGGCTGCCCCAGCGTGCATGCCCATACGGTGCTGGGCCGGTCCGACGGCAGCACGCGGGGCGGCCATCTGCTTGAGGCAATAGTTCGCCCGACGCTGGAGATCACTCTGACCCAGAGCCCAGCCCATCTGGTGCGGCGAAGGCACCCCGAACTGGGCATCGCCCTTATCGAACCGGCATAGGCCGGGAACTATTGAGTTCCCTTTTACGTTGCCTGTGAAACCTCGGAGGGATCCATGCTGCGTACCATACTTTTGATCATTCTGGTGTTGGCCTTGCTCGGTTCATTTCCGCTCTGGCCGTACAGCATGGGTTGGGGCTATGGCCCGTCGGGGGGCTTAGGCCTTGTGCTGGTCGTTCTAGTCGTCCTGATTTTAATGGGACGTCTCTAACAAAGCATGAGTGCGAAGAAGAAGGCACCTCTGGTCCGATACCAGTCAATGCGCGACTTCACCGTTACCGCCGAACCCAGCGGGAAGGAGAAAGTCGCGCCGGTGGGGCGGCTGCGCTTCGTTATCCAGAAGCACGCGGCGACGCGGTTGCATTATGATTTCCGGCTGGAGTTGAACGGCACCTTCCGCTCCTGGGCAGTGACGCGTGGGCCGTCTCTGGACCCAGCCGACAAGCGCCTGGCAGTGGAGGTGGAAGACCATCCCCTGGATTACGGCGACTTCGAAGGGACCATTCCCAAGGGCCAGTACGGCGGTGGCACGGTGATGCTATGGGATCGCGGCTTCTGGGAGCCGCAAGGCGATGCAGGCAGGATGCTGGCCAAGGGCGACCTGAAATTCACTTTGGATGGCGAGAAGCTGCACGGCGGCTGGGTGCTGGTGCGGATGAAAAATGACAAATACAAAAGCAAGCGCAGCAACTGGTTGCTGATTAAGCATCACGACTACTATTCCAAGAACGGCAATGGCGAGGCGATCCTGAAGAAGGATCATTCGGTGGCTTCGGGCCGCGCTATGGGCGCGATCGAGAACGGCGCTGGCGCCAAGCCCAAGCCGTTCATGCGGGCCAAGGCCTTCAAGGCGGACGCAATCTGGAATTCCAAGAGCCGCAAGGATAACGAGGAGCCTGCGCCGGTGGTGAAAGTCAAGCCTGTGGCAAAACCCAAAATAATCGCTCATCTACCAAAGTTCATTGAGCCCCAGCTTTGCCGCCTGGCGGAGCCGCCGCCGTCCGGCCCGGGCTGGGTTCATGAGGTCAAGTTCGATGGCTACCGAATGCAGCTGCGGGTGCAGGACGGCAAGGCCCGCCTGTTCACGCGCAAGGGGTTGGACTGGACTACCAGGTTCGCCGCCATCGCCAGGAACGCCGCCCGGCTGCAAGACTGCATCCTGGACGGCGAAATCTGCGCCCTGGACCATAACGGCGCGCCGGACTTCGCGGCGCTGCAGGCTGCCCTGTCAGATGGCAAGTCCAATCAACTCATCTTCTTTGCCTTCGACCTTCTGTTTGCCAAAGGCGAGGACCTGCGCGCTCTGCCCCTGTCCACCCGCAAGGCGCGGCTGGCATCGTTGCTCAAGGAGACGAAGAGCGACGCCCTGCGCTTTGTCGAGCATTTTTCCAGCGGCGGCGAAGCGATACTGCAATCGGCTTGCCGCATGAACTTGGAAGGCATCGTCTCCAAGAAGGCCGATGCGCCCTACGCCTCGGGACGCAGCGACAGCTGGACAAAATCCAAATGCCGCGCCGGACACGAAGTGGTGATCGGCGGCTGGAGCACGACGGCGGGGAAATTCCGTTCCTTGCTGGTAGGCGTGAATCGCGGGGACCACCTGATCTATGTCGGACGCGTCGGCACCGGTTACTCCGCCGACAAGGTCAAGCGGTTAATGCCGCGCCTGAAAGAGATGGCGGCAGACAACAACCCGTTCACCGGCAAGGACGCGCCCGGGCATGAGCGCGGCGTCCATTGGCTGAAGCCGCAGTTGGTGGCTGAAATCGAATTTGCGGGATGGACCGGCGACGGCATGGTGCGGCAGGCGGCGTTCAAGGGCCTGCGCGCCGACAAGCCAGCCGATGAAGTGAAAGCCGAGACGCCGAGGTGGAACATGAAACTAGCGGAGCCGAAAGCGAAGAAAGCGGGCAACATTGGCGTGGTGATGAACATTCCCATCTCGCACCCTGACAAGGCTTTGTGGCCCGACGCCGGCGACGGCGAGCCAGTAACCAAGCTGGAACTCGCGGAATATTATGAGGCGATCGGCGGATGGATGCTGCCGCACATCAAGGGCCGGCCATGCTCCATCGTGCGCGCGCCAGACGGTATCAAGGGCGAACAGCATTTCTTCCAGCGCCATGCCGGCGCGGGCCACTCCAGCCTGTTCACTCTGGTGAAAGTCTCCGGCGACCGCAAACCGTATTTGCAGATCGACCAGGTCGAAGCCCTGGCAGCGGTGGCGCAATCCGGCGGGCTGGAACTGCACCCATGGAATTGCGCGCCCGGGCATCCGGATGTGCCGGGCCGCTTTGTCTTTGACCTCGACCCCGCGCCGGATCTGGATTTCAGCGAAGTGATAGCGGCGGCAAAAGAGCTGAAGGAGCGAGTAGAGAAATTGGGCCTGGTCTGTTTCGCCAAGACCACCGGTGGAAAGGGCCTGCATGTGGTGACGCCATTCGATGCCGGAAAATCCATCGGCTGGGAGGACGCCAAGGCCATCGCACGGGAAATCTGCACCCGCATGTCTGCTGATAGCCCCGACAAGTACCTGGTCAATATGTCCAAGAACAAACGGCGTGGGAAGATTTTCCTGGACTATTTGCGCAACGACCACATGGCAACAGCGGTGGCGCCGCTGTCGCCGCGCGCCCGTGACGGCGCGACCGTCTCCATGCCGCTAGAATGGAGTGCCATCAAACGAGGCCTGGACCCCAGGCGATTCACCGTTCGTACCGCGCCGACGCTGATTACCAAAAGTGCCGCCTGGAACGAATATGCCCAATCCGCAAAGCCGCTGCTGCCGGTATTGAAAAAGCTTGCAAGGAATTAGGCATTTCGCAATGTCTGGTCCTGACCCAAAGCGGACAGGTCTGATCCTATGACTTTGTGGAGGCCCAGACCCACGATGGCCGCAAGGTGCGGCTGATGACGCTGATCGACGAGTTCACCCGGGAATGCCTGGCGATCCGGGTCGCCCGGCGGATCAACGGGCTGGGTGTTCTAGAGTCCATGGCTGACGCGATGCTGGTGCGGGGCATCCCCGAACACATCCGGTCCGACAACGGGCCGGAGATGACCGCCAAGGTTGTGCGCGGCTGGCTGGCGGGTGTGGGCGCCAAGACGCTCTACATCGAGCCAGGCAGTCCGTGGGAGAATGGCTATTGCGAAAGCTTCAACGGCAAGCTGCGGGACGAGCTGCTCAACGGAGAAATCTTCTACAGCCTGAAGGAAGCGAAGGTTCTCATCGAGCAATGGCGCCACCACTACAATACCATCAGACCCCATTCATCGCTGGGATATCGACCACCCGCGCCGCAGACTTTTGTGCCCCGGCCGCCCCATCTGGATGGAGCGCCCGCTATGCAGTAGTCTCAATCATGCTGGTACAAAATATCCGGCAGGCCACTGATCGGAAAGCACCATGCCTAAAGGACCTATTGATGCGGATGCGTGCCGCTGGAAAAGTGAAGTTCGATATCAAGACGGGTAAATGGTGTAAGGCGTAAAATCGAGTTTGGGGCGGGGCCCATCCTCATGGGAGTGCTATGCGACTGCGGCTCATGAATTGTATCCGCGTGATCCGCACATTGCTTGCCGACAGTGTTGAGCGCGCAGAACACTTCCTTCGCCTTATGAATGGCTCCGCCAACCAGCCGCGTGCATAAACACGAGAACTAAGCCGGAGGCACATGTCACTCACGACAATCCTTGGAGTTTTAGCGGCGGCTGTCTCAACTGCGAGCTTTGCGCCCCAAGCGTGGAAAATAATCAGGTCCCGTAAGACCAAAGACATCTCGACAGGAATGTATCTGTTGACTGTTGTCGGGTTCGCATTGTGGATCGGATTTGGCATCGGACTGGGACAATGGCCGCTGATTGCGGCGAACTCAATTTGCCTGCTGCTGTCTGGCTTTATCTTACTTATGAAGCTCTTGCCCGCTTCCAAGAAAGATGCCGTCGCCAGGACAGTCGATCCAACGTCGTAGGCTATCGCGTTGGACGAGTTGCGAGCCCTCTTGGGGCGTCCTGCACAACTGCTTCACAAAGAATACTCTGGTCGGTCAGTGAGAGAGAAGTTCTGTTCGCGCCTCAATGAATCATTCCTATCGTCTGCCACTCCCTCCGGGCATGGCCTCGAGTGGCCTGGCGCAGAGGTCTGGGAAGGTGGACGGCGAGTTCATTGTGCGGGGGTCGGCCGATTTGCAATGGGGCCGCCCGAGCGTCGTGATAGCGCGCAAGCCCCTTCAAGCCTCCCGTGACCAACTAGCCCAGCGGGATCATCGTTCGCTTCCCCGGTATCTTTGCTTTCATGGTATGGTTGGTTAACACATTGAGGGCTTGGCACTAAACCGCGCGGCTAGACGTTGGCAATATATGAGCTATTGGATCCCCGCCGCCATCTTCATCAGCTACGTCATATTCTGGTTTGCCATGACGGAGCGTAGCGGACCGGCGACTACCCGGTTTCCTACCAAGCTGCGTGCCAGGGTGAAAAGGCGTCGTGCACCCAAACCCGAACCAGTTGCCTAAGTCATCTATCTCCCTTTTGGAGCAGACCCTACGTAAAGGGGAAGAGGTGCATGGGTAAAGTCAGGGCAAGAGTGAAGGGTCGCGTGAAGCGCATCCCCCTGACGGAATACCACGTGGTGCCCAATGGGAATCGTTGGGATGTCGAGCGAGACGACGCGTTCAATGGGTCATTCGCATACGACATGAATACCGCTATTGGCCTCGCAATTGCGGGCGCGCAACGTGATCTGCACAATGGACTAGACGTGATGGTGTGCGTTCAAGAGCCGGATGGGCATTGCAGGAAGGTGTGGCCTTAGACGCGGCGGTGCCTGCGCCATCGTGCAGGGCAGAAGAAAGCCCCGCCAATTGCTTGGCAGGGCTCTACGCCACCGGAAAGAAGGGGCTGGGGGCCAGTGGCATATAGAAACGATGCGCAACGCATTAGGTTGCAGCAGTCTGCCTTGCTATTCTAGTCCGCGATTTTCTTAACGACGGTCTTATCGCCATTAGGATCGGTGTGAACCTTCTTCATATAGTTCGCATGCCGTTTGATCACGGTCTTTGACCCGGTGTCGTGCTTCACGACCGTCTTGGAACGGTCGCCGTCAGCGCTTTCCTTATGAATGACTGTGGTGTCCTGCGCAATTGCGACGTTGGCCATTCCCGTAATGAGGCTCGCCGCGACAAGGCTAATGAGCACGATTTTCATAATTCTTCTCCGCAGGGTGTGGCTGTCAAACGCCAGGCCATCGCAATCGTTCCAAATTGGGATCATTCCGATAATTGTTCGAAAGGGTCAGAGGCCCGCGCCGCCCGGGGATACCGTCCTCGGATTAGGCGCCGTCATCCTCGAAGTCACAATCGGATCGGCCCAGCATGCGAAAAGTCCGATAGTTTTGGACGAATAACGGGTCCTGCGCGTTATATGGCAATATTGAAAAGGAGCATTCGATGAGCCTCTTGCTGATTATCGTGGTTGTTTTGCTCTTGTTTGGGGGCGGTGGCGGTTACTACGCCCACAGAAACTATGGCGGCGCTGGTCTTGGTGGGGTCCTGGGCTTAGTTGTGGTCGTGCTAATCGTACTGTTCCTCTTTGGCGGTCTCCACGCCTGACTGCGTGCCAAGTGAAGGCTACCAACGCAGTAACGCAAACAGCTTCATGCCGGACGGTCCGTCTGGATGGGATCATCAGGATCGCACGTTCGGTCGTCACCCCTCAAAACCTCTACCAGAGCCGATGTGGTAGTCCTCGGGGCGGGGATATCTGGCCGCTATCGCGATCTTCTGTAACGAGGTGAAGGGCAAGTCTGCGCTGGCCCTCTCGCGCGACTTGGGGCTGGCCTACAAGAGCGCCTTTGTCCTGCTGCACAAACTGCGGGAAGCGATGGCCGAAGAATTGAAGGGTCGCATCGTCGGCGGTGAGGGCAAAGTTGCGGAAGTGGATGGCGGCTAATTTGGCGGCTATGTAAAGCCTGCCAACCATGTTGAAAACCGCCGAGACCGTCGCCTGTGGGCCAACCAGTCCGGCAAGCGGCAAGTGGTCGTTATCGTGCGCGAACGTGACGGTAACTCTGTCCCGGCTGTGTTCCGCACCGAAGGCGCGGCGCAATCATGGATCAAGTCGCGGATCGCCAAGGGCACCGTAGTCAACGCCGATGAAGCCGGTTCATGGAACGACTTGCATTCCAAGTTTGAAATGAAGCGGATCAACCATCAGGAAGCCTATAGCGCCGATGGCGCTTGCACGAATATGGCGGAGGAATATTTCAGCCGCCTGCGCCGTGCCGAGATCGGCCACCATCACCATATCGCTGGCACCTATCTGCTCCGGTACGCACAAGAGGCGTCATGGCGGGAAGATAATCGCGGCGTCACCAATGGCGAACAGGTTCGCACGGTTGCCCAACTCGCCATGAAGCGCGGGCCGAGCGTGGATTTCAGCGGATACTGGCAGCGGCATGTTAAGTCCGCATAAAATAACGGGCGGTGTCGGGCCGCCCGTTCTTCCGATTTGACACTATGGGGCTGGGGGGCTGTGCCGTGCCAATTCGGGTTCGTCAGATAAAGATGCCAGATTATTGACGCGAGTACTGCCCACTATTGCTCACTTAATCGCCCATTTTGCGTTCCGGCTTAGGCCTGTCTTGGCCGCCGTTCCACGCCGCACAAGCCCCCGTAACGTCCCCAGCACCATTTCGGTTATGGTCTCTTTGGCGCTGGACGGCAGCCCCTTGTCACGGATCGCATCCAAGGCGATTTCACCCGTTGTAATCGGACCTGTGGCCTTGCGGAGGGTATCCAACGTCAACCTGGGCAGTTCATTCCGGGCAAAGTATTTGGTCCGCCTGTAACCGCGCCGGGGCGGTACCGCGTCGGGATGGCCGGGCGTCAGCAGCTTCATAGCCGCGTCCAGATTGGCGAGACTGGCCCTTAGCTTCGCCAGCTTCTTTTCCGTGTCATGGACGTGGGCGGCTATCTCTAGACGTTTGGCGCGGAGGGCCGAAATGACGGGCCAATTAGCAGCAACAATAACATTCGCTAATGTGAGCTATCGCGCTCATCGCGTCATAAGCCGACAGCGTAAAGTGCAATGTGAGGTTGCGACTGAAGCGGAGGCGAATATCAGCGCTGTTCGCGCGCACCCAACCTCTCGATCGAGCGCAACGGATGCTCAACCGCACACGCAAAATCCTCGGAAGCACAGTCGCGAATTACTTCGCTAGCGATTCTCTTACGCGCGGGGCGGCGATCGCCTTTTATAGCGTGACGTCGCTTATTCCCGTTCTGGTGATCGTTATTGCAATCGCTGGACTGGCCTTCGGTGAGGATACGGCGCGCGGCGCTCTCGTGCGCGAGCTTGCTGCGCTTATCGGGGCCGACAGCGCCAAGCTCATCGAGGGAGCCATCAAAAGTGCCTACAACAGTAGGTCCGACGGCTTCGCACTTATCGTGGGGGTCATCGTTCTCGCGTTGACGGTGTCTGGCGTTTTCGGCGAGTTGCAATCGGCGCTCAACGCGATCTGGAAGGTCGAGGACAAGGCATTCTCAATCTCGCGCCTGATGCGCGGACGTGCGGCCAGCATCGGGTTAGTCATCGGGCTCGGTTTCCTGCTTCTGGTGTCGCTGGTGATCGACGCCGGCGTTAGCGCGACAACCAGTTACATAGATCAGCATTTGCGATATGGTGCGTTGTTTCTGGCTGCGCTGAACATGGTGGCCTCTTTCGTCCTGACCTGGACTCTTTTTGCCGCGATTTACAAAGTGCTGCCAGACAAACCCTTGGATTGGCGCGATGTCGTTTTCGGCGCGTTGGTGACGGCGATTGCGTTCGAGGGCGGAAAGAGTCTGATCAGCCTTTATCTAGGCACCAGCACATTAATTTCCAGCTATGGCGCGGCTGGTGCGCTCGCGAGCATACTTTTGTGGATTTACTATTCGGCGCAGATCTTCTTGCTCGGTGCCTCGTTCACCAAGGCGTGCGCGGTGTCGGAACACCGCCGCCGCGGACAGGAGAATGCACAGGCCAGCTAGAGACTTTTTCAAGCAACGGGTGTGTCCTCAAAAAACTGATCTGCCCCCTTGAAGTGGTCCTCCCTGAAGTATGGTTTTAACCGAGGTGTCTTACCTCGCCCAGCCGGGCAATGGACGAAGCATCGACAGGTATCGCAAGAACCAAGTCGTCTTCTCCCAGGGCGATCCCGCCGACGCCTCCTTCTATATCCAGAAGGGCAAACTGAAAATCACGGTCGTGTCGGACTGGGGCAAGGAAGCGGTCGCTGCAATACTGGGCCCGGACGAATTTTTCGGTGAAGCCTGCATGGCGGCCCAGGTACTGCGCCTGGTGACTGTTTCGGCCATGACGGACGCAGTCGTGGTACGGATCGACAAGCCTGAGATGGCTCGCCTTATCCAGGAAGAGCCGGCCTTCTCGCAGATGTTCGTTACCCATATCCTGAACCGCACGATCCGGGTTGAGGCCGACCTGATTGACCAGCTGTTCAATTCCAGCGAGCGGCGGCTGGCGCGGCTGCTGTTGCTGTTGGCGCATTATGGCGGCGAGGGCAAGCTGGAACCGATCAAACCCAGATCAGCCAGGAAACCTTGGCCGAGATGATAGGAACCACCCGGTCACGCGTCAGCTTCTTTATGAACCGGTTCCGGAAGCTGGGTTTCATCAGCTATAACGGCCATATCGAGGTCCACAAGTCCCTGCTCAATCTCATTCTTCACGAGCAGCCGCACATCAAGTCCTGAATGCACGCATGCGCGCGATCACGGCATCATGCCGTTCCACTACAATGTCATCGGAATGGCACAGTCATGACCAGTGATCATCAGAAGCAATTCCGAAGTCTTGATGAGATTTATGCCCTCATTGACAAGAACCGGGTTGATGCCGCCAAAGCTGCTCAGGCCAAATTCCAAAACGATATGGAAGGGGCGATTGCCGCCATCGCCAGTATCGGCGCTATCGCCAGCGCCCGAGTTCAGGCTGATAGCCGAGCTGCATGGCGGAAGCCTCACCCTGAAAAGTGCAGTTAACTTTGGAACGACCGTCACCGTCACCCTGCCGCTCGGACGGCTTGTGCCGCACGGCAAAAATCTAGCAGTCGCCTAACGATATTCCGAATGGCGTGGATTGCTAAGGGGTCCGTTGTAAAGGCGGAGACTGTGGCCATAAGCAACTTCAACAGTTCATTATCTTCGACGATTAGAACGGCACGCGGGTGCGAACTGTCATGGCGTCTGTGTCTCAGCTTCGGAGCTGCACTGGCCGGCGCGTGCGCTCGATCCTGAAACCGCCATGGTAAACCAGACCTGTCCCATCCGAAGGAAATGCGATCGCAAACTCGGGCTCTGAACATTCCATGCCATTTGCCTACAGTCTGCTTCCAAGCGAAGGCACTCTAGGGAGTGCTTTTGCAACTGCTTCGACTCGGACATAGCGCACCTCGTAGACCCAAGACCCAGCATCACACGACAAGATTTGTTCTGTCGGTGGTCTGCGCCACAAAAGGACGATGGAAACACCGGCGCGCGTGCCCGTCGCTGTTTTCGGCGAGCCCCTTGTTTCAAGCAGCCGCAGTCCCCACCTACGAAGAGCGAAGCCTCCCGAAACCCAAGCCTACGGAACCCGCAGTCGCCGGGCTCGCTAGGGCTTGGCGGCGTGTTTTGCCCCGTCCACACAATGGTTTGGATGCAATCTGACCTACAGGAACATGATGGCTATCGGAACAATGAAGTTCTTCAACGCGTCCAAGGGCTTTGGATTTATATCCCCCGACGTCGGAGGCGGCGATGTTTTCGTGCATGCCTCGGCGTTTCAGGCGACAGGCGCGCAAAGCCTAATCGAAGGCCAGCGCGTGACATACGATACCGAAAGTGATGCCAAAGGCCTGAAGGTCACGAAATTGGAACTGATCGCTCCGGGTGAAGGCGCAGCGCATTCGGTAGAACACTCCGCACCGCTGGGCACATTGGACAAAGACTTGTTGCTCACAATTTATCACAACCCAGAATGCACGACCTCGCGGAATGCACTGGAGGAAATCAAAGCAGCAGGCTATGAGCCGCGGATTGTGGAGTATCTGAAATTCCCGCTGACGAGGGACGAACTGAAATCTCTCGCCATGCGGATGAACGTTTCCATCCGGGACCTCGCCAGAAGGACCGAATCCTTACAAGCGTCGTTGGCGGCGATACTTCGCGGTCCTTTCAAATTCCAACGCCCTCGCAATGACCGCATCTGACCCAGAGCGAACATTGCTGCGGTTTCACAAACAGAGATGCCGCTCTTCTCAAGAAGCACCTCCTAGAACGACCACGTCTTTTCTGCGCGACAGTGGCGAGACTTTCAGTCGCGTAATCTTTCCATTCTCCACATGCCCCTCGACGGTCGTTTGATAAGGGGCGTGGAGTTTGAAGTCAGCTGTCCAGTTTTTCGGCCAAGCCGACAGCAGCTGAATTCGGCGACCGTCGGTTTGCATCAACATTGATTGCAGCGTGACCATCCCGGCGCCGCCGTTGTCCAGGTCCGGTATCCAGTCGTTTGCGGTAGCCCAGAACCATCTGAAGCGCTGGCCGCCATAGTTCGTGAACTCCCGGACCACGGCCTTGCGCGCCTCTTCGGTCAGCCCGAGCAAGGCCGCCTCTTCCCCATCCTGGCCCCAGCAATAGTCCAGCGGAAACAGCCTTGCGGCGAAGGTATCGCGTGCCAGCTTCAGGTCCGGCTTCCCGACGCCGTAGAGACGATAGGGAAAGACGGCATAGAGTTCCGGATTTTCGCTGTTCTTCGTGTCCCCGTAGTTTTTTGCCGGGAGCAGGACTTCCATGCCATCCGGATCGCCCTGCCCATGCGGCGGGAGCTTGCCATCATGCGTCCTCCCGATCGGCAGTGGCGGCAATTTCTGCAACAGCTTCTGCCATTCCTGCCTTTGCTCCGTCGGGACCAGGCCGTCCGGAAGCGCCAGAAGCCGCTGCGTCACTGACAGGATACCAGCGATATCGGGGGCAGGGTCTGTCGCATCGAGCTGGTAGGTTTCGATGGATTGCGAAGGATAGATACGGAGTTTTCCATCCTCGCCGAGCGGCCAGTGCTGGCTGTAAAATCTGAGGATTTCCTTTGCGAACGGCAGCAAGGTTTTCTGGGCGAATGCCGCATCCTGCGTCAGATCGTATTGCTCGAGCATCTGCGCGACCACTTCCATGCCGCCCTGAATGTGGTACCGCATCCACGGGCTCGAAAGCTCGACGCCATCGTGGTTCCAGCCAAAGTCGTTGAGATTGGGGAGTCCCCAGAAGTCGATGGTATCGATAAAGGCCGCTCCATCGTGGCTATAGTATGCCCTGGTGCGGTCTTTCGCGAGCGGCAGAGCGTTCACGTACAGATCGAACCAAGGCTTGATAAGGTCGAAATCGCCGGAGGCCAGAAGCGGCCAGTAGAGATGCCTGCTGTTCTGGTTCCAGTAGGAGCTGCCCCATTTGCGATAATCCGGGCTATGTGCGGCATCCGTGGAGTCGACATTGTCCGGAATGTCACGACCAACCGTGAAAAGGCCGCCATTGAACTTCGCCGGAAATTCCCCTCTCGAGCTGGTGGCCATCATGTAACGCTGTATTGCGTAACCTTGCGCGACTTTCTCGGCCTCCTCCGATCCTCCAACCCGTATCCAGCTGCGATTCCAGAAACCGTTCCACCATGCCACGTGCTGCTGCCAAGCACTTTGAAGCGGAGTCGACATGATTGATCGGCTTAACTCGGCGATCTTCTGCTGCCAAGTCTGCGCAGTGTCGGGCGCCGTTGTGGTCATGGCAACAAGGTCAAGCTGCAGGTCCTTCTGCGGTCGCAACGACCGCAGCATTCGATCGCCCGAGCCTATCAGGTTTGTGCCTTGCAGAACCGCGCCGAAAATACGACCAAGAAGGGGATCGTTGTACTTCGACAGCAGTTGTTCCAGCCTTTGCTGGCGCAGGACCAGCGGAAAAAGGCTGGAAGCATTGCGGTGATACCAGATCAGACGACCGCCCGTTGCCGGCAGGACGGTGTCAGCCGCCCATTCCATTGCAAGCGGCGGGACGGGACCGCCAGCGCCCTGCAAGCCAAACAGGCCGCCCCGGTCCGGCGAGGGTTCGTTGTAAGAATGCGTTCGATTCCGCCACAGTTCCAGGTGCGCTTCGATGCTAACGGGGCGTGCAAAATTGCCTACGACATGAAGCACCGGTCGCCTGGCGTCGACCCACACCTTGAGCCGGTCAGCGCCGCTGCGGAGTTCGACCGAAGCGGTGTGAATGTCCAGCGATTGGGAAAAGTTCTTGGCACCCAGGAAAGGATTGTCGGACAAGTGAACGCGAATACGGGCAAGCTTGTCGAGCTTGCCCAGTTCCGACCAGGTGTCTGACTTCGCGACCAGCAGCACCAGGTCTCCATTTTGCTCGGTCCAAACATTTGCCGCCAGATCACCATTGCCGATGGGCATGGAATCGTTTTCTGAGGTGCCTAAAGTCTTCCACGTCACGCTGCTGGCGTCTGACGCACGCGGCGCAATTCCCTGAGCGAAAGAAAAACTGGGAGATGCGGTGGCTGCCATCATGAGCACGAGCATGATCGTGTGCGCTGAGGCTTTGCCGCGCGAATTTTCACTTACCTTCTGCATCCTGACCGTCCATTCCCTCAAACAGACAAGCGCGGGCTTTCAAGTTCTTGGTCCGAAGTCCGGCCAGAGAGGTTTGATACCATATTAGAAAAACTCCTGCTGGGTCGTGCCGCAAGAATGTAACCTGAGATGCGCGATCGCAGATATTTACAGATCCCTCAATAGCCAAAGCGAGAACGAGATAGGACCGTGTTTGCGAAGGTAGACAGCTATCAATCTGGTTTCGCGGGCGTTGCTGTCGCGAAGGGCAATGCCGGGCGCGTTGCCTTTGTCAGTGAATTCCTCGACGACATGAAGCGGTCGGGCTCGTTGCGGCGGCTCATCGACGACCTCGGCTTACGCGGGATCGACGTAGTACCGCCAAAAAATTGAAACGAGCTTCCTCGAAGTTTCTTAATTGCTCTTCGAGCGGGATTGCTGACCCAAATCGGTTCAGCGTCACTGACTGCTTTCACTTGCAGCGGGGACGGTGGCCATGCGCGGGCGCAAGTGATAATCATGGCGGCAATGGGCCCCGACACCATCCGACGGTTACAGCTGTCTACGCATTGCTGATGACCTCAACGCGATTTTATGGCCGGGATGAACAGGATGGCAACGGGCGACGGGACGTCTAAAACCTGCCTTGTTGGCGTCAATTCGCCGGTCTGCCGGTCGATGTCCAAAATGGTCATCGTGTTGGAATCTTGGTTCGCAACAATGAGGTATCTTCCCGTCGGATCAATCACAAAATTCCGCGGCGTCTTTCCTCCCGTGGGTATGACCTGTACTTTAGTCAGCATGCCTTTCTGCGGGTCGATTCCAAATACTGTGATGCTGTCGTTCCCGCGATTGGAAGCGTAGAGAAACCGGCCCGACCGATCCGCTTCGATTTCGGCGGAATTGTCCTCTCCAGTGAAACCAGGCGGCAACGTCGAAATCGTTTGGATTGGTATTAGCGACCCCTTCAAATGATCGTACGAGAAGGCAACCACTTTCGATCCCATCTCGCAAACGGCGTAGGCGAACTTTGCTCCCACGCCGAAGGTCAGATGACGCGGACCCAATCCCGCATTGACCGTGACAAATGGCGGATCGTTGGGTTGGAACGTACCTTTTGCCGTATCGATCCGATATGAAAAGACTTTATCCAGCCCAAGGTCCGGGACAAACAAAAAGCGATGATCTGGTGACAGCACGACAGAATGGGGATGAGGGCCCTGCTGACGACGAGTGTCCACACTCGATCCGATGTGCTGGTCGATGCCCGTTAATTCCCCGATCCTCCCGTCCGATTTGAGAGCGAAGGACGCGACGGTTCCGCTCCCGTAATTCGCAACGAACAGTGCGTTAGCCGTGTGGTCGACCACGAGATGGGCCGTGCTTGTTCCACCGGCAGATACCCTGTTCAAAAACGTAAGGGCCCCCGTGCCGGGATCGATTGCAAAACTGCTGAGGAAGCCTTGCTGCATTGCTGGCGATGGCGGTCCATCGCCCCTTTCCGTGCTAGCATAGAGAAAGCGATTATTGGGATCGGTTGCCACGAAGGAAGGATTAGCAACCTCGGCCATCACGCCGAGGGAGATGAATTGGCCGGTTTTGGCGTCAAAGCGGTATCCGTAAATACCTTTGCTTTTGTGACCGGTATAGGTGCCGACATATGCAAAGTAATAGTCGCTCGCGGCGGCGCTTCGCGGAGTGTCGCCTGAACTTGGTTGAGCACATACGCTACCACTGAGCAGAGCGATGGCCCCCAAAGCAAACGTCTTCAAAATGGCTCTTACGAAAGCACTCCGGTTCATCGGCACCTCCTAATTTTTGGGAAGCGTCACACGCGACATGCCGCGCTGGACCGCTGACCAAATCGCCCCAAAATCGGCGAAAAACCGAGCTTTGAGTAGTGCATTATTGATAAAGTACACCATTGGCGAACTCGCATCACAAACGCGGACTCCGTTGGAACCCCACCTAGCCCTAGCAGACACGGCGGAATGTCCGCTCCCGGTGCAAAGCGGACATTCCGTTCCATCCAAGTAACCTGACCCGCAGATATCGGTTTCTGGGCAGGATGAGGCCTTTGGGCCACCGGCGCGGCTGCTATCCGGCCCGCTCCTTCCAGTTTTCGGTCAGGTGCTGGGCCGTGCGCCATGCGAGAGCCTGCACGGTAAGGGTCGGATTACGCGACCCGCTAGTGCCCATTAGGGACGCGCCCATAATACCGAGATTGGGCACCTCATGACTAAAGCCCCAGCGGTCCGCTACATTGGTTTGCACTTTGTCGCCCATCCGCGTGCCGCCATAGGCGTGCGCGCCGATGCCCATGATACCGTCGTTGCCGGTCATGCGGACAGTGACCGCCCCCGCAGCTTTGTACCAGGCGGCCATTTTTTCCTGGGCAAACCGCGTGACGCGCTTTTCATTTTCCTGATAGTCGGCGGTGATGCGGATGACCGGATCGCC
>Ga0182024_10009835_pt1 | contig 19651 bp, 20 predicted proteins | sample P32metaG_FD_120480 | JGI IMG/M metagenome (GOLD analysis project Ga0182024, IMG submission 120480) | Permafrost microbial communities from Stordalen Mire, Sweden - P3-2 metaG (Illumina Assembly) | ecosystem: Environmental > Terrestrial > Soil > Wetlands > Permafrost | place: Sweden: Stordalen... | reverse complement strand
GCCGACGGGCCTTCCGGCGTGCACGTGGCGATGAGCAACACGCTCAACACGCCCGTGGAGGCGCTGGAGCTCGAGTTCCCGCTGCGCATCGTGCGCTATGAGCGCCGGCGCGGCTCCGGTGGCGCCGGACGGCACCGGGGTGGCGACGGGGTGATCCGGGAGGTGGAGGCCCTCGAGCCGCTGACCTACTCGCTGATCACCGAACGCCGGCGCGTATCCCCGCCCGGCGCCGCCGGCGGCCGACCCGGCATGCCCGGACGCAACCTGCTGGACGGCAGGGAGCTGCCGGCCAAGTCGATCGGGCAGCTGGAGCCCGGTCAGCGGCTGCGGATCGAGACGCCGGGCGGCGGCGGGTACGGCGAGCCTCAGCCATCGATAACGTGAGGGGCCATGCGAGTTGCCTTCCTGGGGCTGGGGATCATGGGGTCGCGGATGGCGGCCAACCTGGCCGAGAAGGCCTTTGAGCTGACCGTGTGGAACCGCACGGCGGCTCGAGCCGAGGAGTTAGCGGCGGCCCACCCAGGCGCGGAGGTGGCGGCGAGCCCACAAGCCGCCGCCACCGACGTCGAGGTCGTCGTCTCGATGGTCGTCGACGGCCCGCAAGGTGGAGGCGATCCTTCTCGGCGACGACGGAGCCGCCGCTGGAGCCGCGCCGGGCACCCTGTTCGTCGACTGCTCCACTATCGGGTCCGCCGAGGCTCGGCGGATCGGCGCTGCCCTGGACGAGCGCTCGCTGACCCTGCTCGACGCGCCGGTCACCGGCTCCTCACCCCGAGCGCAGGACGGCACGCTGACGATCATGGTCGGCGGCCCCGACGAGGCCTTCGAGCGGGTGCGCCCGGTGCTGGAGGCGATGGGCTCGCTGATCGTGCACGCCGGACCGCTGGGCCAGGGTCAGCTGGTCAAGGTGATCAACAACGCCGTGGCGGCCACCAACGCGGCCGTGCTGGGAGAGGCCATGCTGATGGCGCAGGGCGCGGGGGCCGACCTGGATGCGCTGCTGCGGGTGATGGCCGCCGGATCGGGCGGCTCGGCGATGCTCGACCTCAAGGCGGGCCCCATGCGCCTGCACGACTACGCCACGCTGTTCAAACTCGACCACATGCTCAAGGACGTGCGCCTGTGCTTGGATGCGGCCCGGCAAGCCGGCGTGCCGTTCGATCTGGCGCTGCGAAGCGAGGAGATTCTGGCCGCGGCCGCTTCCGAGGGTCACGGCGACGATGATTTCGCCTCGATCATCGACCCCCTCGAGCGGCAGGCAGGTATCAAGCTGAACGAAGACGAGTCCCCAGCGGGCGGGTCCTAGCCGTCTCCCTCCCCCATTCTCAGCGTCACCGGGCATCACCTGTGTTGGGCACCGCTGATTGTGATTGAATTCCGCGCGACCAGGGTCTTGCATTCCACAGCTAGGAGGTAGGGCTTGCATCCGGTACGCAACTTGGCCGTCGCATTGGGGGCGACTGCGACGATGGCGCTGGTTCCGGCCGGCGCCCAGGCACGTTCGATGTACGTGCCCAACTTCACCAGCGGGACGGTGTCTGTCGTCAACACCACCACCAACACCGTCACGTCGACCATCACCGTGAGCGGCGGCCCTTGGCTGTCCGCTATCGCGCCTGACGGGAAGACGGTCTACGTCGTTCAGTACGACAGCCACGGGCTGGTGCCGATCAACGTGGCCACCGGGACGGTGGGCACTCCGATCCCCATCACCGGAGCGAGTGCCCCGTACGACCTCGCCATCACCCCGGATGGTTCGAAGGCCTTTGTCGCCAACGAAAGCAACGGCACGATCACCCCGATCGATCTCACCACCGGCACTTCGGGCACCCCGATCGTCATCGGGAGCGGTAGCGACACCACGTGGGCCGTGACGATCTCACCCGATGGGCAGATCGCCTACGCATCCGACTACAAGGCCAACGAAGTCGTTCCGGTGAACATCTCCACCGGAACCCCCGGCACACCGATAACCGTGAACGGCGCCTACTACTCGGCCATCACCCCGAACGGACAGACGCTCTGGGTGATCGATTACAACGACGAGACGCTGGTGCCGGTCAATACCTCCACAGGGGTGGCGGGGACGGGAATCCCCATCCCCGGAAGTGGGGACCCCGAGGGCGTGACGATCTCGCCTGACGGGACGATGGCATACGTCACCGATGGGGATGGCCACGAAGTGTTCCCGGTCAACCTGAGCACGCGCACGACTGGCCTGCCCATTCCCATGGCGACGGGCACGTATCCCGCCTTCATCACGATGACGCCGGACGGGAAGACCGTCTACAGCAGCAACGAAGACGGGGATTCGGTTACGCCGATCTCGACCGCCACGAACACGGCCGGTACGCCGGTGACCGTGGGAGCCGACCCAGGTCAGGCGGCGGTCGTGCCCAACCAGGGTCCGACGGCGAAGTTCACCTCCAGCGTGCACGGCCGGCGGACGTCGCTCAACGGATCGCGATCCTCCGATTCGGATGGCACGGTCGCGAGCTATGCGTGGAGCTTCGGTGATGGCTCGGGCAAGACAACCACGACGGCCAGGACGTCTCACACGTATGCCCATGCGGGCCGCTACCACGTGAAGCTGACCGTGACCGACAACGAGGGCTGTTCGACGAAGCTGGTCTTCACCGGACAGACCGCGTACTGCAACGGCACCAGTGCCGCCAAGGTCTCGCACACGGTCGTGGTCGGCAAGCCGAAGGTGAGCATCAAGACCGGTTCGGCCAAGGTGAAGGCCGGCAAGGTCGGGATCAGGCTCGCATGCATCGGCGGGTTCCGGTGCAAAGGCACGCTGACCCTCAGGGCCGGCACGACAAAGATCGGCTCGGCCCACTACTCGATCGCCGCGGGCAAGACATCCACGGTGACGCTCCGGCTCAACGCCGCCGGCAAGAGCAAGCTGGCCGCGTCCGCCGATCACCGCCTGAAGACCACCGGCACGGCGACCGTCGTCGGCGGTAAGAAGGCGACTCGGGCGATCACGCTGATCGGCGCTGCCGCAGCACCGGCGTTCACCGGGTAGACGGCCAGGGGGGCGGCTCCGTTAACGGAGCCGCCCCCCACCGCCCCGTCACGTTGACAGGAACTACGAGCTCCGAGTGATCGCCCGGGGCAGGGGCCGCGGCGTCGGCGCCGGATCGCCCCATTACTACACGTCCGCCTGTTTTCAAAAGCCGCGAATTTGCAGCAACATTTGGGGTTTTCCAAGAACTCGCCTAGAATCGGGTCCAGCCCCGGTGTCGCGGTTCCCACTCACGCGCCGGGCTTCTTCGCAAACCTCCCACCTCCCCTGGATAAATGCCGATTGCTTTCAAAGAATGGGCCGTCACTGTGCGGGCTCTGGCCGAAGGTGAGCAGCTCCTAACCCTGCGAAAGGGTGGGATCCGCGAGCCCGAGAGGCACTTCAAGCTCGAGTACGACCGATTCTTCCTCTACCCGACGTTCGACCACCAGCGGACCGACCTGGTCCGCGAGTCACACCGCCCGGAGCTGGCCCGGGCGCTGGAGGAGGGCGTCTGGAGTGACGGCGAACCGTCGCCTCAGGCGATGCTCCGTGACCTCCAGATCAGCCAGCCCGACCGGGTGCGGATCCGTGCCTGGGCCGAGGTGGCGGCGCATTTCACGATCACCGACCGGCGGGCCGTGGACGCCCTGTCCCCGTTCTACGTGTGGACGCCGGACTACGCGGAGAAGCGGCTGGCCTGGAAGCGGCGCCACCCGCTGCACGTGATCCTGCTGCGCACCTACCGCATACCCCGCCCGGTGACCGTCAAGGTGCGCGACGAGTACGGCGGCTGCCGCTCCTGGCTGGAGCTGACCCGCGACCTTCCGTTTGAAGGCACCCCGGTGCTGTCGGACGAGGAGTTCGATCGGGCCTCCGAGGAGATCGCGTCGATCGCCTCCGATCGCCAGCCGGTCCTCGTCTGAACCCACGTGTCTTGGATCCGGGTCGGCCTCGGCCGGCCCGGTCCATCAACCTCCACAAGAACCATGACCTGGGTCGAGTCGACCTCGGCTTCGTTCACCTGCCGGCACGCTTCGGGCAAGGTAGAGGACGCCGAACGCGTGCTGGATCTGCTGGAGCGCACCCGCGACCGGCTGGACCGCGTGTTCCCGCGCACCGTGGGCGACCTGGAGGTCGTCTTACACGACACGCCGGGATCGCTCGTGCTGGCTCGGCCGCTGATGCCGCTGAGATGGCGGGCGGCGGCGCCGGCCGCCCGCCGGTATGTCACCGGCTGGACCGGACCGCGGGAGATTCACGTGCTCTCGCCGGCGGCGCTGCGAGCCAGGGCCTCCGGCGTCGAGGGGTCGGCCCAGATGCTGGAGCTGGCACCGGCCTCCCCGTACACGCTCAGGGTGATGGTGGAGTGCAATCGCGACCTGCACCGCGCCCGCGGCCTGCTGCGCCCGTCACTGACCATCCGCTGGGCGTGGCTGCTGGAGGGTGCCGCCCGCTGGTTCTCCGGTGAGACCCGGTACGCGCGCGCCGCCATCGGCCGTCGCTTGCGGGAGAGTGGGCGCCCGAGCTTTCCTCCCGGTCTGCGCGATGCCCCGCTGCTGGGCGGGACGGTGATCGACATGCTGACGCGCGAGCAGGGCGAGCAGGCGGCCGCGGAGTTAGCCTCCCGCCTGCACCCCCAGGGCCCCGCGGGCAGCTCTGGGACAGGCATTCGGCGGACGAGCGATGGTGCACACCGAGGGCGCGTGGCGTACGGATCTGGCCCGGCTGGCCGGCGCGGCGCGGTAGATCACCTCTGACGGATCACCGGACCCCGGGGACGACGGGCGTCACCCCCGGGGCCGATGTGGTGCTTCCGCTCAGCCGGTGAACACCGGGCTCGAGGCGGTCACGCGGATCCGGGCGGCCGCCGTTTTGTACCCGGACTTGCGCGCCCGAGCGGTGTAGGTGCCCTTCTTCAGCGTCAAGCACAGGGTGGCCCTGCCGCCTGAGGTCCTGGCCGTCCGGCCGGCCAGCTTGACCGTGACCCGGGCCACACCCTTGCCCTTGGAGGTCACCGTGAACGCGTAGCAGGTCATCTGACCCGCCTTGGCGCTCGCGGGGCTCACCGAGACCTTCAACGGCTTGGCCGCCGAGGCGACCTTGACCGTGTGGCTGATCGTGGCCGCCGGAGACCCGTTGCAGTACGCCGTCTGGCCTGTGAACACCAGCGCGGTCGAGCAACCAGAATCATCGGTCACGGTCAGGGTGACCTTGTGCTTGCCCGCCTTGCGGTACGTGTGCGAGACAGTCGCCTGGCTCGTGGTCACGCGGTGGCCGTCCCCGAAGTTCCAGTGGTAGCTCTCCACCGTCCCATCAGGGGCAGAGGACTGCGACCCGTTGAACCTCGTGGCCTTACCAGCCTTGGCGACCTTTTCGGTGAACTTCGCCACCGGACTCTGATCCGGAGGGATCACGATCGAGAGCAGCTCTGAGCCATGCAAGACAGGCGTGGATACCGGCGTCAGGGCGCCCTCGGAGGACACGTTGTACTGGCTGACGGAGCCGTCGCCGTAGTTCGTGACGTAGGCGGTGCTTCCGTTGGCGGTTGGCCAAAGGAAGATCGAGCCGTTGCCGGCCGGCGCCGTGAAGGGGCTCATCGGCGTCAGCTCGCCGTTCGTGCCGACGGTGAACTGGTAGACGACAGCGTTTTCATAGGCCGGGACGTAAACGTTGTGGCCGTTCGGGCTGATCGTCAGCGCATAGAGATAGGGGAGGCCGGTTCCCGTCGTCGCTGACGGCGTCGCCTTCGGCGTGAGCTCGCCACCGCTACCCACGGTGTACTCGTCCACCAGCGAGCTGCCCGCGCTCGCCGTGTAGACATTCGTTCCGTCGGGGCTGATCACGACCATGCCGAGCCCGTCGAAGTCACTCGGAACGGTCGCGACCGTCTTCGGCGTGAGGGTTCCGTCGCTGGCCCGATCGAATTCGACGATCTTTCCGAGGTCACCCACATAGACGCTGGTGCCGTCGGGACTGACCGCCACTCCGGCAGGCTCAGACAGATCCGTGGTCACGGTCGCGGCCAGCGTCAGCGCGCCGTCGCTCCCGATGTCGTACACACCCACCGATCCGGAGCCGGAGTTGGCGACGTACACATTGTGACCATCCGGACTGACCGCGATCCCGTATGGGAAGCCGCCGGTTGCCACCGGGGTCGAAGAGAGAGCGGTGAGCGTTCCGGACGAGCCGATGCTGTACTGGTTTATGCCTCCGCCGTCGTAGTTGGCGACGTAGAGATATTTCCCGTTGGGCGTTACGGCCTGCATCCACGGCTCGCTGCCGGCGCTGGCCGACCCGCTGAACGAGAGCGTGCCGTCTGTGCCGATCGTGTACTGGTCGGCCGTGCTGTTTCCCCGGTCGGTGACGAAGGCAGTCTTAGGCGCGGCGCTGGCGGCCGCGGGAAGCGCGGCCAGCGATGTGATGACCGCCATGGCCGCGACGATCGCAGCCCGCGGTCGGCGCCGCCGACCGTGCGTAGCATGAACTGACATGCAAACCTCCTCGGAAGTGATGGGCGGCGGACAAGTGTCTGTCGACGGCCGGAACCCCAGCCCGGAGAACCTAGTCTACGGACCACACAACCCCTGTGGGAAACCGCTCTTCAGGCGTGGCGCGATAATCGCGCGATGGCCTACGACGAGGACCTGGCCAACCGCATCCGGGCCCTGATCGCCGCCAAGTGGCCGGTCGACCTGTACGGCCGGGAGGTCACCTTCGATCCAGCCTCCGGCAAGGTTGCGGGAAAGATCCGTCGAGCGGTCCCCCGACGCTCGAGGTAGGGCAAACGGGGCCGGGCTCGGCTGGCGCTGAGTCCGGTCCCTGACCTCCCCTGGGTCAGGGGCGCTGGGCCCGCCCAAGCGCAGGTAACGCCTGACGTCCTCGGCGTCCCGCTCCAGAGCCGCCACGCCGGCCTCGGACATCGGTTCGAACGCCTCTACCACCACCTCGCGACCGTCCAGCCGCCACACCCCTCCAGCGCTCCCGTTCGCCAGCATGAACGGCCGGAACAGACCGCCGCTGATCACGTCCGCATCGCGCTCGCCGGTCACGAACGTACGGTCCTTCCAGCCCACCAGCAGCGGATCGAAGGCACCGAGCAGACGGGCGGGTGGCGCCCCGGGAACTCGGGGCCGCTCACCCAGCGCCAAAAAGCCCTCGCCACGCTCCTGTAGCTGGGCGCCCAGGCCGTCCAGCCCGGCCCGGATATCCCGCAGCGGCAGGCCGGCCCAACGCGCGATGTCCCGCTCGGACGCCGGGGCGTGGCCAATCAGGTAGCGGCGCACCAGTTCGGCCAGTGCCTGGCCGCGGTCTCGGACCGGAGGCCGCGGGCCCAGCCAGTCATGGGCCAGGACAAACGCCTGCCGGCGGCCCTTCATAGGGCCGCGAATGATCAGGCCTTCCAGAGTCGCGTGAAACAGGATGTGGACTACCGCCTGCCCGGCCACCGGGATCTGTCGGGAGCGCAGCCGGTCTGCCAGCTCGTCCCGGGTCAGCGGCCCGTCGTCGGCCAGCCAACGGGCGATCAGCCGGCCGGCCTGGGCGGCCTGCTCGGGCGGGACTCCCTCCTGGACCAGCCGCCGGAGGCAACCGGGGCGGAGCGGAGGACTGGTCAGATCGTGCAGCCAGAAGTAGTCATCGGCGGTGACCAGGTGAAGCGAGCCGCGGCACAGCCAGGAGATGACCAGCGAGCGGTTGGCCAGGGCGGCATCGAAGTCGCGGACGGTGAGCCCTTCGGTGCGCGCTCGCACCGCCAGCCGCGCTCCTTGAAGATCCTGTGCCTGCACGGCCAGCAGGTGCTGGACCACCGCCGCGACACTTGACGCCGGCGCTCCCGAGAGCAGCTGCGAGGCGAGCCGCTCATCCCGGATCTGATCGGTCAACCCAGCTTGAAGAGCAGCCACACCAAAAGTGCTCCGAGGGCCAGAGCGATCAGCAGGCCGGCCAGCAATCGTGCCGGAGGGGTGCGGCCGGCGCCAGGAGCCGTGGCGGAGATGATCTCGGCCTCCAGCAGGACCTCGCGGGCGGTGGTCACGCCTGACTCGGGAACCAGCACGTCCCGCGGCCCGGCCGCCAGGAAGTCCGGCACGTCGAAACCGGCGCTGCGGCGGAGCAGGCTCGGCACGCCCTCCTCGAGCAGCAGGCCCTGGATGAACTCGGCCTCCGGCTGATTGCCGGCATGAGCCACGGTGACCAGTTGCCCCTCGGCCAGCTGAGGCTTGATCTTCCGCGCCCGGCCATGACGGTCGCTGACCACCAGCTCGGGTGCGTCCAGCACCAGGGGCAGACTGCAGGCCTCGCAGAAGCGCTGCTCGGACCCGTGTGCGGCTCCGCAGCCGGGGCACACGAGCCGCGGCGACGAAGCGGGCGTGCCCATCACACCACTTCCAGCTCGGCGTCTGCCACCTGGCCGTCGCGAATCGTGTAGGCGGGGAACTCCGGCTGCTCGCCGGCCAGGCCGATGATCACGTAGATTTGGTCAGGCCAGCCCCGGGCCAGGTTGACGTCGGTCTGCGAGGGAAACGGCCGGCTGCGCGTGTGCGAGTGGTAGATCGCGCCGAGCTCGCAGCCCTGGTCCTCGATCTCCATGTAGATCCTCAGCAGCTCCTCCGAGCTTATCTCATAGCGCAGGGGGCTGGCGTGGACGTTCTCCGCGGGATACACGCGGACGGCCTGTCCGTCGCGGCTGGCCACCACCCCGCAGCATTCATTGGGCGCTTCGGCGAGCGCGTGGTCAAGCATCTCCTGGACGAGGTTGCGGGCGATCCTCACCGTGTCGAGGCTACCAGCCGCCAGGCCGAGTCCCAGCTCGTCCAGGCCGCGTCAACCAGCCCTCTGAGGGTGCCGATACCAAAAAAATGACTGATGCACAGCGGACGCTCAAACAGATGATCCTGGAAGGGATGTACGTGGTCGACGAGCGTTCGGTGGCAGGCGCGATCGTGGCTCGAGCCCGGGTCCGGAGCGCCGTGGCACGAGCCAGTTTCCGCGGTGACCCACTCCGAGACGAGCCTCGGCAGCCGGCGTTCGGCGGCTACCCGCGGGCGAGCTTGTTCCGGCTCGGTCAGCGCAGCGCCCAAGGGGCCTGAGCACCCCGCATCAGCCGTTCTGGGCCGCGCTGCCCTCGACCAGGCCGACGGCCACGGCAAGGTCGACGTTCTGGGGGTTTCGGAAGCTGAACAGGAGCGTGGAATGCTGCGCCTCGGAGGCGAGGATCCGGGCGGCCAGCGTGGCGTGCGCTGGATCACTCAGGCGCCCAAGGGCTTTGAAGTAAGCGCCTTCCAGTGCGCTCTCGAGCCGCTCGAGCAGCGTGAACCACTGCCGCTCACTGGTCAGGGAGCTGAACGTCACGGTGATCCCATGGCCGGCCAGCGCCGCTTCGGCGGCAGTCGTGGAGAGCGCGGGCCGGCGCGGTGCCACCAGACCGCTCAGCCGGGCCAGGGCAGCAGCGTGGGAGAGCTCCTGGTCCTCCAGCCGGCGGGCCAGTGCCTGGCCCCCGGTAGACACGTGAGCTGACGCGCCGGCCAGCGCGTAGACCTTCACAGCCAGGAGCTCGACGTCCAGCAGGTCAAGTAGAAGCCGGCGCTCCTGGGCCGGACTCGCGCCCAGGACATCGGCGACCAGCTGCCGCCGCGATCGCGGCCGATCCCTGTCCGTGCTCATTCGTCAGCGCTGAGGAACGGAGCGGTCATCGCCGTGGTCCCCTGCTGTGCACGCAGGACGGTCACGTGCTGGGCCTCATTGGCCAGGATCGAGGCGAGCGTCTGGCGCAGGAAAGGGGTGGACATTCGCGGGATGGCCTGGAGGTAGGCGGCAATCTGTTGGCGCTCCAGATCGTGGAGCAGGGCCAGGAGCTGGCTGCGACCGCGCGGACGGCCGAAGTCGTAGTGGCTCGTGGGGGCGTGGGCCTGGCCCCCTACCTGGCGGACCAGCTTGCGCAGCTCTCCGGCGTGCAGCAGCTCCTGGCCGAGAAACTGGCCGGCCATCTTCTGCCCGAAACCGTTCAGCAGCGGAGCGGCCGCGGTGTAGGCGGCGATCGAGCGCTGCTCGATGGCCAGAGCGCGGTTCAGGAGCTCGGCGTCGGCGCCGGCCGCCAGCACCGGCAACCGTAGGCGTCGCAGGGCACCGCAGCCGCTAAGACCAGCCGCCCCGAGCCCGCCGAGACCGGCCACCGAAGCTTTGAGAAGCGTCCGGCGGGTGGCCGCCCCCGCGGGGACTACCACCAGACGGTGGTGTCCAGGTTCTCGATCTCTTCCAGCGGTCGCGTGTAGATGCCCGAGGAGAAGTACTTGGAACCGTCGTCGGCGACGATGAACACCACGTTGCCCTCGTCGAGCTCGCCGGCGATGCGCAGCGCGACCCGCGCGATGGCGCCCGAGGAGACGCCGGCGAACAGACGCTCCTCGTCGAGCAGCTTGCGGGTGAAGGTGATGGCGTCCTTGTTTGTGACCAAGATCTTCCGGTCCAGCATCGAGAGGTCGATGATCGGCGGAATGAACCCGTCGTCCAGCGAGCGCAGGCCCTGCACGGGCTCGCCCTGCATCGGCTCGGCGGCCACGATCTTGACCGAGTCGCCCAGCTCTTCCTTGAGACGCCGCCCGTTGCCCATCAACGTGCCGCCCGTACCGAGCCCGGCCACGAAGGCGCTGACCTCGTTCAGCTCCTCCAGGATCTCCAGCGCCGTGCCGTTGTAGTGCGCCTCCGGATTAGCCTGGTTGCCGTACTGGTAGGGCATGTAGAAGGAAGCGTCGTGCTCAGCCATGTCGAGCGCCAGCTCCACGGCTCCGTTCGACCCCTTGGCGCCCTCCGAGTACACGACCTCGGCGCCGTACATGCGCAGCAGGTCGCTGCGCTCCGGGGTGACGTTCTCGGGCATCACGACCTTCAGGTTGTAGCCCTTGCGTCCGCAGATCATCGCCAGCGAGATGCCGGTGTTGCCCGAGGTCGGCTCGAGGATCGTCTGAGCGGGCCGGATCAGGCCCTTGTCCTCGGCGTCCTCGATCATCGCCTTGGCCACCCGGTCCTTGACCGAGCCCGTCGGATTGCGGGACTCGAGCTTGGCCCAGATCCGCACGCCGGGCTTGGGACTGAGTCGCTTGAGCTCGATCAGCGGCGTGTGCCCGATCGACTGGATGATGTCGCCGTATCGGCCACCGCAGGGCTTGTTCTGAAGGAGCTCGGACACTTCAGTAAGTGTAGCTAAGGGAGGTCTCCCGGCCGCTGCGCCAAGCGGCCCGGATGCCGCTTGTCAGGCCGCGCCGCCGGCCATCGCCGGCAGGATCACCAAGGTGTCGCTGGAACCCACGGACGTGTCCAAGCCGTCGAGGACGCGCACGTCCTCGTCGTTGAGGTAGACGTTGACGTAGCGGTTGAGCTCGCCTTCGGAGGAGAACAGCTGCGACTGGGTGTCAGGGTGGCTCTCCACGACCGAGCGGAGGATCGCGCCGACCGAGTCGCCCTCGGCCTGGAGCTCCTTCTCGCCGCCCACGGAGGCGCGCAGCACGGGGGGAATGCGGACGGTGGCCATGCGCTGATCCTACCCAGAAGCCGGTCTAATGCGCGCCCGCGCAGAACAGCTCGTAGTCCGGGAACACGCCGAGCTCATCGTCGGAGATGTCCTCGGGATCCCGCGAGCAGATCGGGCACTCGGGGTCACGGCGGACCTTGACTTCGGTCACCGTCGCGGCCAGCGCGTCGTACATCAGCAGCCGGCCGATCAGCGGATCGCCGACACCCAGGATCAGCTTGACCACCTCGGTGGCCTGCAGCAGGCCCATCGTTCCCGGCAGCACGCCGAGGACGCCATTGGCACCGCAGGAGGGGGCCAGCTCGGCCGGCGGCGGGACGGGGAACAGGCAGCGGTAGCACGGCCCGTCGTAGGGCTTGAACACCGAGAGCTGTCCGTCGAAGCCGAGGATCGCGGCTGACACGACCGGAATCTGGAGACGCACGGAGGCGTCGTTGAGCAGATACCGGGTGGGGAAGTTGTCCAGGCCATCGACGACGATGTCGTAGCCGGGGAGCACGTCCATGACGTTCTCGGGGCCGAGACGCAGCTTGTGCTTGACCACCTTGACGTCCGGGTTGAGCGCGGTGATCGTCTGCTCGGCCGAGTCCACCTTCGCCACGCCGATCCGCTCGCTGGAGTGGATCACCTGGCGCTGCAGGTTCGACAGGTCGACGTTGTCGTCATCGACGATCCCCAGCGTGCCCACGCCCGCGGCGGCCAGATACAGAGCCGCCGGCGAACCCAGGCCGCCGGCGCCCAGCAGGAGCACCTTGGCATCCAGCAGCTTCTGCTGTCCCTCGATGCCCACCTCGGGCAGCAGCAAGTGGCGCGAGTACCGCTCGCGCTGCTCGGCGGTCATGGTCCGCGGGGTCTCCACCTCGTAGCCGCGGTCCTTCCACAGCGTGAACCCGCCGGTCATCGACTCGACCTGCTCGTAGCCGAGATCCTCGGTCAGCGTCCGGGCCGCCCAGGCGGAGCGGTTGCCCGACGCGCAGTACAGGACCACGTGCTGCGCGCGATCGGGCGCCGCGCCCTCGATCCGAGACTCGAGATGGCTCTTGGGCACATGCTTGGCACCCGGGATGTGTCCGGCCGACCACTCCTCGGTCTCGCGCACGTCAACCACGACGGCCCCGTTCCCGAGCTGCTCACGCACCGAGGAGGGATCGACCTCATCGATCCGGCTCTTGATCTGGCGGAGAACTTCAGCTCCGGAAGGACTCATTGCGGAAACTCCTTAAAGGCGCTCAGGATTCAATACTTCAATGAGTGTAGCGGCGAGTCTGGGAAGCGGGTCGACTCTCGAGAAGTGACGCGGGGCCCGGTTAGGGGTAGGTTTCCCGGGGTGAGCACCGGGGAATCTGAGCCGCCTTCCGAGGCCGAACCATTCGAGTGGACCGATCACCCGGCCCCGGCCGCTGAGCAGGAACGCTCCCGCCCGGGCGTGATGATCCCCGAGCGCGGCCGACGCCCGGCCGTCGAGACGGTCGTGATGCGCCTGGTGGCCACGGCGGGCATCATCGGGATCGGGGTGGCGATCGCCGCCATCATGCACTCGCAGAAGTCCCAGGGCTGGCTGATCGGGCTGGTCGTCTCGATCGTCTCGGTGCTCCTGGCCGGCGTCCTCTGGTCCTCGCGCCGGCTCTGAGCGCCTGCGCGTGACGCGGCGGCGTGGACGGGATGCGCGCCCCGGTTGATCACATCTACGCGCCCGCCTTCCCGCCCCGGCTCTCGTGGGTCAACGTGGCCTCGCTGCGGATGGATCAGCAGCAGGGCCACCCGGTGTTGATCGAGTTTTGGGACTTCTGCCGCGCGAACTCGCTGCGGACGCTCCCGTACATGAAGGCGTGGCGCGAGCGCTACGCCGGGGCCGGTCTGCGGGTGATCGGCGTGCACACCGCGGGCTTTGAGACCTCGAGCGATCCCCAGCGGGTCCGGGAGGCGGTCGTTCGGCTGGGGATCGAGTACCCGGTGGCGATCGACACCGAGCATGAGATCTGGGACGAATACGAGAACCTGGGCTGGCCGGCGCGCTACCTGTTCACCGCCTCCTCGACGCTGTTTGACTACCACTACGGCGAGGGCGCCTATGCGGAGACCGAGTTGGCGATCCAGGAGCTGCTGGACGTCCAGGCCGAGCCGCTGGCGCCCCAGCGTCCCGAGGAGATCCCGGGAGCCATGCTGGTACCGCCCACCGATCAGGTCGACGGGCCGTACAGCGGGCCTTACGAGGCCGGCGGGGTGTGGGCGGTGCTGGACGGCCGCGGCACGGTGAATGTCAACGGCCGGACGGTCGAGGTCGATCACCCGGGCGCCTACGAGCTGATCCGGCACGAGCGCAGCACCTCCGGGCAACTTAAGCTGGCGGTGGGTGACGGCGTCAGCTGCGAGGCGGTCAGCTTTACGCCGGGACTCGCGCAGCTGGCCGCCGCGTCTCCTCCAGCAGGTTGACCACCTGCGGGGGCTGCCCGTCGTCGTCGAGCCGTACGGCAAACCCCGCCCGGTAGGGGCTCTGGTCGGGGCGCGGCCCGAGGAAGATCGGCTCGTGCACCCATGAACCGCTGTTGAGCAGCCGCGCGCCGCCGGGCACCGACCACTCGCTCACCTCATCGCCGGGTAGCGGCCCGGCTCGATGGGTGTGGCCGAAGATCGCGTAGCGGCAGTCGATCTCGAGGGTGCGGAGAACCTCGGTGAACGCACGCAGTCCGGCCCGCCGGAGCTCCGGGCTCGAGAGGTCCGTGCGGACCGGCCCGATCCCCGCCCGGTTGACCAGCGCCACCGCGCCGGTCGCCCCCACCACCAAGGCCCGCTGGCGCACCGTGCCGCGGCGAAACCCCCGACCGAGCGCCTGCCAGGCCTGGGCGGAGGCCCCCGGGGAGGGAGTGCCCAGGCCGGCGGACTGAGCCACCTCGTGGATCAGCGCGTAAAGCGGCGCCAGCACGGCTTCGTAGTCCTCGGCCGAGCGGACCTCCTCGATCGGACGCCGCAGGGCCCTGGCGATTGCCCCCACGCCCAGACGTTCGAACATCGGAACCGTCGTGTGCCGGTCCAGGTAATGCCCATGGCTGGCGTAGACGTCGCTTCTCAGCCACACGCCCGGGTAGGCCGCCCGGACCCGGACCCCGCCCCGGCCGAGCATCTCGGCCAGCGCGGCCAAGGGCTCACCGCCCCACCAGTCGACGGCCGATTCCAGACCCAGCGGCTGAGGCGGACCAGCCGCCCCACGGCGCCCCATCCAGCCCTCCACCAGGTGATGATCGTGGTTGCCGGGCACTACCACGACCTCGGCATCGGGGCCAAGTGCCTCGCCCACCTCGGGCAGGACGCGCGAAGCCGCGGCGAGCGCGTCCCGGACAGGTCCCTGCCGAAGCTCGATCACATCGCCGAGCAGCACCAGCCGGTCAGTGTCAGCCAGTGCCGCGCACAGACTGGCTCGGACCGCGGCGTCCTGCAGCCGGTCGCTCCCATTCCGGGCGCCCAGATGCAGGTCGGAGATGACGAGGGTGCGCAGGGACGCTCTGGGATCTACGCGCCGGCAGCGATCGCCTGGCGAATGGCCTTGGGAAGCATGAAGCGAACGTCTTCGCGGATCACGTCGAGCTCGCTGACATCCTGCGTGCCGCGAGCCCGGAAGAACTCGACCAAACGCTGGACCAGCGCCTCAGGGGCGCTCGCGCCGGAGGTGATGCCGACCACCGACTTGCCCTCCAGCCACTCCTCCTGGACCTCCGACTCGTTGTCGATCAGGTGGGAATCGGCGCCGTACTCGCGGGCCACCTCGACCAAGCGGTTGGAGTTGGAGGAGTTGCGCGAGCCGATCACCAGGACCAGGTCGCAGCGCACGGCCAGCTGCTTGACGGCAGTCTGCCGGTTGGTGGTGGCGTAGCAGATGTCGTCGGTGCGGGGTCCGATGATCTGCGGGAAGCGCACGCGCAGGCGATCGATGATCGACTGCGTCTCGTCCACCGACAGCGTGGTCTGGGAGATGTAGGCGACCTTGCTCTCGTCGGGGAGCTGGAGGGTGTCCACCTCCTCCTCGCTCTGCACGAGGACGATGTTCCCGGGTGCCTCGCCCATCGTCCCCTCCACTTCCTCGTGGCCGGCGTGACCAATCAGGATGATCGTGTAGCCCTGAGCGGCGAACTTGCGCGCCTCCACGTGGACCTTGGTGACCAGCGGACAGGTGGCGTCGATCGTGGTCAGCCGCCTGTCCTTCGCGTTGGCGTGCACGGTGGGGGCCACGCCGTGGGCGGAGAACACCGTGGTGGAGCCGGGCGGGATCTCGGTTTCCGAGTCCACGAAGATGGCACCGCGCTCGCGCAGCTCCTCCACGACATGCTTGTTGTGGACGATCTCCTTGCGAACGTAGACGGGCGGTCCGTAGACCTGAAGTGCCCGCTCGACCGTCTGTACGGCCCGGTCGACGCCGGCGCAGTAGCCGCGGGGGGAAGCCAGCAAAATCCTGTCTGGGGCGGCAGACATCTAGGAGGAGTGTAGGAGGCGAAGGTGAACGGGCGGTGAGCCCTGCGTTAGAGGAGACTCACAAGCCAACCTCACCTACCCGAAGCCACCCTCACCTACCCGGCGCGCCGCTCGGTCAGTCGTTGGCGGTGACTCCGCCGAGCAGCTCGGCGAACTTCTGGCGAGCCTGCTCGCGACGGGCCGGGATGTATTCGGTCGGCACCCGGTCGGCCGGGGGCTCGTAGCGGCGCAGGACCTGCCGGGCCACCGAGCTGCGGTGCACCTCGTCGGGGCCGTCATAGATCCGAGCCCCGCGGGCATAGCGGTACATGGCCTCCAGCGGCAGGTCCGTCGAATAGCCCAGCGCTCCGTGCGCTTGGAGGGCCCGGTCGATCACGTCGTGCAGGACCCGGGCGCCGTAGTACTTGATCATCGCGATGTCCTGACGCGCGGCCAGGATGCCCTCGGAGTCCATCTTCCACGCCGCGTGCAGGGTCATCAGCCGGGCTGCCTGCATCTCCGCGGCGCTGTCGGCGATCCAGTTCTGAATCGTCTGGTGTCCTGCCAGTGTCGTTCCGTGCGCCTCCCGGTACAGAGAGCGCTCGCACAGCATGTCGAAGGCGCGGCGAGCCACCCCCAGCCAGCGCATGCAGTGATGGATGCGGCCGGGATACAGGCGCTGCTGGGCGATCAGGAACCCCGCGCCGGGGGCGCCCAGCAAGGCTCCGGCGCCCACCCGGACGTTCTTGTAGGAGATCTCCGCGTGGTTGCCGTAGAGGCCGAAGCTGTCCCACGGATGCTCCATCGTGGCCACGTCCCGGCGGACCTGCACCCCCGGGGCGTCGGCATCGACGATGAACATCGAGGCGCGCTGGTGGGGGCGAGCCTCGGGGTCGGTGACGGCCATGACGATCAGGAAGTCGGCGATCGAGCCGTTGGTGGAGAACCACTTGTGGCCGTTGATCACCCAGCCGTCGCCATCGGGCTCGGCCCGGGAGATGAGCTGGGTGGGGTCAGAGCCGGCCGTCTCGGGCTCGGTCATGCTGAACGCCGACTTCAGGTCGCCGGCCAGCAGGGGGTAGAGATAGCGCTCCTTCTGCTCGGGCGTGCCGGCCAACGCCAGGATCTCCGAATTGCCTGAGTCAGGAGCGGCGTTGCCGAAGGCCAGCGGCGCCAGCGGGCTGGTGCCGAGGATCTCGTGCATCAGCCCGAGCTTGACCTGACCGTAGCCCTGTCCTCCCAGCTCGGGATCCAGGTGGGCCGCCCACAGTTCCTGGCGCTTGACCTCCTCCTGGAGGGGCTGGATGGCCCGCATCAGCCCGTCCCAGTCGAGCTCGTCAAGCAGCGTTTCCAGGGGCCAGATCTCCTCCCGGACGAAGCCGGTCATCCAATCGAGCTTGCTCTGGAAGGCCGGGTCAGTTGAGAAATCCCACGCCACGAGGGGTAAGCGTACCCTTGTGGCAACGATGGCGCCAAGGGAGGGCATGCTATGCCACATCAGCAGCACCTGGACCGGCTGACCTCGATCGACGCGTCATTCCTGCATCGGGAAGGGGATAACTCGCACATGCACATCGGCGGTGTGCTGGTGTTTGAGGGGCCGCCGCCCGCCTTCGAGGACTACCTGGAGCACGTGCGGGGGCGCCTGCAGCTGATCCCGCGCTATCGCCAGAAGCTGGCCACTCCCCCGCTCCAGACCGGCCGCCCCCTGTGGGTCGATGACCCCAGCTTCAACCTCGAGTACCACGTGCGCCAGACCGCGCTCCCGGCCCCCGGTAGCGAGGAGCAGCTGCTGCTGCTAACGGCCCGGATCGCGTCCCAGCCGCTCGACCGGACCAAGCCTCTGTGGGAGAACTGGATGGTGGAGGGGCTCGAGCCGCGGGAGAAGGGCGGCCCCGAGCGCTTTGCCCTGATCTTCAAGACTCACCACTCAGTGGTGGACGGCGTTTCTGGCGTGGACCTGGCCACCATTCTGCTCGATCTGAAGGAGAAGCCCGATCGGTCCTCCCAGGAGCTAGAGGCCTGGCGACCGGCGTCCGTGCCCGGCCCGGCGGACCTGGTCCTGGCTGGGTTGCGCGACGCTTTGGGCACCGGCACAGCGCTGGCCGGGCGGGCAGTGGGGGCGGCGCTCAACCCGGTACGCACGGCGGGCGCGCTCCAGGCCGCCGTCCAGGGGTTGGGCGAGCTGGCCTGGGCGGCCCTCAATCCCGCGCCGGAGACACCGCTGAACGTGCAGATCGGACCGCACCGGCGCTTTGCCGTGGTCCGCCAGCAGCTGGAGGACTACAAGGAGATCAAGGACGCCTTCGGGGGCACGGTCAACGACGTCGTGCTCACCGTCGTCTCCGGGGCCCTGGCTCGGTGGCTGCGCAGCCGGGGCGTGCGCACCGAGGGGCTGGAGATGCGGGCGCTGGTGCCGGTTTCGGTCCGTAGCGAGGATCAGCGCAACTCGATGGGCAACCGGCTCACGGTGATGCGAGGGCCGCTGCCGGTGTACATCGAGGACCCCATCACCCGGCTCGGGGTGGTCCGCCAGGCCATGGACGGGCTCAAGGAGTCAAAGCAGGCGGTGGGCGCGTCCACACTGGCCGCGGTCAATGAACTGGCGCCACCCGCGATCCTGGCCCAGGCATCCAGGCTGCAGTTCTCCACGCGCCTGTTCAACCTGCTGGTGACCAACATCCCCGGCCCGCAGTTCCCTCTGTACGTCCTCGGCCGGCGGCTGGAGGATATGTTCCCCCTGGCCTTCCTGCCGGAGAACCACGCACTCGCCGTGGCGATCATGTCTTACGACGGAGGCCTCGACTACGGGCTGCTGGGCGACTTCGACGCCCTGCCGGACATCGATCTGATCGCGCAGGGCATCGACGACGCGCTGGCGGAGTTGCTGGCGCAGGCACGCGGTGGCGAGCGGGGGAGCGACAGCCGGAAGAAAGCGGTCGCCGCTCCGGGCGGCGGGGGCAACGCTGCGGGCAACGGCGTTGGCGAGAGCGGTTCGGGTAACGGCCGCGCTCCCGCCTCGATCGTGCCGTCGGGCAGCCGTCGATCCTCGAACGGACCCGCGGCGACGATGCGCGCCAAACGAAGCCAGCGCCGGCGCTCCTCGGAGAGCGACGATCAGAAGAGCTGACCGCCAGTAGCTTTCGCCACCGACCGGCTATACGCTTGCGCCGGTATGGAGGCAAACCTGATCGGCCCCGACGACATTGCCTACCGGCTCGAGCTGACGGCCGCTCAACTGAAGATCGTCCACACCGCGCTCAAGACGCTGCTGGACGGCCTCGGTCACGAGGAGCGAGATGTGCTCCATGTCGTGATGAGCGTGCTCGAGAAGCTGCCGGGCGAGCACGACATCCGGGCGATCAATCTCGACCACGAGCTGCACCACAAGTAGCGGATCAGCTGGCCCGCCGGGCCGGCGGCCCGTCCCTGCGCGCTTGCGGCCGTCGAGTTTCGCAGCCCAACTTTCCAACCCCCGGCGCGCTCGCGCGTTTACACCGCTGAATGGGAGCCGTGCGCGAGCTCCCAGCACGTCCCGCCAATAGCTTCGCCGGGGCCTGTGAACCCCCCTGACATCGGCCCCGGCGGGCGGGAAGTTGGGCGGGCCCGAGCAATCGGGTCCGCCCAGCGATTACTCCAGCCGGCTCAGAAGCCGAGGGCGAACTTCGCGT
>Ga0182024_10009834_pt1 | contig 19655 bp, 20 predicted proteins | sample P32metaG_FD_120480 | JGI IMG/M metagenome (GOLD analysis project Ga0182024, IMG submission 120480) | Permafrost microbial communities from Stordalen Mire, Sweden - P3-2 metaG (Illumina Assembly) | ecosystem: Environmental > Terrestrial > Soil > Wetlands > Permafrost | place: Sweden: Stordalen... | reverse complement strand
ACCCGCCAGCCTGTGAGGGTTGGCAAGATGGAGGAAAGCCATGGAATTAGCGGTGACAATCGGATTGGATCTCGGGAAGTCAGTTTTTCAGGTACACGGCGTTGATGCTGGAGGGGCGGTTGTGGTCCAGCGTCGGCTGACGCGGGGCAAGCTGCTGGCGTTCTTCGCGAAGCAGGCTCCCTGCCTGGTCGGGATGGAGGCGTGTGCAGCCGCCCATCACTGGGGAAGAGAACTCAGCAAGCTGGGACACAGGGTGCGACTAATGCCGCCCAGCTATGTAAAGCCCTATGTGAAGCGGCAGAAGAACGATGCCGCGGATGCCGAGGCGATCTGTGAGGCTTTTGGCGCGAAGCGGACATAAGACACTCGGGCGAATTAAGCCACGTCGCCATCGTCGATAGCCTGCCTGGCTGCCTGAATCGCGTGGTCGCGCTCCATGTAGGTACGAATGCCGATCTTGAGACCCGCGCTCCCGTGATATCTCCGCAATATGTCGCCATCTGCTCTAGCCATCCAAGCCACATGGCCAAACTTGGAAGATTCGACCGTTATCAAAAAATCACCGTGTTTAATGGAGTCGTCTGCCATTCAGTCCCCCATGAGCCTTATCGTGCTATGGCGCCGGCAAAATAAAAGGCCCGGCGCGAGGGTAATCGAACCGGGCCTTCCGAAGCTTATGGCGGTATGGAGATACCGACGCCCCTCAGCCTCTGACCGTAACTACGACTCCAGCTGTCGCAGGAGTCAAGAATGGCCATTGTCGTACAATCTCAAAAGAAAAGGCCCAGTGCGTGCTGGGGGGCGGGACACTGGGCCTTAGTTAGGGGACCGCTTTGACGACGGCCCATGAGGATCATATCCGAGCCTCAGTTCCCCTGCTTATCTTTGTTTTCATGGAATGGCGGCCCCTAATTGCCCACGGATTGAGCCGCTTGGGCAAATTAAGACACCTGATGGTTAGCTCTCGTTGGAACCCTTTTGGGCGATTTCTGCCTCCAGCAAGTCTTCCCGCATCTGATAATCGCACTTTCCGCATCTATAGACTGCATGGCCATACTTTCTGGCCTTGGTCTTGGTGTTCGGATCGTAGCCGGTCAGATGCATTCTGTATCGGCACTTAGGACATTCGTAGGGGGTGGGCATTCGTCGATAATACCGCTAGTCGGCGTTTCGTCCATGCTGGAGGATGGGCAAACGATTGGCTGGTTGAATTACACCCGACTGGCTATGGCGGTGCGCTCCACCTTCACCACACCTGCTTGGCGTAATAGCGGTCGGCGTCAGGTGCCTTGGCGTCCAGACATCCGGGCTGAAGCCGCCACGGTCGAGGATGATCTAGGCAATTTCCAGATTGCTCATGGGGCGGTGCTCAGCACGAAGAACGCCGATAATCAGCCGACCAAACTCGCCCTGGCCGTCGATCAGCTCATGCCTGAATGACCGCTCCTGACCCAAAGCGGACCTTGGGCTGACCGGGGTCGAATGACCGCTTCTGACCCAAAGCGGACATTGGCTGACGTCTGGTGCTGACCCAGAGCGGACATGACAGCTGTGGGAAGCACCGTCGTCAGTTGCAAGCAAAGGAACCGGAGACACTATGTCGGTGATTGGCCAAGACCCGGAACCATGCGTCCCGCCATCTCATCATGCTTGACGAAGTAGTGATAAAGAGCGGCTGCTACATGCAGGACGATGAAGCCTAGAAGCACGTAGACCAACACATTGTGGATGTCCCCGCATTCGTGGCCCCAATGCGACCCTTTCGGTGCGATGGACGGCAGCGTTACCAGACCGAACAACCGAACATCCCAGCCGCGCGAATTTGTTGCCGCCCAACCCAGCAGCGTCATCGCCAGCACCAAAAGGTACAGTGCCCAATGGGTGGCGCCAGAGACTAAACGCTCAAAAGTTGTTAGGGTGGGCAGCTGCGGCACCGGATGCACAAGCCGCCACGCTAATCTCAGAACAATAAAGAACAAAATCGCCGCTCCTACTGAGAAGTGCCACGACACGCAGCCCTCATCTGCAGTGTGACGCCCGATATGAGGCATGATTGAGCCAATGGCATATTGCACCGCTAACAGTGCGAAGATCAGCCAGTGCAGAATCTTGGCGACGACGCCATAGCCCGGTGCTTTAGTTAAAGCCACGCCTGCCCCCCAAGTTCTTCAAAAAGCCCATTTGGGGCGGTTAGGTTGGTCATGAACATTAGCTTCTCCGTGGATTCTGTCTTATGAAAAATCCCCAACATGTGAGTAATTCGCAAAAGCGTAAGAGCGTGGCCCATAAGGAAGGGCACAAGCTTTCCCGTACTGGGTGGCTGCGGGCCGCAGTCCTAGGCGCCAATGACGGTATTCTGTCCACCGCAAGCCTGATGCTTGGCGTGGCTACGGCATCCCACTCTCATTCCGCGCTCCTTGTTTCCGGCGTTTCAGGGCTCGTCGCGGGTGCGCTTTCAATGGCTACCGGAGAGTACGTCTCTGTCAGCTCGCAATCCGACGCGGAAACCGCCGTGCTGGCGCAGGAACGCCATGAGCTGGTGGAAGACGAAGATGGAGAGCTGAGAGAACTGACCCAGATCTATGTCCGACGCGGTCTTGATCATAAGCTTGCAATTGAGGTGGCGACGCAATTGACCAAGAAGGATGCGTTGGCTGCACACGCGCGCGACGAACTCGGTATAACGAAAACAATGCGCGCACAACCTATCCAAGCAGCACTGGCCTCAGCAGCTGCGTTTTCGACTGGCGCTTTGGTCCCATTGCTCGCGGGAACCATAGTCCCGATCCAATGGGCGATTATCGTTGTCTCTGTGACCTCACTCGTATTTTTAGTGGTGCTAGGTGCAGTCGGCGCGCGTGCGGGAAGCGCCCCTATGATGCCCGGTGCCCTGCGTGTTGGCTTTTGGGGAGCTCTGGCCATGGCGGTCACTGCTGGCATTGGCATCCTCTTCCATGTCAATGTTTGACTGGTTTCAGGATCAATCCCGGGCTCGTCAAATTTTGCTTATCTTGAGACACAGACTCGCATTGAATAGTCACGATTGAATGATTGTCCTGGCAGCTTCAACATCTGCGCCGCGCGAAGCCTTTCCCGAATGCATGTAAAGGTTTCTATTGCTTAAGCTTGCCCCAGTGAGGTAGCAGCAGTGGCGTCCGAGCTTGGTACCTGCGGTACTCTGGAAATGCTTGCCGCAGTATTTCTTCTTCCAACGTCATCCTCGGGAATTGCAACACAAGCCCAATCAATGCCACTGCACTCGCCCAAGGCTGCTGGAACTGAAGCGACACGCCAATCAATGACACCTGTCCAAAGAGATAGAGCGGATGCCTTACGTATCGGTACGGCCCGTCAGTTATCAAACGTCTCGCCTGCGGCAGGATGGCAAAGGATCTGCCGAGATAGGTCAGCGTCACAATACCTCCAGCCGTTCCGATCAATAGCAATGTGGTGGAAGCTACCGCCAATGGTATCGAGAGTGCTGCTCTGGGCAATAAAACCAGGACGAATGGGGAATAAGCTGCAACCAAGGCGACCATTCGAGGCAGGGGGCCATGATACTTCCGCCGTGGTAGCCGTCTGATGCAGACCAGAACGGCTTCCATAGAGAAAAAGACGAAGCTTCCTGATTCCGACAATATCTGCAGCCCACTCGTGAGGCCAATTCGTTGATGCAGAGCTCTGCCAATGAGAATGGCAAAGCCACCGGCCGCGAAGGCGTTGAATAAAATGCAGGGTAATCCGGCCATCAAGTCCCAGAGGCGAGAATGTGTAAAGCCGTCCCCTTTGGGGGAGCCATCGCTACGGATCATTTCAGGCAAGGTTCAGCTGCATCCCAATGCGAAGGCCGGGCTTGTTATCCTCTGCAAACACACGTCCCGCATGTAAGTCCGCCACGGCGGCAACGATGCTCAATCCAAGACCATTGCCGGCAGTTGTACGGCTGGATTCCACCCGAAAAAATCGCTCAAAAATCTTCCCACGCAGTGGTTCAGGTACGCCTTCGCCATTGTCGCTGACTGTGAGCTCCACCTCTCCGTCGATGTCACGCAACGACACGGACACATTTGAATTCTCTGGAGTGTGGAGGTTGGCGTTCTCCAAAAGATTCGAGAGGCAAAGCGTCAACAGTTCGGGATCTCCATGTATCGAGAGACCTGGCGCCACATCGTAATCGAGTGTTTTTCCGTCTTCCTCAAAGGAGGGAGCAAAAGTCTCACAGGTCTCCAACACAAGGTTGCTGAAATCCAGCTTTTTGAAGCCGCTGCGCCGGTTGCCGCTTTCGATCTGCGATATGCGCAGGATCGCGCCGAACATCTCCAGCACGCCGTCAAGCTCCAGGGCGCAATCGTCGATAACGGACTGGTATTCCGCTTCGGACAGGCTTTCCTCTTGTGCCTTCTCCAGAAGGCGTTGCACTCGCCCCAGCGGCGTGCGCAGGTCATGCGCGATGTTGTGGGAAAGGTGCCTCAGCGAATCCATCAGGCCGGTCATGCGATCCAGCATCAGGTTCAGGGTGGCGGCCAACTTGTCGAGTTCGTCCGGCGCTTTTCGTCGCGGAATGCGCCGCCGGATGTCGCCCCGGATTATAGCGTCCGCGGTCTGCCGTATCGTTTCAATGCGTCTGAGGAAGGCCGAACTCAGGAACAGCCCGCCGGCCACCGCCAGGCTGAGGGACAGAAGAAAGACCCAGGCAAAGGTCTGCAGGACGACTCGGCCATAATTCTGGACCTCGCCCCAGTCACTACCCACAAACAGGCACGTCCCATCGGTCAGCGGCGTGACATAGACCCCGAGCTGCTCCATCTCGCCGGGATCTTCGTCGCCGTCCGGCGGGCCGATGATGGTCGTCCAGCCCTGCTTGCAGGGCACGATGGGCATGGTGCCGAACAGATGCTCAGGCGCCTACGGGACTGCTCGGCATTCACTCCAACATGCCGGGCGTGATTCCGCCAGACATTGATAAGGCCGCCCAGGCTGGCGCTCCGACGCCATCCAGTCTCTCAGCTGACGAGAGGCACGCCTACGAGCATCTGAAATTTGTCTATGGGAAGGGCGTCGGCTACGGATACCAAATGGGCTTGCGTCCGCAATCGCTTTACGGGATTGCAGATTCCCCCGTCGGGTTGGCAGCCTATCTGCTTGATCACGACGCGCGTAGTTTGGAGCTCATCGCCCGCGCATTTGACGGGCAGACTGAAGGCCTCACCAAAGACGATGTCCTCGATAACATCACCCTGACTTGGTTGACGAACACGGGGATTTCCTCTGCGCGTCTATACTGGGAGCAGCTCCAGACCGGATCGTTTGACTTCTTTAGCGTTAAAGGCGTCTCAATCCCGGTTGCCGTGAGCGCGTTCCCTGACGAGCTCTACCAGACTCCGCGGAGCTGGGCGGAGCGGGCCTATCCCAAACTGATCCACTACAACAAGCTCGACAAGGGCGGTCATTTCGCTGCCTGGGAACAGCCGAAGCTTTTTACCGAAGAGCTTCGCGTGGGCTTCAGGTCGCTGCGGTCATAGTCGGCGAAATTGGCAGCCTGATCTGAAAGACACGATCAATGCACCAAGCGTTCGCAGAAAAACAGGAGGGTTTCGGTCGTCCGAGCTCTCCTGTTTTGACCAAGCAGAGTTTGGCACAAACCGTATCACATGCATGACGGCACCATAGCTGATGGGTCAGTCATCAAGGAGGAATTATGAAACTCACGGGTAAAAAGGCTCTCATCACCGGCGGAAATAGCGGCATCGGTCTGGCCACCGCCCGCCTTTTCGTTGCAGAAGGCGCTGAAGTCGCGATCACTGGCCGAGATCAGGAGACGCTGGATGAAGCAATCGCCGAACTGGGACCCAAAGCGCGCGGCTATCGCGCCGACGTTACCTTGGCGGATGACCGCAAGCGGCTCTTCGCAGATATTGCCAAGGATTTTGGCAAGCTGGATATCGTCTTCGCCAATGCCGGAATTAGCGGCAGGACGCCAGCCGGCGCGACGGATGAAGCAGTTTTTGAGAACATCGTCCACACCAACCTGAATGGCGCTTTCTTCACCGTCAACTCGGCCGTTCCTCTATTGAACGACAACGCCAGCATCATCTTCAACGGATCCGTGCACAACTATCTGGGCCAGGCTGGCCTAGCTGCCTATGCAGCCACGAAAGGTGGGGTCGTCTCCATGGCGCGTGCAATCGCTGCAGACCTTGCGCCGCGCAATATTCGCGTCAACGTCGTTGCGCCCGGCGCGACCAAAACTCCCATCTGGAAGCGAGGGGCTCGCGCCTCAACGTCGGCTGAACAGTCTGCCAAGCTGGCCGATCACTTCTCCTCGATGATTCCCCTGGGCCGGTGGGGCGAACCGGAAGAACTCGCGAAGGCTGTACTTTTCCTGGCTTCTGATGACTCGTCGTACATCAATGCCGTCGAGTTGATGGTTGATGGAGGACTGACTGGCGCCCCTTTTGGAGCCCCAATTCATCGCGGTTGAGGAAGCTTTCTTCGGATCAGGAATCGGTCGGCAGCCACTAACATGACAATGTCCGCTTTTGGCGCGAAGCGGACATTGGGCTGACCCAGGATGAATGACTGCTTTGGAGAAAAGCGGACATTCGCAGGTGCCGGCGAAAGCCACTTCAAACCAAAGCGAATCCCGCTGGGGCTTGCGTAATTCTTGGCCGGGCACAATGTTGACCTCAATCGCGATCTTCGCAAATCTGTAAATGATTGGGGCGCTGGAATTATGGGTATTTGGCCGATCTATTTTACGCAATAACGGCCTTATTCCTACGCCAGCGGGGTCGAATTAATCGACCATCTAGAGCATTTTGGGATTATTAAATCAGGGGCCTACGTATGGAGAATTTGGCGCCGTTCAAAGGTTCTAAGGCGAAGCCCTATTTCGCACTTCTGTCATCAGCAGCTATCGCATTATTGGCTGCAACGGCTCGCGCGCAAGACACCAATTACGCGCCCGAAAACCAGCAGATCCCCCCACCCACATGTTTGACCGCACAGGCCAACTGGCAGGAGCTGCATAAAGGCCCTCAGCCCGCCTGCGATAATGCAGCACTGCAGAACTGGCTGTCAGACATTCGCCACTGGCGGGATGAGCGACGCATTCGCACCGGCTATGACGGCTCGCGTTACAGCCTGCCCACGCTCCGATGGGCCCAGTCGGCTTTTATGCAGCCGCAAATGATGGTGCATGACCGCTTTCTCTATGATCCGGTTTCGCATAAGTACACCGTCGACCGCTATCTCGATGACCTTGAGAAACGTTATGGCGGCATCGACGCGGTCCTGGTGTGGGCGACCTACCCTAATATGGGAATTGATGACCGCAATCAGCTAGACATGGTCCGTGCAATGCCCGGTGGGGTGACCGGCCTACGCCAGATGGTGGCGGATTTCCATCGCCGAAGCGTGAAGGTTCTGTTCCCGATGATGATGTGGGACCAGGGCACTCGCGATCCCAACAAATCCTGGCCCGACGCTGTAGCGGAATTGATGAAGGAACTGGATGCGGACGGGGTGAATGGCGATACGCAGGATGGTGTGCCACTGGCCTTTTCATTGGCGGCGGAAAAGATCGGCCATCCGCTGGCGTTCGAGCCTGAAGGTTCGATGAGCGATGAAGCTCTGGCATGGGACGTGCTGCACTGGGGACAATACAAGTACCAGTTCGTTCCAACGGTCGATAAATATCGCTGGCTGGAGCCGCGCCACCAGGTGAACATCCAGGGCCGGTGGTCCCGAGACAAGACCGACGCGCTCCAATATGCCTTCTTCAATGGGGAAGGCTGGGAAAGCTGGGAGAATGTCTGGGGCATCTGGAACGGGATCACGGCTCGGGACGCTGAAGCCACAAGACGCGTCGCCACTATCGAACGCGGAGTGGCTCCTTTCTTCGCCAGCCCGGGCTGGGAACCCTTCTATCCGACCCAATCTTATGGCGTCTTTGCCAGTCGCTGGCCGCTGGCCGGTAAGACCTTTTGGACCATCGTCAACCGCAATCCCTATGACATCAATGGCGAACAGATGTCCGTACCACTGAATAATGGCACGCGATATTTCGACCTGTATCATGGTGCAGAACTGACGCCCCGCCAGGAGGGAGAAAAGAGTGTCTTATCTCTCTCGCTTGAGGCGGGGGGATATGGCGCTGTACTTGCTCTGAAGGATGCCCCCGGGGTGGACATCTCTACCCTGATGGATCGAATGAAAGCTATGACCACGAAGCCGCTCGCAAGCTATTCACATGAATGGCGTGATGAGCCGCAGAGTCTAGTTGAGATAAAGCCCTCACGGCCAACCGCCTCAGCACTGGAGGGTATGGTGAAAATCTCCGGTGGCGACTTCAATTTCAAGGTCGAAGGGACGGAGATAGAAGGCCATGACGACGCCGGCATAGATTTGCAATATCCGTGGGAATCGAATGCGCGACGATTTCATCAGCACAGGATGATGGTCAAGCCGTTTTTCATGGACACTTATCCTGTAACCAACAAGCAATTCAAAACTTTCCTCGATGCCACACGGTATCATCCGACCGATGACCTGAACTTCCTCAAGGACTGGAAGAACGGAGCCTATCCGCAAGGATGGGAAAACAAGCCGGTGACCTGGGTGTCTCTGGAGGACGCACGCGCATACGCCCGCTGGGCAGGCAAGAGACTGCCCCACGAGTGGGAGTGGCAATGGGCGGCACAAGGCGGTGATGGCCGCCTTTATCCTTGGGGCAATGCCTGGGCCGCCAATGCTGTCCCGATTCCAAGTCACGGGCGACTCTTGACTCCGCCCGATGACGTGACGGCCCACCCCGTGGGCGCTAGCCCGTTCGGTGTCATGGACCTTGTTGGCAATGTCTGGCAATGGACTGACGAGTATCAGGACACCCATACGCGTGGCGCCGTCCTGCGCGGCGGCAACCATTATCAGCCGCAAGGGTCAATCTGGTATTTCCCCGAGGCCTATCGCAATGATCAGCACAGCAAGCTGCTCCTAATGGCGCCCAGCTATGACCGTTCCGGCACGATAGGCTTCCGGTGCGTCAAGGATGCGGTCTGATCGATGCTTTGTGGACGAGAAAGGCCTGCTAATGTCTACTCTTGACCGATTGTGTTGAAAAAGTCCGCGTCGAACACTTCGGATTCGATTCCGCGCAACAATGATTCAATCGCGACACATATCTTGAATCATCGCTGCGTCACCAAAGCTCGGCACGACCGGAAGTTGCGCGCAAAACATGCCCTCCGACTTTTTCAACACAATCGACCCAAAGCGGACATTCGGACCGGCCAATTCCGAGCCTCTATTTTTGCCCGCGCGCTTATCAAATGCCGCGCCTTGCGGATCGCTCCGCTGCCTAGAACCCTGAAATGAAGGCGCTTTTGGTAAGAAATGGTGCCCCGGTTGCCAGTAAAGTTCCTGTCTGGCTCAATGGCCTGAAATACATGGCTGTGGGGGCCGGGTGTCTGAGGAAAGAGAAACATCGGAGTCCGGTTGCGAGGCCGAAGGCGGCCTTAACCCGGTCGCTGTGGCCTTGGCACTTGGCGGCGCCAGTCGCGAAAAGGCGGACGCTTTTCTTGACGACCAGCGTGCCCTGATCGCCGACCAGCGTCATCATCTGCACGAACAGTTCAAACACCTGCATCTGAGTGTCTGGGAAAAGCAGCTGGGTGTGCTGCTGCGGTTGGCGACCGCGATTGTCGGCTTCGCGGTGGCCACGGCGTTTGGCGCGATGGTTTGGGATGCGGCCCACAGCAAGGGCCTGATCATCGAGCCCTTCAGCGTCCCGCCTGACCTTGCCCAGCGCGGTCTGACGGGCGAGGTCGTTGCCGGTCAGATGATCGACAAGCTCACGGCCATGACCAAAAGCGAATCTTCGCGGGCCGCCCAGAGCTACGCCAACAACTGGGGCAGCGACATAAAGGTGGAAATTCCGGAAACGGGCGTTTCCATCGGCGAACTGCGCAACTTCCTGCGCGAATGGCTGGGCCACGATATCCATAGCTCCGGTGAGATTCATCGCACGACCGACGGAATCGCGGTCACTGCCCGAACCAGCGGCGAGGAAAGCGCCACCTTCGAGGGGAAGGAAACCGATCTCGACGCGCTGATGCAGAAAGCCGCTGAGCATGTCTATGAGGTTACTCAGCCCTATCGCTATGCGAATTATCTCGACCGCAACTATAGCCCCGAGGGCGCGACACAACGTGTCGCCAAGGCGACCCAGATCTATCGCAGGCTCATTGCCGGCGACGACCGGAAGGAGCAGGCCTGGGCCTGGAACGGCTTGGCCACGATGCAGTTTAACTTCTACGCCGACAATCGTAAGTCAGCCTGGTACTACCAAAAGGCGCTGGCCACCGATCCGGACTTCACCCTGGGCTACTACGCCCTCGCGGCACGCAATAGTCCGCTCGGACAGGAAGAAGACAGCTTCCGCAATGGGAGTGAGCTTATCCGGCGGGCCGAGCTGGGGACGCCCGAACTAAACCCCCGTTATGCCCGCAGCGCCCTGGCGCAAGCCAAGGGATTATCTCTATCGTTTCTCGGTGATTTTGCAGCGGCCATTCCTATCGAAAAGGAAGCGGCGGAGAGCATGGACAGCTTTACAGTTCTGGCGCGCGGCAACTTCCTGAACGTCGCGATTTACAGCATGGCGCGAATCCATGATTTAGCAGCTGTGCGCGCCTACCTGAAGGCGCTGGGTTGGACCAGCGCTCCTGCGGGGGGAAACTACATTACGCCCCAGTTCTGGAATGCGATGGAATCGGGAGACTGGCGCGGCGTTCTGGTGCTGGAATCGGCTTTGAACGCGCCGTCTGCCGGGAACCGGTTGCTCCCGGAAAAGCGCATCACATTTGGAGATGTCAATCCCAGCCTATGGGCGTTCATTGCCTATGCCCATGCCCGCACAGGCGATATCGCCGGTGCTGAGGCGCTGATTGCAAAAACAGCGAGCGATAATGCCACCGCTGTGCGAATCCGCGCTATGATCGCCGAGGTGAAGGGGGAGCATGCCCGTGCCGACTGGTGGTTTGCCCGGTCTGAAGCGCAAACGCCATCAATTCCACTCACCGACCTGTGGTGGGGTCAGGCGCTGCTGAAGCGAGGCCAGCCCGACGCGGCAATCGAGAAATTCACGCTCGCCAGCCAGAAGGGTCCGAAATTCGCCGATCCGCTGGAAGGCTGGGGCGAAGCGCTGATGGCCAAGAACCAGTCGCATCTTGCGCTGGCGAAGTTCGCGGAAGCCGAGAAATACGCCCCCAACTGGGGCCGGCTGCATCTCAAATGGGGTGAAGCATTGGTCTATGCGGGCAAAGCGGACGAGGCAAAGGTCCAGTTTGCTCGCGCCGCTCAACTCGATCTTATGCCCATCGACAAGGTCGAACTTGCCCATCAATCACCTCATGCCTGAATGACCGCTTATGGCGCGAAGCGGACATTGGGCTGGTAGGGCTGAATGACCGGTTCTGACCCAAAGCGGACATTGGCCGCCTCGCGACAGCGACTAGCCGCAACGTCCCTCCCACGGCCGCGCCGTACGGTTCCGGGCCGACGGAAAAGGAGCCTCTCGGCACATTCTTGGGCAAAGAGCGTTATTCGTGTGCAGGCGCTACAAATGTCCAACGATGAGATGACCAACATCAATTGTTGGCTTTCCCCCCTACGAAGGAGACGAAGCATGAGACATTTTCTAATCGCTGCCGCTGCGGTAGTTGCTCTAGGAACGTCAGCTTTCGCCCAGAACGGAAGCTCAACTGGAACCTCGGGATCAGCCGGAACCTCAAACTCGCACCAAACCTCTGGTAGCTCGATGCCCAATGGGTCCTCGATGAGTGCTCACGGCAATATGGGAAGCCAGGGCGGTATGGCGTCTACTTCCAAACGCCACAAAAAAACATCGACGCCTTCTAGCAACATGGCCGGTGCCACGGCGGGTATGGGGGGAAGTACCTCCCCAACATCTGGAGCGGCTACCCAACAGTAATATTGTAAATGTGCAGGTCACTGGTTCAGTGGCGCAGCGCTTTACCGCTCTCGGGGGTAAAGCGGACATTCGGTTGATCGCGGCGGAATGACCGCTTGTGACCCAAACCGGACATTCCCCGTGAGCGTCAGTTGGGTGAAGTCAGCGCACTGCGGGGCCCGCCCAATCTCCTCGCACGCTGAAATAACGGCGCTTTCGTTAGGCAGTCGCACCCCCGTTGCCAGCGCGTTTCCCGTCTGTCTCAATGGCCTGAATATAAGGCTGTGGGGCCGCGTGTCTGAGGAAACCGAAGGCCAGGATACCGGCACAGAGACAGTAAGCGGTAGGGCTGAGCTATGATCGCGCGGTCTGCCAAGATCATCATGTGCCTTTGCCTGGCGGCTTTCGCGGTGCTCTGTGCTGGAGACAATCTCTGGGACTATGGCGCGAATTTCGATTTCGTCCGCCATGTCCTGAGCATGGACACCACCTTTCACGATTCCCTGATCATGGGCCGAGCGCTCACGGCGCCGGTGCTGTGGCATGCCGGCTACTGGTTGATCATCGCCGGCGAGGCGCTCACGGGCCTGCTGTTCGCGCTGGGAGCCTGGGCGATGTGGCAGGCGCGCAATGCCCCGGTCAGCGCCTTCCAGCGCGCCAAATATTGGAGCATCGCCGGCGCGCTGGTCGGCTTCCTAGTCTGGTTCTTTGGCTTCATGGTGGTGGGTGGGGAATGGTTCGCGATGTGGCAATCGCGCATCTGGAACGGCGAGGAAGGCGCCTTCCGCTTTTACCTGACCATTCTGGCGGTGCTGATTTTCGTCAACCAGCGCGACGACGGGTTGGATTAGGCTTGGGGTGGATGCATTGCGCATCGCTTCATTGCCTGTCCCCTGACGTGAGCCATATCCGGTTAGGGGCAATGATCGGACCTTTGGCCCCTGGGGCGGGAAAAAGCCCTTCCGCCATTGCGACTCCACGATGAGCGGGTACTTTGCGAATGACTGCTTTTGGCGCTAAGCAGCCATTCGGGGCCGTTCCAATAGCAACGACGATGAGGCATTAAGATTTGCGAGCCGCGCTTCATTGCTAGCTGCCATCCCATAAAAAGGGCCCCGTCAGCGTTAGCAAACGGGGCCAGTCATCGGTGGTGTTCGAGGGGACAAACAACGCCGGTCATACCAAGACGGCCAATCGGAAGTAAAGAACCCTAAACTGCGGAATGAACGCCGTAAGCAACTAAACCCCAGAAAAGCAACAAGGCTGGAATAGTGGTTCGCCAAAAGATTCCGCGCCCACCATGCCGGTGCAGCACATACCAACGTTGCCGCAGCTGACGATACCTAAGTCCGCGCTTTAAATGCGGGCGAATGTCGCGCTCATACGTGAGTGTCATGGGTAAAGTGGCCATATCGAGCTATAATCCTCCGATGACCGAGTTTTCTTGGATGCCGATTGATACTCGTTGATCTAGCGACTCCAGGAGACGGACAGGCTCGGCATGTTTGCTTGGTTGCTCTTCCACGCTGACAAAGTTTCTCTGCACACCATCGTGTACCAACTGATCACCAACCGCCTTGGCCCGCTCAATCGAGAGGGAGGCGTTACCTTGGCCATCAGTCTGGCTTATTACGGATATGCGCGCCGCCGAGTGCTGGCCGTGGACACCCGCGAATCGCTGTGCTGCCACGGATACTATTTCCTCTTCCTCTTTCGAGAGCGTGGCCAAGCCAGGATCAAAAAACACGCTGAAGGAAATGTCTGGAGCCGTAGCTGCCGTCGCAGGCATTCCAAACATGCTAATGCTGGCCATCAAGCTGAGGACCGTCGCGAATAGCAGCGAGGAACTTTTCGACATGGTTTGCACCGTAATGATACTCAAGGTGTAACGCGCGACCGCGAACTTTCCGCAGATCGCGGAAAGGCGGTTTGTATGCAAGCGGTTCAGACGCGCACCTCAATTGGGGAGACGTCGCCGAGAGCGGCAAGGGCCAATTACTTGGAAAACACCGCCGCAAAGGCCGGGTTAATCTGCTTTTGAGTACTTTCGGTTGTTTCAAACGTTGAGTGTTTCTGGCCCTAAGATATTCCCGATTATATCCACTGGCGGCGACGACACCCCGCGACAGATGATTGCCTGGATCGGCTAGCGAGAAGAAACGTCATGACGACACTAGAGACGCTGGGGACGGTGGGCGCGCCTGACGATGGCCATTCCTATCCGAGATTCCAGAATGATCACGGCGTGGCTGAGATTCGCATCGGGGCGAAGGCATTCGAGTGTGTCGGCGAATCTCCGCCGCAGGACCATCCGCACGTCTTTCTGGAGATGGGCGAGCAGGAGAAGATTTTGTGCCCTTACTGCAGCACCTTGTACCGTTTCGATTCTGCTCTTGCGGCGTTTGAATCCAACCCGACCGACAGTCAGTTCCACCACTGAGCAAGTGATAAACGTTATTTAGCGGCCAATGAATGACCGCTTTTGGCAAAGCGGACATTGTTCTCGGGAATTAAACTCTCATTTCAAAATTGCCCTCAGCGGGCAAAACCCCCATGAGAGGGAGCCTCATTTTAAGTACAGGTTCGTGTTCCACCTAAGCTATTGTCCTTAAAGGACATTTCTTCTCGCAAGTCGCGGTCGGGTAGTAAAACCGGGTAGTCTCTTTCGGACTACGTTTTTGTTTTGAAAAGATTTTGCCCGGGGAAACTGGGTAGCTCGTTACAAAAACCCGCTGGCTGCTTTTCTTCACATGAGTAGTGCGCGGTCGAGCACTTTCTGAACGCTGCCAACTACGAACATGAACTGACACTCCTTCGAACGTCCGCTTCTGACCGAGGCTGTGTAAAAACGCGATTGCTGACCAAATTCAAGCGACTTCGGCGTATTAGCTGGGAGCATGACTTCCGGGGGGACCCAACCGCTCGGTGCCCGCACGTGGGCGCGGTCTCTGCGCAAGCAATTGCCGCTCCAGGACTGGCCGGTTTAGCTGCTGCGCACGGTGCTTGCGAACGACTCTCACAGGAACTGCTGGGACCACCCGGCGTTGCGCAACGGCCACCAAACCCGGAGTCCGTGCAATGAACGTTAGCGCCAGCATCAAGAAAGCCGCCCAAAAGGTCGAAAAGGTCGTCACTGGCGAAGAGCCACAGGTTGACCTACTCGATACCCTTAAAGAAGAACACGAAGAAGTCGCCGCGCTTTTGAAGAAGCTGGTCGACAGTGAAAGCTCCAGTGAGCGCAAGTCGCTCGTGAAGCAAATCAAGGGCGCACTTGTTCCCCATCTTCGCGCCGAGGAAAAGGTACTTTATGACGCAATCATTGCGGTAAAGGACAAGGCCGCTCAGCAGGATGGCGAAGAGGGCTATATCGAACACAGCTTGGCCGATAAGACGCTGAAGGATCTGGAGAAGATCGAAAAGACCATTTCCCCGGAATTCGGCGCGACCGCGAAGGTTTTGAAAGAACTAATCGAACATCACGTGAAAGAAGAAGAAAGCAACGTCTGGTCGGACGCGCGGAAGCATTTTTCCGCCGATGAGCGCAAAGTGATGAACCAGAAATACCTCGCCGAAAAGAAGAAGGTCCGCGTCATTTAAGGCATGATCAGAAGGCCTCGCGAGATGCGCGGGGCCTTCGTTCGTCGAAGGTGTTTTCAATTCCATGAGAGATATAATATGCCCAAAAAATCAAAGGGTATTTGGGAGAAAAAACCCGCCTCCAAAGACTATCAGGCCGGCCAAGATTACTTGAGCCTGCTCTTCACTGAAGCAGAAGCGCGAAAAATTATTCATCGGCTTCGTTCAGCGCCAACCACCAATCGTGAGGGAAAAGATCTGTTGCGCGCCAGCCAAACTCATTTACTGGACCAAGACGACCCGCACGTAGCGTTGGACCTGAAAAAAATCAAGAAAGGCAAAAAGCTATCTCCAGTCCTTCTAGTCAGAGGCGACGGAAAACACGCCGTGACAATGACCATCGCCGATGGCCAGCACAGGATATGTGCGAGTTGGCATTGGGACGACACTGCACCGATCGCGTGCTGCATTGCGGATCTCACTGGCCGATAGATGTGGGCGCCCCTGATCCACTCGCTTCCTGACCCGTGGCCTTTTCTCTCTCCTATGTGCCTGCGGTTAGCCCTGTACGGCGGGGTCTTAGATGCTGACGGATGACCGCTTTTGGCGCAAAGCGGACATTGCTCTCGGGAATTAAACTCTCATTTCAAAATTGCCCTCTCTTCACATGAGTAGTGCGCGGTCGAGCACTTTCTGAACGCGGCCAACCACGAACATGAAATGCAGTACTTCGAACGTCCGCTTCTCACCCAAAGCGGCCATTCAGGCTGATGCTGGCCGATGCGCCTTGAGGAAGGAATGTATCTGACGCACTGCCAGCGGAATTCGCTCCTTTGGCTCCTTCCACGGGAACATGCTTACTTCGGCCTTCGGCGCGAGCATCGCGGACTCCATGGCGACAGCGTACGGATGCGCCGGAATATCATCCGGCAGGATCAGTACGGGTGTCTGGCAGTTGCGCACGAAATCGCGCGTCACGGTGAAGACAAAATCGGGGTTAGTCCGATACATTTTGGTAAGATATTTCTCAACCGTCTCCAACGTAATCTCGGGTCGGCGCTTTACCAATGCCGGACCCCAGCCGGTCATGTTGGTGTCGTAATACAAAGTTGGCATCTCCGGCCGGAACCCGCTGGGCTGCGCCAGCACGGCGGCAACAACACGATCAGGTGCGCGCTTCAAGAGGTTCCAGATGAATGGGCCGCCGATGCAGAAGCCCATCACCATGAATTTGTCGATTCCCAAGTGATCCATCACACCGAGCTGGTCATCGGTGTGTGCATCCCATGGCCGATCAATATCCAGCGGTCCAGAGGACTGGCCAGCATTGGAGTTTCGTAGGTCCGCCGCAATACAATGATACTCTCCCTTGAACTCTTCGATCGGGTCAAATGGCAACGTGCGTAAAGCGGAGATCGCCGAGTTCAGTCCACCACCAGCGATAATCAATAGTGGGAAGCCGGAACCGGTTTCCTCAAAATGTATGCGGACAGGGCCTTTTTCATAGAAAGACACGGCATTCCCATCATGCCCGGTTTGCTGAGCTAATGCGCCCGAGGTTGTGGCCATAGCTGCCGCTGCGGCTCCCGTTGCCAGAAGGTTGCGCCTGATTTGATCAATCATCGCCGCTCTCCTCGATCTGAGTTGCAATCATTGCATTTGGCTCCACTAAGCAAAGGCTACTCGCCGATCTGGAAGAAATAAATCGGCGGTCTGGGGTATCCGCGTCAGTCTGAGGGTGGCGAGAAACTGAGCAGTTATCAGGCCCTGTTAAATCAGGCGCTTAGGCCGTCCGATCCAAACATCCGCTCATTGCCCCTGTCACCTGAATATGCCCCAATAACCCCTACAGGACGGGCTTAGGGGGCCGGGGTGTCTGAGGAAACCGAAGGTCAGGATACCGGCGCAGAGGCGGTAGCTGGTGGCGTTGCTGGCGTTGATCCAGTTGCCGTGGCGTTGGCGCTAGGCGGTGCAAGCCGCGAGGAAGCGGATGGTTTTCTAAAGGATCAGCGTGCTGTTCTCCTTAAACAGGGCGCGCTGATCGATGACCAGCGCCATCACCTGCACGAACAATTCAAACACCTGCATCTGAGTGTCTGGGAAAAGCAGCTGGGTGTGCTGCTGCGGTTGGCGACCGCGATTGTCGGCTTCGCGGTGGCCACGGCGTTTGGCGCGATGGTCTGGGACGCCGCTCACAGCAAGGGCTTGGTGATCGAACCCTTCAATGTGCCGTCCGACATGGCGGCCCGCGGCCTCACCGGCGAGGTTGTGGCCGGCCAGATGATCGACAAGCTGACGACCATGACCAAGTCGGAATCGTCGCGCGCGGCCCAGAGCTATGCCAACAACTGGGGCAGCGATATCAAGGTGGAGATTCCGGAAACCGGAATCTCAATCGGTGAGCTTCGCGACTTTCTGCGCGAATGGCTGGGCCATGACATCCATATGTCCGGCGAGATTTTCCGCACTGCGGACGGCATCGCGGTCACCGCCCGCGCCGGCGGCGAGGAAGGCGCCACCTTCACCGGCAAGGAGAGCGATCTGGACGCGCTGGTGCAGAAGGCGGCCGAGCATGTCTATGAAGTCACCCAGCCTTATCGCTATGCCAATTATCTGGACCGCAACTACGACCCCAAGGGGCTGGCGCAGCGCATTGCCACAGCGACCGAGGTCTATCGCCGTCTGATCGCGGGCGACGACAAGAAGGAGCAAGCATGGGCGTGGAACGGCCTGGCGACAATACAGTTCAACTTCTACGCCGATAACCGCAAGTCGGCCTGGTACTACCAGAAGGCGCTCGCCGCCAATCCCGATTTCACCCTGGTGTATTATTCCCTGGCGGCGCGCAACGCGCCGCTGGGTCAGGCCGAAGAAGATTTCCTGCACCAAAAGGAATTTATCCGGCGAGCGGAGTTGGGGACGCCCGAACTGAATCCGCGTTATGCCCGCAGCGCCCTGGCGCAGGCCAAGACGGCTACGCTTGAGGATGTCGGTGATTACGCCGCGGTGATTCCCATCGACATGGAGGGGGCAGAAAGCATGGATAACTTTTCCGTGCTGGGGCGCGGCAATTTCATAAACGGCGCCATTTCGGGAATGATAGGGACCCATGACCTGAGGGCGATGCGCGCCTATTTGAAGTCGGTGGGTTGGTCCCAGATTCCGGTGTTCGCTACCGGGAGCTGGTTCTCATACGCCATGGAAACCGGTGACTGGCGCAGTGTCCTGGCATTAGAACCGCTTTTGAAGGCGCCCAGCGGCCAGTACCGCGTATTTTTGGTCGCAAAACACGTCACGGCGGGCGACTTCAATCCAACGAATTGGGCCTTGATGGCTTATGCCCATGCCCGCACCGGCGATATCGCGGGTGCGGAGAAACTGCTCGCGCCGCTGGCGGATGACAATGCCCCTGGCGTGCTGATGCGCGCCATGGTCGCGGAGCTGAAGGGCGATCATGCCCGCGCCGACTGGTGGTTCGCGCGGTCGGAGGCGCAGACGCCATCGCTGCCGCGGACCGACCTGTGGTGGGGGCAGGCGTTGCTAAAGCGCGGCCAGCCGGATGCGGCGATCGAGAAATTTACCCGCGCCAACAAGCTGGGTCCGCGCTTCACCGACCCCATCGAGATGTGGGGCGAGGCGCTGATGGCGAAAAGCCAGTCCCATTTGGCGTTGGCCAAGTTCGCAGAGGCCGAGAAATACGCTCCCAACTGGGGACGACTGCACCTGAAATGGGGCGAGGCGCTGATGTACGTGGGCAAGAAGGAAGACGCCCGCATGCAGTATCAGAAAGCATCAACGTTGGACCTCACGGCGGTAGACAAGGCTGAACTGGCAACGGTAAGCCATGACTGAGGAAACCGAAGGTCAGGATACTGGCGCTGAGGCCGTAGTCGGTGGCGTTGACGCGGCTGCAGTGGCGTTGGCGCTAAACGGCGCCAGCCAGAAGACGGCTGATGCGTTCCTGAATGATCAACGGGCCTTGATCGCAGACCAGCGCCATCATCTGCACGAGCAGTTCAAACAGCTTCGCCTGGGCATCTGGGAAAAGCGGCTGGGCGTGTTGCTGCGGGTGGCCACGGTCGTTGTGGGTATCGGCTTCGCGGCAGGCATT
>Ga0182024_10009833_pt1 | contig 19655 bp, 12 predicted proteins | sample P32metaG_FD_120480 | JGI IMG/M metagenome (GOLD analysis project Ga0182024, IMG submission 120480) | Permafrost microbial communities from Stordalen Mire, Sweden - P3-2 metaG (Illumina Assembly) | ecosystem: Environmental > Terrestrial > Soil > Wetlands > Permafrost | place: Sweden: Stordalen... | reverse complement strand
GCGCAACGACCGGGAAGAGCGCTTTCCCTACGACCTGGTCAAGAAAATGGCCGACCTGGGCCTGATGGGGCTGCCGTTTCCTGAGGAGTACGGCGGCGCCGGCGCCGACACGGTGAGCTACGCTCTCGCCGTGCTTGAGATCGCGCGGGCCGACGCCTCGACCGCCATCACGCTGGCCGCGCACGTGTCGCTGGGCGCCTCGCCGATTTTGCTGTTCGGCACCGAGGAGCAGAAGCAGAAATATTTTGTCCCGCTGGCGCGGGGCGAACAGCTGTGGGGCTTCGGCCTCACCGAACCCGGCGCCGGCAGCGACTCCGGCGCGACCGCGACGCGCGCCGAACTGCGCGACGGCAACTGGGTGATCAACGGCACGAAGGCGTTCATCACCAACAGCGGCACCGACATCACCGGCGGCACCACGATCACCGCCGTGACCGGGACGAACGCCAAAGGCAAGTCGGAGATCTCGAACATCCTCGTGCCGCAGGACACGCCCGGCTTCACGCGCGCGAAAAAGTACAAGAAGATGGGCTGGCGTGCGTCGGATACGCGCGAGCTAGCGTTCGCCGACGCCGAAGTGCCCGAGGAGAATCTGCTCGGCAAGCGCGGCAAGGGGCTGCACCAGTTCCTCACGATCCTCGACGGCGGCCGGATCTCGGTGGCGGCGCTGTCGGTGGGGGTGGCGATGGGCGCCTACGACGAGGCGCTCAAATACGCCAAGGAACGCCACCAGTTCGGCCGCGCGATCTCGAAGTTCCAGGCCATCCAGTTCAAACTCGCCGACATGCTGATGGAGATCGAGCACGCCAAACTCATGGTGCTGAAAGCAGCATGGGAGAAAGACAACGACCGCGCCTACGAACTGACGGCGTCGTTGGCGAAGCTGTACTCCGGCGAAGTCTCACGGCGCGTCGTGAACGAGGCACTCCAGATCCACGGCGGCTATGGTTTTATGGACGAGTACCCGATCTCACGGATGTATCGAGATCAAAAGATCAATGAAATCGGCGAAGGGACGAATGAGGTACAACGGCTTGTGATCGCTAGGCAGATTGGCTTGTGAGAATGCCGTCTGCTAAGGGCTAAGAATCTCGATGAGGGTAAGCTGTTGAACGTGAGCAGTCTTCGAATCAAAGGATACCGAAATCTTGTCGATCTCGAAATCGACTTAGACGATATTACAGTAATTGTTGGCGAGAATAACGTCGGTAAGACCAATGTACTAGATGCGCTATCGGCAGGGCTCCGCGTTAATCGGACCGTGCGCCAGGGTGCCTTTGAACTTCAAGATTATCATCTACCGTCAAGCTCTGCTATGGCAGGCGACGCCGGACCGATAGAAATAACCGTAACATTCTCTGAGAAGTACGAGGATGAATGGCCTGACGAGATAGCCAGTGCGCTCGGAGACATAATTGTTTTCGACGACGAGACCTTGTTGCGCGAGATTCGACTGAGAGTAACGAGTACGCCGGCTGGACCTGGAAGAACGGAGGAATACGATTGGACATTTCTCGATGGCAGCGGGCTTCCATTCAAGACTAAGCACTTCAACCTTCTCGCGCGCCTTCAGCGGTTGCGTCCCTATTACTATTTAAACACAATCCGGGACGCATCACGGGAGTTTTCCAAGCGTTCGACATTTTTTAGTCCCTTTATCAGCGACCCGACGTTTGGGGACGATACAAGAGATCAGCTAATAGAGAGCCTCGAATCAATCAATCAAACAGTAATGGATTCCCATGCAAGTTTCGAGACACTTCGAATGAGCCTCAATGCGGCGACTGTTGTCATCCGACAGGCGGCGGACTCGGTAAAAATCGAAGCCGTGCCCGCTCGGTTAAGTGACCTGCTGTCTAATACACAGATTTCGTTTCAAAACAGAAACGGTGCTGTGCTCCCGGTCGACAAACAGGGATCAGGCGCCCAGAGCCTTTCAGTGTTGCAACTCTTCCACGCGTTCGTGGCGGCTAAACTAACCTCTCTTTTCGACCCATTGAGCGCACCGATCTTAGCGATCGAAGAACCAGAAGCGCATTTGCACCCGTCGGCAGCCCGCCTTGTATGGTCATTATTAAGTGGAATGCCCGGACAGCGGATCATAACAAGCCACTCGGGTGATTTGCTAAGCGAAGTTCCGCTGTCCGCAATTCGTCGCATGAAAACCGGATCGGACGGCAACATTTCTTGCTCTAGAATCGAGTCCGCTCGCTTCTCCGAGCAAGAGATGCGCCATATCAACTATCACGTAAGAAGGACTCGAGGCGAGCTCTTTTTCGCTAATGCCTGGCTCCTTGTAGAGGGTAAGACTGAGGCAAGCTCGCTGCCGGAATTCGCAAAGGCCCGGGGTCAGGATTTGATATCGGCTGGCGTAAGGATCATCGAATACGCGCAAGGAGGCGGGCCAGCTCCCTATATTAAGCTGGCAGACATGCTAGGAATCGCCTGGCACTGCTTATGCGACGGCGATGCTGCGGGTTTGAAAAACCGCGATATCGCTGTTCAACAAATTGGCAACAGAGAGCCGCAAGATTATATCACTTTGCTGGACCCCGGCAACTACGAGTCCTTTATGTGCAAACATGGGTTTTTCGATTGCTATGAGCCTTATATAGCGTTGCAAAAAAGGCTAACCATCACAGAGCCCGAGGGAAGCGACGAGTATTTTATTCAGGTGTCGCGGGCTTTGATCGATGGCTGTAAAGAAGAGGTCGCTTACCTTATTTGCGATGAGATCCATCGAGATCGCGCTCGCCTCCCGGGACTACTCGGCGGCCTAATAACGCGGCTAAATGTGGCGGCCACCAATTGACTGAATTGTTGAATGTCAACCAATTGGCGGCCGTATTTGCAGACGAACAGCCCACGTTAGTCGTTGCCGGGCCAGGATCTGGTAAGACCACCGTGCTCACAGCACGTATTGACCGCCTGTTTCGCGAATCCGAAGGCAGCTACAGCCGCATCCTCGGGTTAACCTTCACAAACGTGGCGGCCACGAACCTTCGCGACAAGGTACTTGGTAGCGGCGATAAATACTACGAACGAATACAGATAGGAACGTTTCACTCCTTCGCTGCTAAACTTCTTCAACAGCACGGCAGCCACATCGGCCTGCGACCTGACTTTTCAATAGTCAACGGCTCGGATGACCGCGCTTCGATATTGAAAAGGGCAAGCGAAAAGATCGATGACAAGGAGACAACGGACCTCCTCGATCATCCTACGCGCTTTCTGCCCTTGCTGGCGAGATTATTTGAAAGCTGCCCGAGTTCCGCTGACGTCGTCAATTCTATTGACAGCGGCGTAGACGCGAAGCTTGTCGCGGCGTTGTTCGACGCCTACATTGATGAAAGCATTATCAACAACCAACTCGACTTTCCCCTGCTCGTTTTTCTGGCGGACCGGCTACTCACCAGCAAGCCGGCTATCTGCAAGCAGACGAGGCGAGTATATAAGCATATATGTGTTGACGAATTTCAGGATACAAATGAGGCCCAATTTCGGTTGCTCTGCACGCTAATTGGAAACGACGCCCGGGGAGTGTTCCTCGTTGCCGATCAAGACCAGGTTATATACGAATGGAATGGGGCCTCGCCCCAGCGTCTGATCGAAGCTCAAAGGCGATTTGGGGCGAGGATCCTACAGCTGCCTACTAGCTACCGATGCCCCGAAGCAATCATTACCGCAGCGAATGCCCTCATCTCTCACAACGCGCAGCGCTTCATTAAGCCGGAGCTATCATCCCTGATCCAGTCTCCGGATCCTCCGATTGAGTCGTATGTATTCGAATCTGCGCGCGATGAATTCGCATTCATCGCGGCTGCGGTAAGCCAGTTGTCGAGGGAGCAGTGGGCTAAGTCGGTCGTCTTAGCGCGAGCGCGTAAACCTCTGGAGCAATTGCTCCCATATTTGACGCAGAGAGGAGTGCCCGCTGTTCTGCCAGTGACGAAATATCAATTCTCCTCTCCTCCGGTAGCAATGCTGTATTCACTTCTTAAATTAGGTAGTCGTTCGAATGATGAGCAATCACTACGGCAGCTCGCGTCAGCCTTTTACGCAATGACGGGCCGATCATTGGACATTGAGAGACTTAAAGCCGAGGCCGAGGCTCGCGAAGTCAACGTATTGGATGTTTTTGCATCCGAGTCATCTCAGATGGCATCGTCTCCCGAGTTTATGACTCTCGCGACAATTATAATGGATGACCTGAGCGCGCAGAAGCAGTACAGGCGTGTACCTGCCGCGGTCTTCGCGTGGGTCGACCAGCTTTCGGAGTCTGAGATGAAGCGTGCTTACCTGGACGATTATCGCGAAGAAAGAGCGACCTGGGAGGAGCTTGAACGGGTGCACAAGGGTTTGGAGAGTGAACGGTTACCACTGCCGGAATTCCTAAGGACCATCGATCTCGCCGCGAAGACCGGTTCTTTCAAAGGAGACGTGAAACTTCTAACGGTGCATACCGCAAAGGGGCTCGAATTTGACAACGTGTTCGTGATGGCAGCTTCGGAGGGGCAGTTCCCATCTTTTCAAGCAGTGAAGGCCGGTCCACATTCTGCGAGTATGGAGGAAGAGCGCCGAAGCTTCTTTGTAGCGATTACTCGCGCGCGCAAACGACTTTGCCTAACGCGAGCTAAGAGCTATGGCGGATACGCGGCAACTCGATCCCGATTTCTCGGCGAGATGGGCGTCTGTGATTTGAATTAGTCGCGACTAGTAAGGCCCCGCTCATTCTTGAGATCGTCCAGAAACTCTGAAGCGGGCTTCAGGCCACTCACTAGCAGATGATCCCTTGCCCGCGTACACGCCACATAGAGCAGATTCCGTTCGCTCGAGTAAACCTCTTCGAGATCGGATTCGTCGCCGATGGCTTCGATTCTCTCTTTGAGCGGTATCACGTCGTCGTCGCACGCGAGCACAGCGACCGCGCGAAACTCCAATCCCTTCGCGAGGTGCATCGAGCACAGCGATGCTGTCGCGCTGTTAGTTGCCAGATGTTCGTCAAGTACGGTGTAGGGAATTCCGGCCTGCTCGAGTGCGCCTCGGGCGCGCGGGAACTGAGCGGCAGACCGGACGAACAGGCCAATCTCGCCGGGCACGACGCCTTCTTTAGACCGTGCCGCGAGCCAGTCTCGCGCAGAGTTCCTTTCGTCCTCCTCTGTCGCGGCGATAAGAATGGTCGGCGGTGGCCCGTTAAAGGTGGAGGTTGTGCCGCGGCGCTTCTCGGTGATGCCATCGACATCGGAAAGTTCGGGTCCAAGCAGGCGGTCAGCTTGGGTACGAATCTGATGGGATGTCCGGTAATTAATGCGCAGCGTGAACGAGCGGCCGCGAACATCAACGCCGAGCGACTTCCATGAAAATGGCGATTCGAAGATTCGTTGTCCGATATCGCCCGCGAAGAACAAGGCGTTCGGCCGGTTTGAACCAAGTGCTGCGAGAAAACGCAGTTCCGGGATGCTCACATCTTGGCTCTCGTCGATGACCGCGTATTCGAACGCTGGATGCTTACTTTGCGCGACCTTGTCCGCCAGCTGAGTGAAGAGCTCGGCGGAAGTCACCAATCCGCGGCTCCGTAAACCATGCTGGGTTTTCTCGAAGATTGACCAAAGCACCGTGCGTGCCTTTTCGGGAAGGCGCGTCTTGCGACCGAGGCGTGGGACGTCGCGATAGGCCTCCCAGGACGCCACCTGCCACGCGTCGACAACCTGCTCCCATTCCGTGAGAACGAAGCGCTCGGAAAACGTGTTTCCGGGTGTAGCCGCAGCTGCACCGCGCAAAATCTGCCTGATCGTTTCGCGTGACGCAAGCTTCAAGGGGCCGACAATGCGTTCATATAACCGACGCCCGATCGCGTTCATGGAGTAAACGTCGATTCGTTCACCGAGGCGCGGTTCGTTGCCGATAAGGCGCCGTAGCATGGTCTGTAATGCGTGAGCAAGCGCATCGGAGAACGTCGTTAATAGAACGCGCGCATCGGGATTCTGTCGCGCGAGGAACACGGCGCGATGGACTGCGACGACGGTCTTGCCGGTACCGGCGGAGCCGCCGACGCGGACGGGGCCACCATAGTCGCGCTCGACGAGCGCACGCTGCAGTGGATGGAGGAAGACTGTCCACTTGTCCCAGGGGAAGTCGAGGGCGCGTTCGAGTTCCTCGACGTTAGGCATCATGCGGAAGCGCCGCTGCGCGTCGGGGTGCTCGAACGGGTTAGCAGCGTCGCTCGCACGAGTCGACGGCTGTGGCGTCGAGCCCGTCGCGAGTTCCAAGAGAGCATCGGAGGCTTCACTTGGAAGGTGTTCTGCGATCGCGAAGAGCGTGTCTTCGGTTGCTGCCCGCACGTCAGCAAGCCATTCGCTTGGGACGCCGTATCCAAGCAGCATCTCCTGCGATATCTTCGGGAAGAGCAGCGGCTTAGGCGGAGGCGGCTGCTCGACCTCAACGTACTTTGGAACCTTGATCTCTTCGATCGTCTCGCGAACCTCGACAAGTTGCGCAGCGCCCGTCGTAGGGTGCGTTTCCAGCTTCCTGCGTTCTGCCCACACGTACGCAGCATCGTGATGGCCGACGTAGCAAAGGAGCAAACTCGATTGGGTCCTGTGAACGATTAGGCGAATGTCGCGACTCACGCGCACAGACGCAAAGCGAGGGTCTTTCGCTTTATCGAGTTTGTGGAACTGAAGGCTCGGATGTGCAGGGTTGACCTGAAGGTCGAAGGCGGTCGTCTTTGCAGCCTTCTGCTCGTCGGCTGTAAGTCGAGCGAGGCTATCCGTAAACGTATCGGCGATGAGAAAGTCCATCGACCGCGTGCTCAGATCAACGCGCGCATCAGGCGACCTTGAAGACCTTCATGACCTCGTCCCCGAGATGGTTGATGACCTTAACCGCGATTCGGCCGGACTTCGGCTTTGGAAACGCGCGCGAGACATCGCTATTGAGAGTGGACCAGGCGTTCGCGTCGATCTCGGCTTTTAACGTGCGTTTGAGGGCATCGTACGGGTCATTGGCGCCGAGAAAGTAAGCGTGGCGGACGAAGAAGCTCTCCTCGTTGTAGTCGGTGTCGATGAACCAGCAGGCGATTTGGTCGGGCCCAGAGCTCGTCACTTCGCCGGTGCTCGGATGATAGACGTCGACGCCGTTGATCTTAACACGGAGCGAGCCCTCTCGCTCGTGGAGCAAGGCGATGTCTGGCTCGCCGAAGACGACGAAGAGATTCGCCTTATCGGTTTTTGCCAGGTCGCTCGACATGTGGAGGTCGGCGTTCATGCGCGCTTTGAGCACCGTCAGCCGGCCGAGCTTGTTGAACTCAGTCGTATGGGCCTCATAGTTGAAGCCACAAGAGATGAGAACGTCGAAGCCAGCATCGCTCGCCTCACGCGCCGCCAGCACGAGATCCTGGCGCGTGATTGTACCGAACTCGGGCCCGACGAAGATCCCCGCCCTCTTCTCCGCGCCAAATCCGTCGTCGCCCTCGAGGTAGCGCCCCTCGGCGCAGACGTAGTCGCCGGGCCACGGAACAAGCGCGGAGAACGCGATCCTATCTTCTTTATGCGCCTGCTGAACGCCGGCCGTCTTTAGGTTTTCGAGGATGACTTCAGCAAACGTTTTCTCAGCGTGCACGCGATCGAGTGGATCGATCGGGCGATCATCTTCATCGAGGCCTAGCTCACGGTGCGGACTCAGGCTCTCGACGGTGAATGGGCCTGCGACGCGAACAGTCTTCTTGTCTTCGTATGGCTTGTCGTATAGGTACTCGAATTCGGCCTTCGCCGCAATCGACGCGTCGATCTCGCGCTGGCGTGCCAGCCGCGCTTCCCACCAATTTGCATGCGCAACTTTCGCGGGCTCTGGCCAGCCGAGGTCGACCTCACGCGGGATCTCCCATTCTTGCCAGGTCTCTGAGATCGCGGCGTCCAGGGACGCACGGAGCGGTTCGAGCGTAGCTTGCCACCGGTCCCAAATGACGTCGATCTCAGTGTTGTTCGCAATTGACTTCAACGTGACGTGCGGAACGCGCTCGTAGACGAAGCCGCGCCGAATATCACCATAAACCGGCTGCGAGCTTTGAACGGTTGCCGTTACCTCGACTTCCTTTACCTGGCCCTCGCGCGAATCAGCAAGGAGGTAGTAGAAAAGCCGCGCGCCCATAATCCTCGCTCGCGCCAGCGCAAGCGCAACCCGAGACGTGTCGATTGCGATCCAACGGCGGCCCCATTGTTCGGCGACGAAGGCCGTAGTGCCAGAACCGCACGTTGGATCTAGTACAAGATCGCCCGGGTCAGATGCCATGAGGATGCAACGCTCGACAATTTTAGTAATTGTCTGAACAACGTATGTCTTTTCGTCTCCAAACCCGCTTGCGCCGGTATCTGTCCAGACATTATTTATCGAGAAGACTCTGAAATCGTCTATGTACCTTCGATAAGTGAGAGTATTCCCTACCAGCTCAAGACGATCTGCTTTCGCCAATCTCGGCATACCGACTTCACCGGTCTTCCAATACCCGCGAGTCGGGCGAAGAGTTCTTCCGTCGATAAATACTGGAAAATCGCCGGGTGGGCGCTGGCTGGTCATGTTGTCTAGTCGAAATATTCTAGATCCTCTAGGAAGGTTCTCAGGATGCGCCTTTTCGGATTTTGAGATTAGGCGCCGCCGACCGTCCGAGTCTTGCACATGAATGTATTGGCCAGTACCGGCGCCACCAATCTGCTTGCTATAATATAAAGCACGATACTTCGTTTCGCTCCGATGTTTTGCGAACCAAAGTATGTGATCCGAAACCCCGGCCAAGAGATCGGAGCTAGCCCCTGCCGTCTTAACTACCGTGATCTCGGAGCAGAAGTTCTCATCGCCGAACACCTCATCCATGAGTGCACGCACACGGTGCACATTCTCGTCGCCAATTTGGACGAAGATACTTCCGCTTTCGTGCAACAGGTCGCGTGCCATCGTGAGCCGGTCTCGCAGATATGTAAGATAGGAGTGGATCCCATCGCGCCATGTGTCGCGGAAAGCCTTCACTTGCTCCGGTTCTCGGGTAATATGACTAGCGTTCCCGTCTTTAACGTCGCGGCTTGTAGTTGACCACTGAAAATTACTGTTGAACTTTATGCCGTACGGTGGATCAAAGTAGATGCACTGAACCCTACCGCGCAAGCCTTCGCGCTCGGCGAGGCTCGTCATTACCTGTAGGCTGTCTCCTAGGATCATCCGGTTCGACCAGTTCTGATCGTGCCGATAGAACTCGGTCTTGTCCACGCCCTTCGGCAGTCCGTTGAAGTCCGCGAAAAGGTCGGGCATGATCTCGCCCGCCTCGTGGGCGCGCTCACGCGTGTCGCGAAGGAGGTCGTCGATAAGCGCCTTAGGGTGAACCTTCTCCTGGATATAGAGCGGCGACGCCTGGACGACGAGATCGCTCGCATCCTGCTCGTCCTTACCGCGCCACACGAGCTGCGGGTCGAGGTCCCGATTGCGGCGCTCGTACGCGACACGAATCGGAGACTTGTCCGCGGGCTCGACGACCGCCTCGTACTCCGCAGTCGGAATGTTGCGGCGCTTGGCCTCATCATGAGTCAGCGACTTGACCGTCTTTGCCGATGCCTGCTTCTTGATCGCCACTTTTATGCCGGCTCCAGGGTCCGCTGTACCTTGAAACCTTCGAGCATCGCGCCGAACTGCGCCTCGACCTTCTCGGCGAAGCCGCTCTCGATCTGATACACCTCGCGTAACTCAGTGAACGCCCAGCGGCCGTACGTTCCGAGGTTATTGACACCCGGCACCCAGTACGCATCCATCGTCAACTTCTTGTCCTTGGCGTCCTCACCGCGGTAGCCTTTGATCTCGACGATGAGGTTGAGCAGATCGTCCTCGCCGTGCCCGTCCTCGACGCGCACGATGAAGTCGGGTCGATAGCGGCGCGCGATCGAACCGCAGCGGTACGGCACCTCGAATCCAAGGCCTTGATTCTTGACGTACGTTCGGACCCGCGGATGGGCCTCGGCGACTCGGCAGAACTCGCCTTCCCAGTCGCTGTCAAGGACCGCGTAGTTGAGATGACACTTGCGCGAATCCGTTTGCCAACGGCGCTTCGACGTCGAAAAGCTGACTGACGCCGTCGTTCCCGTCGGCGTATAGGGGTCGAGCACCGCCAAAATCGGCTTCTCGCCCTGCAACTTCAGGTTGATGCCCGCGATGATGCGCTCGCAGGCAGTGTCGGCCAGCGTCTTGTACGCGAGCTGCGCGGGGTACGTGCCACCCTCGCAGATGAGATAGTTATCGAGCCACTCACGCACGATGCCCTTGAGCTGATTGAAGAGGTGCGGCCGCGCGGTGTCGTCAGGCCGCCAACGCTGGGCGAGGTAGGCGGTGAGGTGGTAGACGAGCGACGAGTAGCGCATGTCCTTCGTATGCTCGAGCGTGAGGTCGACCGACTCGCCAATGATCCCCGCGTTCTGCGTGACCGTTGCGCCGATCAGGTCCGGCGTCAGGCGTAAGCGAGAGTTTTCGTCGAAGGCCGCGGCGACGTTATCGCGCGGCAGCTCGACGCGATAGCCCTCGACGCGAGGGAAGCGGATCTCGACCGTATCGCGCTCGGGACGCATCGCTTTGACTAGAACGGTCTCGCGCGGCGGCGCCGGGACGACGACGACCGGCTCGGCAGTGAAGTCGAACGGGATGCCGAGGACGTCGGCGTATTCGGTGTTGAACAGTCCTTGTTCGTTGAGATCGTAGGACTGCCGGCGGAGCGCCCGGCCGACGACTTGCTCGCACAATAGTTGTGTCCCGAACGCGCGGACGCCGAGCACATGCGTGACCGTGTTGGTGTCCCAGCCCTCGGTCAGCATCGATACCGAAACGACGCAGCGAATTTGACTGCCGAGCGTGTCGGGTTTGCCGACTGTGTTCATAACCTCGCGCAACAGTGTCGCATCGTCGAGCTCGCCGCCGGCCTGCAGAAGGTCTGCAAGTGGCCCGCCGCGCGCCAGAGCCTCGCGCTTGAAGCGGTCGATCTCGTCGGATGCCAGCTTCCGGAAGTTTGGATCAAGCAGCTCACCCGACTCGAGCTGGCGACTGTCGACCAGGATCGTGTTCGGGCGGCCGAAGGGATTGCCGTGCTGGTCGAAGTTCCGGAAGAGTTCAAGCCGCCCGGGGATCTGCGTCTCCGTGCCGTCCGCATTCTCTCGCGCGTAACCCGAGATGAAGTCATAAACGAGTTTCGAGGTTGCGGTGTTATTGCAGACGACAATGAAACAAGGTGGACTGCTGATTCCGGCTGCTTTCCACAATTCGAAGGTTTTCACATAGTGGCCGTACAGCGCTTCGAGCGCCGTCTGCAGCTGCGCCGGAAGCGCCGCCGGATCGAGCGACGCCGCTGCTTTTGCGCTCGTCTTGGGCAGTTTCGTGCGGATGTGCTCCCAGAGGTTGCGGTACATGGGCATATCCCCGCCCGGAATGTTGTCGGCCACGGGGACTCGCGGCAGCTTCACGATCCCGCACTCGATTGCGTCCATCAGCGAAAAGTCGCTCATCGCCCACGGGAAGAGCGTTCCTTCGGGATAACCCGAACCCGCCAGAAAAAACGGCGTCGCTGATAGATCGATGACACGCGAGCGGCCGAGTTTGCGATCGACCGTCTCGAGACCGCCAATCCACAGCCGCGCGGCCTCAGTGTTTTCCTTGGCCTCCTTCTTCTCGTCGCCTTTGAGCGTTTCGTCTTCTTCTTCCGCGCCGCGCCGTTCGCGGTAGCAGTGGTGCGCCTCGTCGTTGAGCACGAGGACGTTCTTGTGATTCATCAGCTCGGGCATCACGCGCTGGAGCATCTGTCCCTCGGTCTCGAGCGTCTGCAGCTCGGGACCGTGCCCCTGCAAGAGCGCGCGCCCGCCCTTCGAGAGTTCGATCCGCTCGCGCAGCTTGAAGGCGTGGTAGTTCGTCACGACGATCTTCGCGCGTTGAAGGTCGATCAGCAGGTCCGGCGGGACCAGCTCGCGAGTCGTGTACAAATTCTCGGGATCGTTCGGCAAGAGTACGCGCAGCCGGTCTTTGATGGTGATGCCCGGCGTCACGATTAAGAACGCCCGCGTGAACCGTTTGCTCTGCGGATGTCGCACGGCGTTGACAGTCTGCCATGCGATGAGCATTGCCATGATGGTTGTCTTCCCCGAACCGGTCGCGAGCTTCAGCGCGAGCCGCAAAAGCGGCGAGTGTCCGGCCTCGCGCGCGCTCTCAAGGTACTCGAGGAATCGCTTTCCCTCGCGCGCGTTCGGCGCGACCTCGGTCAACCAGATGACGGTCTCGACTGCTTCGATCTGGCAGAAGAATGGTCGCGGCCCCTGAAAATCGTGCACGCGCCAATGCTGCAGCAGCCGCGCGGTCTCGGGCGAAACCAGCCAAGTTTTCAGATCCGGCCGCGCCCGCCATTTGGCGACCTCTTGGCGCAGCTCTTCGATCCGGCCACCGAGCTCGAGCTGTTGCTTTTCGGTCGACAGCTCATTCAGCGTCAGCGCGATCTGTTTGCTGCTCTGCTTCTTCGGCTTGGGAATCGGTGTGAGAAAGCGAACTGGCCGACGCCCTGCCAGCACCCGCTGCGTCGGCAGCCCATCTTCATCGAGCTCCCAGTGCTCCTGCGGCACGGCGTACGGCGAATTCAGGATCGGATTTGTGAAGAAGCGGTTATCCACTTAAAAGACTCGACGCAGCATGAACCCTAGCCAATACCGCGTGTCGACGCGATTAACAGGTATGGATCCGTCAGACGAAACGCCTGGATGTGCTCTCTGCGGAGGCCCGGCTGCAGAGTGGGGCGAGTGCGGTGGTTTCTCGTGGTTCCGATGCCGATCGTGTGGCGCGACCTACGCATACGCTCAGCCCTCAGAACCCGGCCAGACGCGTGTAGCGATAGACTTGAACTGACGGATCCCCAGGGAGTACCGCTCGTTGCGCGCCTTCGATCCGGGCTCGGAGATACGAGCGTGAACGGCTTCACGGCTCGCCTGCCAAATCTCCAAGGTATCAAATGTCGCCTGGTTGAGGAGGACGAGTAAGACCCACTCGAAGTCTCCGTTACATTTTACCCCAGACATACGACCTTTGTACCTAAGCCCAGGGTTGACCGCGCGGCCTTTGATTTGGTACTTCTCCGCTTTTCCTTCGCGAGCGAGCTCCGCGTCAGGGAATGGCGTACGGGCGACGCTAAGCGTAAGACCGAGCTTTTCCGCTGCCTCCTCGGCGATTTCACCCGTGATGCCAAGCGGCTTCCCCGTCAGGGCATAATATTCCGAGGCTACCTCTTTAGCTCTGCTCAGGATGCTTTTTAGCTGATCCATGCGAGCCGATTCAGCGTCCGTCAAGGAATCCGCCTTTTCCGTTACGGTTACCCCGCGCGACATCATCGACGAAACCTACTTTTGGGGGAGGGCTGAAAAAATGAACCGGAGGGAGCCATCAGTATACTCGTCAACCGTCAGATGTACGAGCCCATGGTCGAGCGTCATCTGCGTGGCCTGATTGTTCCCGCAGTGCGAACCAAACGCGCTCGTCGAAATCGGATCGTGGTTCAGGGTTCTCGAAAACTCGTAAAGTGTGACCGGTCCCTTCACTGAGACGATGTGAAGCATGTATGGTTGACAGTACGCGGCGCCCTCAGAATAGATGAACAGCTTGGTCCCATTCGCGTAGGAGATGGTCGCGCATAAGTCAGCGTCTCCGCAATGATCATATGCGGTGGCAACAGCTCCGTCACTAAAGGTCAGAGGTGGGCTCGACGGAGAGCCATCCTTTACCACGGCAAGTCCTCGAAGTGGTAGGAGCGCGAGAAGAAGAGCGAAGGCAATAACTCTAGACCGCATTGGATTCACCCCGAAGACCCTGAGTCGTCCGCCGCTTCAAGCCCTGAGCAAGCCAGCCCTCGCCCCTTCCTTAAATCATTACAGTCGATCCAAGACGCGTAACCGAAAATGCGGTAAGGTCAGGCTCTACAGCCGCCGAGCTTTCAACGGCGTCAACAGCAATGGGAAGCGCTCAAGAGCTTATGAGGCCGCGCTCTGCCGCCATCGATAAGAATGACGCAACGGACAGGGAAGCCAGTGCGATCAATGTTGCCCGTCTAGCGCTCGATAACCGCGAAACACTGCACCCGGCTCACTTAGTGGAACTGCTCTCGGTCGCAACGTGGATGTTTACTGAGGCACGCGGCAAGTATTCGACACGTTTCGCGTCGCGGGCGGCAACGCAAGTCGGTGCGACTGTTCGCCACGAGCACGTAATTCCACGTTTGGTCCTCAGCAAGGCGATGATGGACCATCCTGAGCGTGCCGAGGACATCATGCGGCTTGCGGTAGCTTGTATAGTCACTCACGAAGAACACCAAAGGCTGGACCCTCGTGAGTTCGGGTGGAACCGCTACAAGAGCGCTGGGATCCGCGTAGTTGACACTGTCGGCGACGAGGCAGAGGTCGATCTCGATTTGCTCGCGAGCACCTTAGCAGAGAACTGGGCCCGCGTGACGTCTTGATGGACTCCACGCCGGGCTTCCGAATGTCGAAGTCTCGGTGTTCGCGACAATTTGGCGGCCGAACACCGTGTCAAGTCCGCGAGATAGTGAGGTGGCGGAGTCAAGACGCGAGCCCCGCAGGGGGCGCGGGCTAACTCACGGCCTGCTGCGCGGGGACGGCGGAAGCGTGACCGCGCGGCGGACGACGATGAACTTCCGTTTTCTACTTGGACGAGTGCGACAGCGTCGATGCCGAGGCCGTTGTGATCCGACGGCGAGGTGTGGAAGCTACCGGATACGGTGCTCGAGTCCAGCGCAGATTCAGACGCCCCCGACGAGGGAGACACTTAAGGCCGGCTGCGGTAAGGCGGAGGAAGACGCTCGGCGGCTTGGACTACGACGAATTTCCCGTTCTCGGCTTGCACGAGTTCGACTGCGTCGATTCCGAGCCCATTGTGATCCGACGGCGTCGTGCGGAAGGTGCCGGAAATGCCCGTATACGTGACGTGCTCTAGCGCGTCGCGGAGGGCAGCGCTGCTGGCGCCGCCGCGCTTCAGCCCTTCGGCCAGCACGTAGACCGCGTCGTAGCCGAAGCCGCCGAAGATGCTGGGTGGCCCATCTTTCGGATACTGCTGCGCGAACGCCGTCGCGTAGTGCGTGAGCACGCGCTTCTGCGGATCCGAATTCGGGACCGCATCCGCAGTCGCCGCTTTCTCGGTGACGAAGAGTGCGCCGTTCGCAGCATCGCCGGCTTGCGCGAGGAAGAGCGGGTTCGCGGAGCCCTCCGAATAGTAGCGCTGATACGGCAGCGCGAGCTCGCGATAGGCCCTGGCGACGACGGTCGCTGAGGGCAGCGTCGTCCACACCAGCACGGCCTGCGGGTTGGCGGCCTTGATGCGCGTCAGCTGCGTCGTCGCGTCGGTGGCCGTTGCGGCGATCGCCTCCGTGTCGACCACTTGGATGCCGGCGGCGGTGCCCATCTGCTGGAACCGGGCAAGGCCCGACTTCCCATAGTCGTCGTCGCGATACACGACCGCGATGCGCGTGAAACCGCGGAGCTTCATCGACTGCAGCGTGCGCTGCACGATGAACGTGTCGGCGACGGGGATCTTGAAGATCCAGTGATCCGTGGCCGGGTCGATGATTTGCGAGCTCGAGCCGAGCGAAATCAGCGGCACGCCGGCGGCGGTCGCGACCGGGATCATCGCCAGCGACGGCGGCGTTCCGGACGAGCCGATGACCGCGATCGGATGCATGTCGAGCAGCTTGCGCAGCGAGTTGACCGCGGTCGTGGGATCGGATTGGTCGTCCAGAATCGTCAGCTGGATCGGATGGCCGTTGACGCCGCCGGCCGCGTTGATCTCGGCAACCGCCATGGTGATGCTGTCGGCCGCCGGACGACCCAGCGTCGCCGCGGGACCGCTCTCGGAGACCACTGCGCCCACGACGTACGGCTCGCCGGCCGCCCCACCCGGTGCGGCCACCAGCAACGGCAGGGCGATCATCAACGAGACGGCCGCAAGGCGCGATAAACTCTGCATCAAGCGCGCTTCTGCCGCGGTTTTGCCGACCCTGCGAACGCAGGCCGCCCACCGCCTAGACGTCGTCGGCGCCGGTGGGATTGCTGTCAAGATGGCGATCAAGGTGCGGCAACTGCTCAGGATGCTCAAACGCGCCGGCTGGGTACTCGACCGTCAGCGTGGAAGTCAGCACCACTTCGTGCACCCGACCAAACCGGGCGCCGTCACCGTCGCGTACACGCAGCCGGGTGACGAAATCCCGACCGGTACGCAGGAAGCGATCTACGAACAGGCGGGTTGGAAATGACTTACAAAGCAATTGTGGAGCGCGGTGAGTCCTCGTGGGGAGCGTACATTCCAGACCTCCCCGGCTGCATCGCCGTGGGGCAGTCGCGCGCGGAAGTCGAGGATCTCATCCGCGAGGCGGCAAGCGCGCACGTCGAATTCCTACGAGAGCGCGGTGAGAAGGTCCCCGCCCCCAGCACGGTAGCCGTCATCGACGTACACGCCGCCTAGCCGAATCCGTAAGCGCACCTTACGAAGCTGCCGTCCAGCGCTGTGAACGCGTCGAAGGGCCGCGGTAACAGGCGATGTCAAACGCCGCGGCGCGCGTAACGAAGGATCTGCCAGGCTTCCGCAGCAGCCCAAACGAACAGGAGCGCACGTTTCGCGCGCCGTCGACGGAAAGAGTAAGGTAAATGAAGGTGACCCTGCGCGGGGCCTTAAGGGCCGCCGCTGCTCTCTGTACCTTCGTGGCGCTGGCGGCTGCGCCGGCCACGACCGGGCACGTGCGGACGTACTACGTCGCAGCGGACGAGCTCGATTGGAATTATCTGCCGACCGGCCGCGATGGGATGATGGGGATGGCGCCGATGGGGTACGCGAAGGCGTATACGCAGCGTACAAAAGGCCTCATCGGATCAGTCTATCAAAAGGCCGTCTATCACGAGTACACCGACGCGACGTTTACGAAGCGCAAACCGCGCGCATCGGGCGACGCCTACATGGGACTGCTCGGGCCAACGATGTACGCGGAAGTCGGCGACACGATCCGCATCGTGTTCAAGAACAACGGCACGCATTCGTACAGCATGCACCCGCACGGCGTACTATATGCGAAGACCTCCGAAGGCTCGTCGTACGGCGGCGCCGCGGTGCAGGCGCCGGACGGAAACTCGGTCGCGCCCGGTCATACCTTCACCTATGTGTGGGAAGTGCCCGAACGTGCCGGCCCGGGACCGAACGATCCAAGCTCGATCGTCTGGCCTTACCATTCGCACGTCGACGAGCGCCGCGATACCAATAGCGGCCTGATCGGAGCGATCGTCGTCACCCGCGCCGGAATGGCGCGCGATGACGGTACGCCCAAGGACGTCGACCGCAATTTCGTGGTGGTCTTCGATATCTTCGACGAAAACCACAGCTGGTTCATCGATCAGAATCTGCGACGCTTCACGAAGGTTCACACGATGAAGCAGCGGCTCGACGGTGGCCCGATAGGGCCGGACGGGAAGCCGGATCCAATCATGGGCACGGGCCTGCTCAACGCCAACTTCCGCTCGACGATGAACGGCTACCAATACGCGAACATGCCGCCGCCGACGATGAAAGTCGGCGAACACGTGCGTTGGTACGTGATGTCGATCGGTGAGGCGTTCAACTTCCACACGCCGCACTGGCACGGCAACACAGTCTTGTTCAACGGAAACCGCGTCGACGTGATGGCGCTGATGCCGGCCGCATCGCTGACGGCCGACATGGTCCCCGACAACGCCGGCCTGTGGATGTTCCACTGCCACGTCAGCGATCACATGGAAGGCGGCATGGTCGCCATGTACCGGGTGACCAACTAGAAGAACGAAAGCGTACTGTCCGCACGGGCGGACGCACGCCTGAGGCGGTAGAAGCGAGCTGTGCGCCGAACGGCTCGTCCAGTCGCGTAACCAGTCACGGCCGCGTTTCGAGGAGACTGACGTTTTTATGATCAGCGTCGCGAAGCGCGCGCCGAATCGGCGGTTGTTGGCGCTGGCCTGCCTTCTGGCGTTGGCCGCGTGCTCCGGCGGCGGCACTTCTCCGCGAACGACGACGCCGGCCGGCGCCCCAGTCGAAACCGGCACGCTTTCGTTGACCCTTGGCGCCCCGTCAGCCTCGAGTGCCCGGCGGCCCAAGTTTCTCTCGCCCTCGGCGCAATCGGTGTCGATCACGGTGACGGGGATTGCCGCGCCGGTCATCGCGGACGTGTCGGCCACCTCGCCGGTTTGTTCGGGATCGCCTGGCTCTCGCGTCTGTGCGATACCGCTCTCTGCGCCCGTCGGAACCGACACCTTTACGGCGACGCTGTACGACGGCCCCAACGCCACCGGCAATCAGCTTGGCACCGGAAGCGGGGTCCAGCAAGTGACGACTGCCGGATTCAGCGTGGCGATCGGCGTGTCGGGGATTGCGGCGATGATACAAGTCATGGCCCTGCAATCGATCTTCATGACGGGCCAACCGGCGACGACGTCGGTCACGGTCACGGCGCAGGACAGCGACGGGAACACGATCACCGGCGCCTATGCCGCGCCGGTTACGCTGACGAACTCCGACACGACCGGTGCGTTCACGCTTTCGGCCACGGCGATCTCGTCATCGACGCAGTCGGCGACCCTCACCTATAACGGTTCCGCAGCGATCACGAACGCGACGATCGGTGCAACTTCCGTCGGCGTGCCGGCCGGCAGCGTGATACCCGCGATCCTCACCGTGAGGCCAGGTGCCCCGACCTTCAGCGAGTCCGCGATCCCCACCGCGAACTCCGGGCCCTACGGCATCATCTCGGGTCCCGACGGAGCCGTGTGGTTCACCGAATTCAGCGCGGGCCAGATCGGCCGCATCTCGACCACGTTCGCGTTCTCGGAATTTCCGATCCCAACGCCGGCCAGCAATCCCTACGGGATTGCCGCCGGCAGCGACGGCAACCTGTGGTTCACCGAAACGCATGGCATGAACATCGGCCGCATCACAACCGCCGGCGTCATTACCGAGTACCCGATCCCGACGCCGAACAGCAATCCGAACGGCATTACGGCAGGTCCGGACGGAGCGCTCTGGTTCGCGGAATCGAACACCAACAAAATCGGCCGCATCTCCACGGCCGGCGCATTCACTGAATACGGCGCGCCGGGCGGCAATCCCGTCGAAATCACGAGCGGTCCCGACGGCGCGCTGTGGTTCGTCGAATACGCCGGGAACAAGATCGGGCGCATCACGACCTCCGGAGCGGAGACCGAATACAACGTGCCAACAGCGGGCGGTCTCCCGCAGGACATCACGAGCGGCCCCGATGGCAACCTGTGGTTCACCGAAGCGGGCGGCAACAAGATCGGCCGCATTACCACCGCCGGCGTCATCACCGAGTTCCCGGTGCCGACGGCAAATTCGGTCCCGCAGGGAATCACCGCCTGGACCGACGGCGCACTGTGGTTCACCGAAGGCGCCGGCAACAAGCTTGGCCGCATCACGACGACCGGTGTGGTCACGGAGTATGCCGTGCCCAGCCCCAACGCCGACCCGCTGTTCATCACGATCGGCCCCGACGGAGCGCTGTGGTTCACCGAAAACCGGGCTAACCACATCGGGCGCGCGCACTAACGCGCCCCGCGGCAGCG
>Ga0182024_10009832_pt1 | contig 19656 bp, 17 predicted proteins | sample P32metaG_FD_120480 | JGI IMG/M metagenome (GOLD analysis project Ga0182024, IMG submission 120480) | Permafrost microbial communities from Stordalen Mire, Sweden - P3-2 metaG (Illumina Assembly) | ecosystem: Environmental > Terrestrial > Soil > Wetlands > Permafrost | place: Sweden: Stordalen... | reverse complement strand
GAGTGTTTGACGGGTCCGCAAGCCAATTGATGATGCACGCGTTGGCGGGCCGCAAAGGTTCTCGTGAAGAGGCTGAGGAATTGCGACGGCTGCTTGAAGAGTATGAAAGGAAACTGCCATGAGGGGATTGGCCGGCTGGGTGACTCCTGAGACCGTGCGACTGATCGGGCTGACACTCTTGCACTTCTTGTGGCAGGGGATGGCGATTGCCGCGGCGGCCTTCGCGGGCATGACTGTGATGCGACGAGCATCGGCGAAATATTTGGTGGCCGTGGTGATGCTGGCGCTGATGGTAGCCGCGCCAGCGATGACTTTTTCGGTTTTGGCGGAGCGACCTGTGACGGCGCCCGCAACGGATGCACCGGCAGGATTATCGAAGACGGGACAACCTCAGATCGCAACGCTGGCGGCGACGACGCAAATTTTTAATTTCGGTTCGGCGCCTACGGAGAGGGCTTCGTCAATTTATCTCCTGTGGTTTGTCGAGGCGTGGTTTGGGGGTGTGTTGCTGCTGAGCTTGCGCCCTGCGGCGGGATTTTTGCTGATAGAGCGGATGCGGATTAAGAAGGGCGCACCAGTCACGAGAGTATTGCATGCGCGTTGTTTGGAATTGCAACGACGATTGAGAGTGAGTCGCGTGGTGCAGTACTGCGAGAGTTTGCATTTGCAAGCGCCGGTGGTGTTGGGGTGGTTCCGGCCCGTGGTTTTGTTGCCGGTGTCGGCGTTGACCGGCTTGACCGCTCAGCAGCTCGAGGCTGTTATCGCCCATGAACTCGCCCATGTGAAACGGCTGGACTCGTTCGTGAATTTATTTCAGATTGCGGCGGAGACCCTGCTGTTCTATCACCCCGCGGTGTGGTGGCTGAGCAAAAGAATTCGCGCGGAGCGGGAAAATTGTTGCGATGACGTGGCCATTGCAGTGTGCGGAAATGCTGTCGAGTATGCACGCGCACTCGCAGCGATGGCGGAATGGCAAAGCGCGCCGGCGTTGGCCATGGCCGCGAATCGCAGCCCACTCGCGGAGCGAGTCGCGCGCTTGTTGGGTGTTTCGAAGCTAGATTGGGGAGCACGCAGCGCGGGCATCGCCGGAAGTATGTTGTGCCTCTGCGCTTCCGTATTGGCGGGGAATGCACTGTTGGGTGCGGCGCAGGCAAATAAGGTAACTGCCGACCAGAGTTCTGCACCAGCGGCGCAACGGGTGACGCCGAAAGATCACGGGGCAGCAATCGTGGTGCGCCCTGAAAAACCGATGCGCAAACCAGTGCCTTCGCCAGCAGCGGAAAGTTCTGCAATGCCGCAGGCAGATACCATCGCAAGCGGGAACCAAGACGAGCAAAAACAACAAACCGAGAACAGCGACTCTCGCGGCGACGAACGAAAGGCGTCCAGATCAGGTTCCTACATTGATGGTTTAAAGGCAGAAGGCATCACGGATGTGTCGATCGACCAACTGATTGCGATGAAAATACAGAACGTAACGCCCGAATATGTGCACCGCATCCACGCGCTGGGATTGAAGCCCGGCGTTAACGAATTAATCGCAATGCGAGTGCAGGGCGTGACGCCAGAACTGATTCGTGAACTACGCGACGCTGGATTGGGACAGAACATCGATCAGATCATCGCCATGCGGGTGCAAGGGGTGACGCCAGAATATGTAAAACAGCTCCACGAGATGGGCTTCGATACCGACGCGGGCAGCGTGCTGGCGATGAAGGTTCAGGGTGTGACTGGTGAATACGCTCGAGAGATGAGGAGCGTTACGGACCCGAAGCTTTCTGGTAGGGAACTGATCGCAATGAGAGTACAGGGTGTCACGCCGGAATATGTGCGCGAGTTGAAGGCGATGGGATTTCAACTTGATACCGGCGATGTTATCGCCATGAAAGTGCAGGGAGTGACGGCCGAATACGTAAAGGGATTGCAGTCTGTGGGGTTAAAACTGGATGCGCACGGCGTAATCGGAGCGAAGGTGCAGGGGATCACGCCGGACTTTATTGAAAAGGCGCGCAGCCATGGGTTCCAGAATTTGAGCATCGACAAATTGATGATGCTGAAACATTCCGGTGTATTGGACGAATAATGTGCGAGAGGAGCGCGAGGCCATGAATCGACGTGAAGGATTAATCTGCTACGTTCTGGTGTTTTGCACGCTGATTGGCGCCCTGATTGTGAAGGCTGCGGAATCCCGCAACGGGAACTGGACGATTCAGCGCGCGGATAAGGCCGGCGAAGTGGATCTGGCGCTGATCGAGCACCACCATGGCGGAAATTCGAATCATGAGTCCACGATTCGTGTCAGCGACCTGAAGGGACTGGATCTTTCGCGATCCGGAAGACAGGATGTGCACTTCACGATTGCGAGGGATGCAGGACGATTCGAATGTGAAGGATTTGTGAGTGATGGCGACGGCGCCGGAGTGTTTCACTTTTTTGCGGAACCCAGATATGCGCAAGAAATGAAATCACTTGGATTTGACGATATTGACGGCGATAAACAGTATTCGATGGCGGTCATGGATGTGAGCATGGCTTTCGCGAAGGAAATAAAAGCGGAGCGTCTGGAAGGGCTGGACACTGAAAAATTGATTGCGTTCCGGATTTTTAATGTGAGCGCTCCTTTCGTGGAAGAACTGAGAAAAGAGGGATTGGCGATTACCGATAGCGACAAACTGGTGGCTTTTCGCATTCATGGAGTGACCCCGGAGATGGTGCGCTTTCTGCATCAAGCGGGTTACCAGCCCAGCGAGGATACACTGGTGGCCATGAGGATTCACGGTGCGACGCCGGAGTGGCTGGAGCAACTGAAAAAAGATGGATACGAGAAGGTGGATCTGCAACAACTGATCGCATTTCGCATTCACGGGGTGTCGCCGGAATTTATCGAGAAGATGCAGTCGCTCGGGTACAAACATCCGGAGCCGGAGCAACTCGTGGCGATGCGCATTCACGGGGTGACGCCTGAATTTGTAAGTAACTTACGCTCGCGCGGGATGCAGAATCTGACTATCGAGCAATTGGTGAATTTGCGGATTCATGGAATCGACTAACGGGGCTCGCCACCCGGGCCAGCCTAAGTGCGATTCGCAATTTGTCACAAAGTTTCTGGGGCTCGCTTCAGGTGTTGCCTTCCGGTCTGTACGTTTTTCTATGACGCGGAGGTGATGTGCAGTGTGCTCAAGCGGTCTTGGATTCTCGCAACGAGTTCGCGAGTTACGGGAACATCCAGTCCATGGACGTGCCCGGCACGAATGATCGGGCCGCCAATCGCGTCGAGCTCCGGCATGCGGCCAGCGGACACGTCTTTCTGCATGGAGCTTCGCATCGTCGCAGGTAGTGATCCCAGCGTGGCGAGGATTTTTTCCCGGTCAACAACTGCTCCGTCGGCAGTGGCGGCCGTGCAGGCCTCGCCCACTGCGGATTCGAGTCGGGCGCGCCACGCTGCGTCGGCAAAAATTCTCTGTTTGTCCATATCGCTGGCGGTACCTGTCAGAGCGAAAGGCCCCAGGAATGCCAGCTTGCTCCAGAGCATGGTCTTTTCATCTGCCTGAAATTCACAAGTAAAACCGGCTCGTCGAAGCCGATCAGCGACAGTGGCCAATTTTGTTTCTCCGATCATTGAAAGCATCAAACGAACAAATGGAGAACGCTGGACAATCTGACCGGGGGCAAGACGTTCGGATTCGACCGCAATCGTCGCCGGAACGACGCGGTCGTGACCAAATCGCGACCGGAGCAACTCAACGTGGTCGATGCCATTCAGCAGCGGAATAATTATTGGAATCTTGCTGTCGGGTGGAACGGCGTGCAGTGCGTTCGCAAGGTCATAGGCCTTGACCGCGATCCATAGCACTTCCGTGTCGTCAGAAATCTTTGATTCAATTCGAACTGCTGTCTCGAACGTGCCGGACGGCGTTTTCAGGCTCAGCGTTCCGGGATATCGGGTCTTCGTTTCGTGACGAACCAGGACAGTCACGTCCTCGCCTTGGTGGCCGAGAACTGCTCCGACCAACCCACCTACTGCGCCGGCTCCGAGTATGGCGTGCTTCATAACGCGCCTGGCAATGTCGCGAATGAATGGCTCGGCGGCTTCTCGATTATGAGTACGCTCAAGATTTGGCTCCTGGCGTGACAAGTTCGAAATAAGAGCTTAGCTGGATGGTCTTGTGAAAAGTTCGATACAGAGGACAGCGCATGGCGTACATGCCGTGCACCCTTTCCACTGTTGCTTTGACGTCTTGGGGCGCGATCAAGCGCATCGCCACGTGGATTCGTCGGATCACCAGCACACCTTCCTCAGTTTCGACCTCACCGGTAACATCGGCCGTCAGTTTTCCGTTGCTGGCATCGATTTGGCGCGCTTCCAGCGCACCTCCGAATGTACCCATCATTCAACCAGCGGTGGCGCAAATGACATAGTCAATGGTCGAGGAATGTGACTCTTTCAACTTTGCCGGGTCAACCTTGTAGTGCTCCGCAATAGCTCCGTGAACGCTAAAAATCACCGGCTGCGATTCGCCCGGCAAATGGGCTATGCGGAGTGGTCCCTGCTTTCGTTCGATACGCGATTTGGAAACATAGACGACGTCACCCATGTTTTTGTCCTTTCAACACTTTTCGGGATAGATGCCAAGACTATTCGATCCGATACTTGTGCCATTTCATGTACAGAATCAATTTAGATCAAAGGGAGTAATCTGGATACTGCTCGGCCAGCTTCGCGACTGCCAGTGGCACATGCTCAGTCCGGTAAGTGTTCTCAAAAGCTGCGACATCTTTGGGATGCGGGTAAATAACGGTAAGCTTTACGCTTCTGGGAATTTGCCGATAGCAGGAAAGTATTTGTTCATGAGTAGACTGCGAGCGAAGTAACGGCTTATGGCCAAGCGTCCTTTCCGATTGATTGTTGGCATCACCGGAGCTACCGGAACCATTCTGGGAGTGCGCCTGCTACAGGTCTTGAAAGAACACAACGTAGAAACTCACCTGATTATCAGCAACTGGGGCGCGCGTACTCTGGTGCACGAAACGCCCTACTCGGTGACTAGCGTGCAACAAATGGCCACCAAGTCTTATGGCGCGCAGGACCAGGCTGCGGCTGTATCCAGCGGGTCTTTCATCACCGACGGAATGGTGATTTGCCCGTGCAGCGTCAGGTCGCTCGCGGCCATCGCGCAGGGTCACGGCGACTCGCTGGTGCACCGCGCTGCTGACGTAATTTTAAAAGAGCGCCGCAAGCTCGTTCTGGTAGTTCGCGAAACTCCGCTGAGCGACATTCACATTGAAAATATGCTCAGACTGTCGCGCATGGGCGCGGTGATTTTCCCTCCGGTTCCGGCCTTCTACAACCATCCCAAAACGATAGACGATCTTGTGGAACAAACTGTGTTGCGCATTCTGGACCAGTTTAATTTGCATCTTTCTTCCGAGGATCGTTGGTCCGGCAAGATGACTGTATCTACGAAGCGGCCTGCGCGTGCATCGAAATCGCGTAAGTGAAAACGTAGCCTTGTTGCAGCATCGGAGAGTTGCATTCGCCATGGCCAAATGCAGTTTGTGATAGGCTTGAAATGTTTATGAAGAGAAATGCCAAGTGGGCGAGAATCGTTGTGGCCATCTTTACGATGGCAGTTTTCTACGCTTCGATATGTGCTACGACGTGTTCGATTGGATTTTGCCCCGACCAGGCGCAGCAAACCACCGGCCATGACTGCGAGCAGGCCAGTACTCATCATTCGGCCCCTGCCGGACACGAACCTAGCGATTGCTCTCCGCACCAGCATCCCGGCCCTTTTTTAGCGAAGTCCGCCGAACTTCCCCAATTTCAGCTGAGCGTTGCGAGTCAGCTGGACGTCTCGGCAATCACAGTTAGCGAAGCACACGAACTGCTTTTAAACGTGGCCGACGCGGGCCCATCCGACCTCGCGCCGCCTATTAAATCAAGTAGCAGCCTCTACAAAAGCATCTCCGTTCTCCGTATCTAGTTTTTTCCTTCAGTAAATTTCCAACGTAATATTTAGCGTATTTCGATCTGCGCTTTGTCGCGTTTTGTTTGACATCCGCTGACTCGCGAGCCTTGCCGCGGAGTCCCAGTTCGCCATTTGTTTAATCCTAGCCGGCCTCTAAAGGCACGACTATCAGAAATTATAAAAGAATAATGCCAAGTATCTTTGGAGGATTTATGGATCGGTCACGAAGGAATTTTTTGCAGAGCAGCGTTGTTCTTGGGGCAGGCGTGGTCGCGACACGCGCGGCCGCGAGCACGCTAGAGAGCGGACAAGAAAAGACCGAGTTGTCGCCGCGTACGAAAGCGGATGGCCACAAAATGCACGACCACTCGAAATCCACGCAACACCTAGCACCTTCTGGTGCGGGATTTCTGCCGGTGGTCACGCCGGACGTGCCCGATATGCCGTTCGAAATGGACAACGGCGTCAAAGTTTTTCATCTGGTCGCCGAACCCGTAAAACAAGAAATCTTTCCCGGCAAGATCGTAAACCTGTGGGGCTACAACGGAAGCGCTCCCGGTCCGACCATTCAAGTCACGCAGGGCGACCGGGTGCGCATCGTCGTCGACAATCATCTGCCGGAACCCACCTCGATGCACTGGCATGGCTTCGATATTCCCTTCGATATGGATGGCGGCCCGGGACTTTCACAGGATCCGATTTCACCGGGTGGGCGCTTCGTTTATGAATTTACGCTGCAGCAAGAGGGGACTTACTTCTACCACTCGCATATGGCGATGCAGGAAATGCTCGGAATGATTGGGACGTTCATCATGCACCCGAAGAAAGCCTATGACCCGCCGGTCGATAAGGACTTCGCCATCATCCTACAGGAGTACGCCATCCTGCCAAACAACTCCACGCCCAATACGATGAACATGGAATTCAACTGGCTTACTTTCAATGGGAAGTCGGGCCCGGCCTCAACGCCGCTGATCGTTCGTCACGGCGACCGTTTGCGGCTGCGTCTCATTAACCTCGGCATGGATCACCACCCGATCCATCTTCACGGCCACCAATTTGTGATTACCGGGACAGAGGGGGGCCGCCAGCCGAAAGCCACATGGGGACCCAACAACACTGTGCTTGTCGGCGTAGCGCAAGCTCGCACGGTGGAATTCGTCGCCAACAATCCAGGCAACTGGATGATCCACTGCCACATGCCGCACCACATGATGAACCAGATGTCTTCGATGGTAGGACCGATGACTCGTCGCACAGGAATGCCCGCGGGTGCTGGAATGGAAGAAGGTATGGGCATGCTTCGCTCAGGCAGCGCAACTTCCGACTCGAACGGTCCCAGTATTGGACGAGGCATGAGCGCGGGCGCGACCCTTGAGCGCGCTACCTCGAATGGTCCGCTCTCACAGAAAGACGGCAGTGCTGCTCAACGCGATATGACCGGGATGCCGGGAATGCAGATGCACATGGAAAAGGCTGACGTAAGCAAGGATGCGAATTCGGTTCCCGGCTTTCCGCAGGATGCCTACATGGAAGGTCCGGTTATGGCCATGGACGACCTAGTTCAGAAACCGGAGACCTACGGCCTACGGCCCGGCTGGACGGGATTCATGATGGGCATGATGACACTTCTCCGGGTGCTTCCACCCGATCTGTACGATCACATTCAAGAACTGCGTAGTCAGAAGAAAACCGAAAAACCCGGCACCATGCCGGGTATGTAGTAACAAGGGCGCTAGTACATGGCACACAGGAGATTCGAAATGAAAAATAATTCTCTGCGAAATTTTTCGTGGCGACTCATTTTCGCGCTGGCGCTAGCGACCGCCTCGTTGGCGGCGCAACAATTTATTCCGCCACAAAATCCAGTCACGGCTGCTCAGCGGTTGGCGCTCGCCAGTGGCACATCGCCGGACGAGCAGCCTCAAAAGGCCCATGACGCTCCGGCAAACCGTTCCGGCGGCATGACTCTGGAAGAACTGCAACGGATGGCGCTTGCGAATAATCCGACGCTCGGACAAGCCAAAGCAGGAGTAAACGCGGCCGCAGGCCGCACGCTCCAGGCGGGACTTTGGCCCAATCCAACGGTCGGCTACGTCGGTGAAGAAGTTCGAGGCGGGTCGTACGGCGGAGGACAACACGGAGTTTTCATCCAGCAAAACGTGATACTCAGCAGCAAACTTGGTCTGGACCGCAAGGTACGATCCGAAGAAGGCAAGCAAGCCGTGGCTGAGGCAGAAGAACAGCGCCTGCGTGTTGAAAATGGCGTGCGCATCGCTTTCTACCAGTCTCTCGCTGCACAACAAATGCTCGAGACTCGCAAGACACTGAGCGGCGTCGCGAAGGATGCGGTGGACACCACCGAGCAGCTTTTTAATGTCGGCCAAGCCGACCAGCCGGACCTGCTGCAAGCGCAGGTCGAAGCAGACCAAGCGGACCTCGCCGTGCTCGCAGCCGAACAAGAGCAGCAGCGAGCCTGGCGCGTGTTGACCTCCGTAGTCGGTAAACCTTCGATGGAACTCACCAAGCTTGCGGGAAATCTCGAAGATCTTCCGCAAATTAACGCCGATGAAGTGATTGAAACCATTCTGCATGACAGTCCCGCGGTGAAAATCGCTCAACTAGAATCAAGCCGCGCCGATCTCGCGCTCACGCGGGCTAATAGGGAGACGGTTCCCGATATTTCCGTTCGCGCCGGCTATCTGAACAATCGCGAGGATGTTGGCAGCATTCCGCCGAAGGCCGTTGGCTCGGAAGGTTTCGCCGAGGTGGGTTTGAACTTGCATGTCTTTAACCGCAATCAAGGAAATATTTCGGCCGCTAAAGCTGACCGTGAACGCGCACAGTTTGAAGTCCAGCGCGTCTCGCTTACTTTGCGCCGGCTCGCCGCCCCGGTGCTGCAGAGCTACTCGACGTCCCGCGCTGTAGTCGAGCGATATAAAGCCCGAACGCTTCCAAATGCGCAAAAAGCATATGACCTTTATCTCCACAAATACCATGAGGGCGCCGCGGCGTATCCGCAAGTGCTAATCGCGCAAAGAACGCTCTTCCAGCTTCAGACCGCTTACATCAACGCGCTCGAAAATGCCTGGATGGGAGCGGCAGCACTGCAGGGACTTCTGCTGACAGATCCCCTGGACTTGCCCGCCGCCCCGGGTGAACTGGACCGGCCGGTTCGAGAAATAAACATGCCCGTCGCGGAAACGCCGGGAACACCACGCTAGAGCCGAAATGGGGCCGCCAAATTTGCCACTTAAGGATGGTCGAATCGTTTTCGAACAAGCGAGCTCCATTGCCAGTCAGATGAGCGTCCAAGCTGCGGACTCTGGCGTCAAGGGACTGACACCAACAAACTGAGCCTCACCTCAGCCGCGAACGGTGGTCTTCGATCTCCAGAAAAGAATGAACCTTCGTCCGACTAAAAAGAGTCAAAGCAAAGCGAGGGCTCACTTTTTAAGAAAGACGTTGAGCATTTTTCAGCGGCAAAACGCACCTTGCCGAACTGTTACGTGGATTGGAAGATGACGTGCATCTCGCTGCCATTCCACTAGTATCTGAAGAATTGGAAAGAAATTATATGAGGCGTGGGGCTATGGAGAGAAACCACGCCAAGGGGCAAAACTGGGGTCTTCCTTCAGTCCATTAGAGAGGATGTAATCATGGCCAGGAAAAAAGTTGCCGATTTGTTGGTGGATGTTCTTGCCGAGGCAGGAGTCCGGCAAGTTTACGGCGTTTCGGGCGATTCGCTCAATGGCATCACGGACTCGATTCGCACAAACAAGCAAATTCAATGGGTCCATGTGCGACACGAGGAGACGGCGGCGTTTGCCGCCGGAGCGCAGGCGCATCTTACAGGGAAACTTGCCGTTTGTGCGGGAAGTTGCGGCCCGGGCAATCTGCATTTGATCAACGGGCTCTACGATTGTCATCGCAGCCGTGTGCCGGTGCTTGGAATTGCCGCGCAAATTCCCAGCAGTGAAATCGGGAGCGGATATTTTCAAGAGACCCACCCGGAGCATCTATTCGCGCAGTGCAGCCACTATTGCGAACTGATTTCCCACCCTGAGCAAATGCCCCGGGTCCTTGAGATTGCCATGCAAACCGCAATTTCGCGACGAGGCGTGTCTGTAGTCTCCATACCCGGAGACATTGCATTGCTAGATGCGGTTGAACAAGGTCCGCGCCTGCATTTTCCGCCACCGGCGCCATCCGTGTGCCCTTCTGATGAAGAAATTGCGACGTTGGCGAAGCTTCTCAACAAATCAAAGAAGATCACCATCTTTGCCGGAGCCGGCTGTGCTGGAGCTCATGCGGAACTAATCGAACTTGCCGGCAAGCTGAATGCCCCCATTGTGCATGCCATGCGCGGTAAAGAGTACATCGAGTACGACAACCCGTTTGACGTAGGTATGACCGGACTGCTGGGATTTTCTTCGGGCTACCACGCAATGATGAATTGCGATCTTCTGCTGATGATCGGGACAGATTTTCCGTATCAGCAGTTTTTTCCAAAGGATGCCACGATCGTTCAGGTCGACGTCCGTGGAGAGCAGTTGGGCCGGCGGACCAAGGTTGATTACGGCTTCGTGGGAGACACGAAGACAACTCTCCGAGCGCTTCGGCCGAAGCTGAATCAAAACGATAATGACAAACACCTGAAGGCCTCGCTTGCGCATTATAAGAACGCGCGCAAAGGATTGGACGAACTCGCAACCGAGGGATCGGGCAAAAAACCTATCCATCCTCAGTACGTTGTGCGCGTGCTCGACGAGCTTGCCGCCAAGGACGCGATTTTTTCCTGCGATGTTGGCACTCCGACAATCTGGGCGGCACGCTATCTGACCATGAACGGGAAGCGTCGCTTACTCGGCTCTTTCAATCACGGGTCGATGGCGAACGCCTTGCCACAGGCGATCGGCGCACAGGTGAGCCATCCAGGTCGTCAAGTTGTGTCGCTTTCCGGTGATGGCGGTCTTGCGATGCTCATGGGAGATCTGCTCTCACTCCAGCAATTACAGGCGCCGGTGAAGATCATCGTTTTCAAGAATAATTCATTGGCATTTGTCGAACTGGAAATGAAGGCCGCCGGCATTCTCGATTTCGGCACCGATCTTCGCAATCCGAATTTTGCAAAAATGGCCGAAGGCGCCGGCCTGCTGGGGCTGACCGCCGAAACGCCAGCTCAAGTCCGGCCGATGATTGCACAAGCTCTAAAATACGACGGCCCCGCTCTGGTCGAAGTTCTCGTGAACCGCCAGGAATTATCCATGCCGCCAACGATCACTGCGGAGCAGGCGAAGGGCTTCAGCTTATTCGCGCTCAAGGCTGTTCTAAGTGGGCGCGGCGAAGAAATCCTGGACCTGGCAAAAATCAACCTGTTCCGGTAATGCACGGCAGTGATTGCTTCAAAGACCAGCTGAGACGCGACGACTTGAACATTGCATCGGGGACGAACGACGATCGTTGAGAATCCGCGCTGCGTCCGTGCAGTGCGTCAAAAATATCCAGCCAAATTAACCTGCCTCAGTGCGGTGGTCCCGCAACGCCCGCCGCGACAAGCCTGCACTCATCATCGTGAAGGCGAACACCACGCGCACTCGAGTCCCGGCACGAAGCCGTTCCCGTAGGATCTCCGCCAACATGAGAGGGATCAAAATGCGGGAATGGCGCTGGTGTTGACCTCGAAAAAATGAACACAATTCTGGAGAATAGGAGCCAGGGGCTCGTGCGAACTGTCAGTGTTTTTTTGAGCGGGCGTAAGCGAGTGTGGGTAAAGCAGTGGTGGCGAAAGAATTGTCGACAACGAAGGATGTAAGATAGAGTTTGTCGCGTCCGCCGGGATGACAATATTCGTTGTTGCTGAGGTTGTACGAGTCGTTTTCTAAAAAAGAGGAGAGTCTGCATGCGATCGAACCGTTTGGTGCCAGGAGTTGGATTCGCGGTGTTGTTGTGCCTGGCGTTGCTGCTGATGTTTGGTGGGCACGTGAAAGCGCGAGCTGCCGGCGAATCGTCGTGGGGCTTCGCGTTGACCAATCTGGATACGACTTGTAAGCCTTGCGACGATTTTTATCAATTTGCGATGGGTGGGTGGATGAAGGCCAATCCAATTCCGGCTGAATATGCCACGTGGGGCACCTTCACGAAGCTGCGGGACACTAACTTGACGGCGATGCGGACAATCCTGGATGCGGCGGCGCAGAGCAATGCGCCTGCGGGTTCGAATGAGCAGAAAATCGGGACGTTTTACGCCAACTGCATGGACACTTCGGCGATTGAGGCTGCGGGGCTGAAACCAATCGAGGGCGAACTTGCGGCGGTTAATGGGATCACCGATCGAAAATCGCTGGACGCGACCATCGCTCACCTGCAGCGCGAAGGCAGTAACGCGGTGTTTCGCTTTGGCTCGGGACAGGACATCAAGGACAGCACCCGAATTATTGCCATTGCCAGCCAGGGTGGATTGGGCATGCCGGACCGCGATTATTATTTGCGCGACGACGCGAAATCCAAACAGCTGCGAGAGGACTACGAAAAACACATCGCGAAAATGATGGAACTGGCGGGCGATCCTGCAGACAAAGCGGAGGCTGAAGCCAAGACGGTTATGGGCATTGAAACGGCGTTGGCCAAGGCTTCCAAGACCCGTGTGGAGTTGCGCGATCCGGAGAAGAATTACAACTTGATGGCGATTTCAGAGATGAAGACCATTACCCCGGATTGGTCCTGGGAAGGCTATTTGAAAGCGATGGGAGCGCCTCCGGTGGAGCAAGTGAACATGCGGCAGCCGGAGTTTTTCAAGGAAATGAATCAGGAACTCGATAGCGTTTCGCTCAACGACTGGAAAACTTATTTGCGCTGGCATGTGATTCATGAGAACGCTCCGGCTCTTCCGGAAAAATTTGTGGCAGAGAATTTTGATTTCTATGACCGCAAGCTTTCCGGTACGAAGGAAATCTTGCCGCAGTGGAAGCGCTGTGTGCAGTCGACGGACCGCAACCTCGGGGAAGCGCTGGGGCAAGTTTACGTGGAGAAATATTTTCCGCCCGAGGCTAAAGCGCGAGCCAAAGAAATGGTGAACAATCTGATCGCGGCGTTGCGTTCGGATATTCCGACGCTGTCCTGGATGGGGCCGGAGACCAAGAAGGAGGCGCTAGCCAAGCTGGAAGCCTTCAACGTGAAAATCGGCTACACCGATAAGTGGCGGGACTATTCCACGTTGACCATTGATCGCGGCTCTTATGACGCCAACGTCCGGCGCGCCATGATCTTTGAAACGGCGCGGCAACTCAGCAAAATCGGCAAGCCCGTGGACCGCACTGAATGGGGAATGACCCCGCCGACTGTGAATGCCTACTACAGCGGGACGATGAATGAAATTGTTTTTCCCGCCGGAATTCTACAGCCACCTTTTTATGATCCGAAGGCGGATGATGCGGTTAATTATGGCGGGATTGGAGCAGTGATCGGCCATGAAATCAGCCACGGCTTTGACGACCAAGGTTCCAAATTTGATGGCAAGGGCAATCTGCACGAGTGGTGGACGCCCGACGACCGCAAAAATTTTACAGAGCGTGGCGATTGCGTGGTGAACCAATTCAATGGGTACGAGGTTGAACCGGGTTTGCATCAGAACGGCAAGCTGGTGCTGGGCGAAAGTATTGGCGACCTCGGCGGACTGTCGATTGCCTATGCCGCGTACGAAAAATCGATTGAGGGCAAGCGGCCGAAGGATATCGACGGGTTCACGCCGGAGCAGCAGTTTTTTCTGGGATGGGAGCAGGTATGGGGCACGAATCAGCGGGCCGAGGCGGCGCGACTGCAGACCAATACGGATCCGCACCCGCTGGCGCATTTCCGCGGGAATGGACCTATTTCCAATATGGAAGCATTTGCCAAGGCCTTCGGATGCAAAAAGGGAGACCCGATGGTTCGCGAGCAGGCCTGCAAAATCTGGTGAGCTGCGACGTTAGTCTTTATGTCCTATGTATCGTCAGTACTGGCCTGTCCGGCGCTACCCGTGTGATCGTCTTTAGTTCCGACAAGGGGAATGTCAAAATTGCCGGCGGAGCGGGGATGCTCTTGCGAGTCAATAAAAACCGCGATTGAGTGCCGCAAGTCGGCCGTTCCTCTTATTTCCGCGCGTCTCCCATTTCAATGTTTCTGTAATTAGGCTGAAGTTATGTCGTGACTTGACACTTCTTGCCGGTTTGATGATAGTCGCTGCCACTGGAGGACCCTAATGAAGCTTGCCGCCGAGGCATTTTCCCGCAGGAATCTTCTGAAGAATTTCGGTGTAGCGGGAGCGGGCCTTGCCGCTGGAGTGTGGCGCCCGGGGGCCTCGACGCTGGCGCAAGAACCCGGCGGAGACAAACCAATCGAAGGCTTTACCGGACCGGGAGCGAATCCGCATTGGAATGCTGTAGGTCCGTATTTGAGCGAGCCGGGAAAAGTTCCGCTAATTTTACTCACCGACCGGCCAGTTCAACTGGAAGCGCAACGTCATTATTTTAGGACGGCATTCACGCCGAATGAGGCGTTCTACGTGCGCTGGCATCTTGACGGCATCCCAAACGCCGTGGACTTGAAAGAATGGAAGCTTCGGATCGAAGGAAAGGTGGCAAAACCGCAAGCCTGGAGTCTCTCGGAGCTGATGCAGAAATTCAAACCTGTGTCTCTTGCGGCCGTGAATCAGTGCTCGGGCAACAGCAGGAGCCGGCTGCAGCCACGCGTGCCCGGCGGACAATGGGGCAACGGTTCGATGGGCAACGCGTTGTGGACCGGGGTGCGGCTGCGCGAACTGCTCGATGTGGCGGGCGTGAGCAGCGGAGCGGTGCAGGTGCAGTTTCAGGGACTGGAAACGGGGCACGGACCGAAGGGACTAGGCTCAAACTCATATTTGAAGTCGCTCGACATCACCCATCCAGTATTGGATGAGTCCGTGATCGCGTACTTGATGAATGACGAGCCTCTTCCGATGCTCAACGGATTCCCGGTGAGGCTCGTGGTGCCGGGATTTTTTGCCACTTATTGGATGAAGTGCCTGACGTGGATTCGAATTCTCGACGGACCCGACGATAATTATTGGATGAAGACAGCTTACCGAATACCGGACACGCCGCGAGGAAACACTACGCCTGAAGAGAGCAAAGCCGGCAAAGTGAAGACAATTCCTATCGAGCGGATGCCGGTAAGGTCATTTCTAATTTCGCCGGATGGATCTTCCAAGATCCCCGCGGGTATGAGTGTGGTGCTGCGAGGAATTGCCTTCAGCGGGTTTGCCCGCGTAAGTAATGTCGAAATATCTGACGACGGCGGGAAAACCTGGCGGCCAGCAAAACTTGGTGAGGACCATGGCACGTATTCCTTTCGAACCTGGGAAGCGCAGTGGACCGCGCAATCACCGGGAAAATACACCCTGGCGGTGCGCGCCACGGACGAAAAAGGAAATACGCAAACGGATGAACCTGTCTGGAATCCCGGCGGATATCTTTGGAACCGGATCGAGAAGCAGGAAATCGTGGTGGGAAACGCGAGTTGATGGGAGAAGAAAAAATGAGGACCAGACTTCCCGTGATCTTTACCGGGATTTGTGCGGCGGCGATCACGGCCGGGGTGCTCTACGCACAGCTTAAGCAGGGTGCTTACCGTCCGACTGAACTTGGAACGATGCAACAACCGATGCCTGCGGCACTATCGACGGACGGTGTCTATGATGTGTCTGCATACCCGGTGCCTGCGCTGGAACTCGCCCCAGGAGAGGGCCGCCAGGAAATTCAGATTTATTGCAACACCTGTCACGGCCCGCGACACATCACGATGCAACCACCGCTCCCGGCGGCAACCTGGGAAGCCGAGGTCAACAAGATGACTAAGACCTTTGGCGCAACCATTCCTGACGAGAGTGCGAAAAAAATCATTCAGTATCTGCAAGCTCATTACACGCCAGAGACGCGTAACATGGGTAAGCGATGACAAAACGCCGGGCTCCGAGCCGATGCCTCATGTGACGGAAGCGCTACTGGGGTTGCGTGATTGATTCAACTTCACGTCTAAAAGACTTCATCGTCACGCATCATCGTCCATCGTTGGCACGATGTGATGAGCAATGGTACTGGCTTATTATGAAGCATGCATTTCACGCCTTTAGAAGTGGCGGCTGAAGCCTTCCTGCTTTTTCCGTTGCTGGCGCTTGCATTTTTTGGCGAGCCATCCCGACGGGCCGTGACGCGCTTCTCCTTGCCGGCCAGGCTGGGATTGCCGGCCTTGGCGGCCATCCCGTATTACCTGGTCGCACATTCCAGCGAAAATTTCAGATGGTCGTTTGTCGGCATCTACGCAGTGCTGCCGGTCATCCTGGTGATCCTCATCTGGGATGCCAGCAGGCGCGATCCAGAGCAGCGCGGTGACTGGCGCGATTTTCTGGTGCTGCTAATTCTTGGTGTGGTGGTGGAATTTAAGTTGTTCGAACGGGCCTGGCCGCCCGGGATGGGTTCGTTCAATCGCCTGATTCTGCTGGACACCGCGGTGTATGGATTCCTGGTGATCCGTCAGCTCACCAATGTTGGATTCCACTTTGTGCCGCGCATATCAGACCTGAAGATTGGCCTGCGGGAGTTAGCTTTCTATGTGCCGATCGCCGTTCCGTTGGGTCTGTGGTTGGGATTTTTGCACTGGCACGCAGTGCTCCCATCGTTTGTCCGCTTTGCTCTATCGTGGCTGGCTATTTTTGCCGTCATTGCGGTGCTGGAGGAAACCTATTTTCGTGGATTGTTGCAGAATCTTCTGGAACGCCGCATCGGGCCACGCTGGGCGTTGTTGGTGACAGCTCCCATATTTGGTTTATCGCACTTCAACAAAGGCGCGACGCACTTCAACTGGCGCTATGTTTTATTAGCCGCGTTCGCGGGCATCTTCTATGGTCGAGCCTGGCGAGCCCAACACCGATTGACGGCCTCCGCGATCACCCATGTTTCCGTCGACACCATCTGGTCCATCTGGCTGAAGTGAGTCCGTTCCACGCGCGGCCGGTACAGGAAATAACCAAGGCCCACGCGCATTCCATGATGTATGTGCGCCGGCACAGTGACAGCAATGCATATGCCCAGAAGACAGTGTGCGACTCCTAGAGAGTACAGATCGCGATAACGTAGGAACAGAAGGCAGGCCGCCAAGCCCCATAACAAAGTGCCAATCATGAGAGCCGGGTTAGGAATGTGAGCGCTGGAGAATAGGATCGCTGCTGCCGATACTGCGGCGGCTTTGCTCGGCATTAACCGCAATAGCCGAAGAAGAAAATAATCCTGCAGCATGAATTGTTGCAGCAACGACCACACTAAATATCCACGCACCCGACCCGTCAATGTGCCAATAGAAAAATCATGGAGGGTATGGAGCTGAGAGGCCATCCAAATAGAGAGAGCGCCAAGAAGTATTATGACCGGAATGATCCAGATTGAGCGCGCATTCGAAGGCCGAAGACCGAGCTTTCGCGCATTCGGCCTGGCTAGAATAGTGGTAACAATCACCCAAGCTAGCGTGAACCAAAACAGAAAGCGCTGCACCGCTGAATTGGGCAACCACTCCGCGAGCAAAACTAGAACATAACCGATGGCCAGTTCAACAGCGTCGCGCGTCTTTGATTCAGAAATCCATTGCACTGAACGTCGCTCCGACTTCCGGGCTGCGTTTCATCTGAGCCAATTTGCTCTGGAAGCAGGAATCCAAGTTGAATTCTCGGATCATTTGTTAAAGGTCAAGCAGACACCTGTCCCGCGAGCAACGGTCACGGTGTACTTGCCGTCCCGGAGATGGCCAGGTTCGGCAGACGGTGTGATGTGAGCTTCGCGGCTATCGAGTGCGGGCGCGTGCAGTGTCTTGGTCTCCAAGGTTCCTGTTCTTCCCGTTTCAAAATCCAAGGTTACTTCTAAATTCTGCTCGGCATCTTTGTTCAGGATGATTACAGCCACATGCCCGCTAGGAAGTTTCGCGGCATACGCGGTAGCGTCGACTCCCATGGCCTGGAGTTGTGAGGTGAAGTCACCTGGGAGAAAGGTGCCGCCACTGAGCTCGCCGGCGAACTTCAGGCCGTAGGCGACCGGTTCCATGACGTACTCTGAGCCGAACGTCGCAATGGGGGTGTAGAAGGGATGAGGATGAGCGGCGATGAGCTCCGGGCTCTCGCCTTTTTCTTTGAGAAGAACGTCGCCCGGGAGGAAACCTCCGACGGAGTTTGCGACGGACTTGCCGGTGCCGCCGTGCAAATTGATGCCGGAATAGTTGTTGCTGGCAAGCAAGAGGGAATAGTCGGCAGACCACAGTGCCGCGGCAAAAACGTCGGACACACCGGGCTTGCCGCCGCGATAGCAAGTGTTGCCCTCCGTCATCCGTACACGGACGCCCATCTTATTCGCCGCAGCGGTCGCGGCATCGGCGGTCTTTTGGACCTTGGCCATAGTAGCTGGCTTCAGCAAGTTGGGAATGTTGACCTCGGGATTTGTCGCTGGCCCGCCAAAATAGTAGTGGTGCGAAAGCGTTGTCACGTGCGGTGGATTCTGAATCGAACCCCATAAATCTGCGATCTCGGTCAGCCACGAGACTTCCGATCCAACATCCGGCATTCCGAACCTTGCCGCTGGCACTCGGGTAGTGACGGCCTGGGCAAAAGTGAGCCACTCGTTCAGATAGGTTTTCGCTGCCCAAGTCTTTGGATCGCGCATGTTGTGGCGGCCAAAGAAATCGACCTCATTGCCAATCTGAAAATACTGCAGGTTTGCACCGAGAGTCTCTGCCACGAACGCAGCTTCCTCTGCCGCACGCTGAGGCATATTGGTTCCCATACCGATGCCATACAGACAAGTCCAGCCAGTAGCGCTCAGAAACGTCGCCAGATTCCGCACCGCCTCGGGAGTCACGGCGTAATACTGTGGCTTCGGCCAGCCTTCGACTACGGGGAGCTGCGGGTGCTCAGGCTCAGCGGAGTCGGGCGCAGGCTTCCACCAGGCAAATTCGCTGGTGTTGCCGCCGAGTCGAAGCACGCCGCGCGGCGCCAGTGCTTTGAACTGGCCGATCAATCCGAGATTGCTCGCCGAGAAGAAAGCCGGGTCAGTCAGTTGCTGCACCTCATACGAGAGTCCCAAGAAGTCGGCAGGCATGTGAGGCCCGGTGGCCTCCGTTGAAATTTTCAGCGAGATTCGAGAGCCGGTTTTGTGCTGCAAATGAAGACGAGTCGCAGCAATGGATCCTGCAGCTGTGGTAAGGAATCCGCGCCGTCGTATGGTGGTCATCGTAGTAAGAGTGTAATCCTACGCAGAATGCTTGCGACGTTTTCTTCTAAATTCAGTTTGTCGCGGTCCTAACTGCAAAGGAAATAATGAAAAGATGCCGAATTTATTGGTTAGTTGATGTGTCTCGATGTGTTTCGCCCTACAAGTCATTTCGCGCGATCAAAGACGGCGTCTGATCCAGTTCTGGACCTTGAGTCCGGGGACACGCTTGAATTCGCGTTCATTGTTGGTGACGAGAGTGAGTCCTGAGGATTTGGCATGAGCAGCAATCCAGAGATCGTTGCCACCGATCATCTCACCGCGGGCCTCCAACGCTGCGCGAATCTCACCGTAGGCTGTCGCTGCTTCCTCCGGCAAGGGAATCACAGGCAAAAGGGATGCAAGTCGCCCGAGAGATTCCAGAG
>Ga0182024_10009831_pt1 | contig 19657 bp, 16 predicted proteins | sample P32metaG_FD_120480 | JGI IMG/M metagenome (GOLD analysis project Ga0182024, IMG submission 120480) | Permafrost microbial communities from Stordalen Mire, Sweden - P3-2 metaG (Illumina Assembly) | ecosystem: Environmental > Terrestrial > Soil > Wetlands > Permafrost | place: Sweden: Stordalen... | reverse complement strand
TACGCTACGGCTGAAGCATGACAGTACAATGGGCGCCATGGATTTTCCGCCGGCCTTCCTCGTGGTTGGGGCGCTAACCGCCGCCGCGAGCCTGGTCTTTTTGCGGCTGCCGCCCAACGCCGGCGCCGAGCTCGCCGGACGTATTCCGGCGGAGCCCGAAAAGCGGGCCTAATGGCTAAAATCCTGAAAGCGTCAGGCGCAATATGTGGCGGCGAGCGGACTGCCGCACTTCAACCGGGCGCGTGTCCCGTTCCGCTACCGCGAAAGCCGCGGGCAAGAAGATAAAGTTCGGCGGAATCGCTGCGGCTCGCCGGCGGCTTGACGTGCTTGACGTTCAAAAAATCGCGCTTGAGTTCGGCGAGGAGCCCCGCTTCGGTTCCCCCTTGCAGAACTTTGCAAAGAAAGCTCCCGCTCGGGCTGAGCACCTCGCGGGCAAAATGCGCCGCCGCTTCCGCCAGCGCTATGATCCGCAAGTGATCGGTCGGCCGGTGGCCGGTGGCATTGGCCGCCATGTCAGAGAGAACGACGTCGACCCTCCCTCGGGCCCCGCCGCCCAGCATCGCTTTCAGGCGCTCTGGCGCGGTATTGTCGAGAAAATCGAGCTTGAGGAATTCGACGCCGACAATCGGCTTCATGTCGAGAATGTCGAGTGCGAGCACATGCCCGCTCGCTCCGACGCGCCGCGTTGCCACTTCGCTCCAACCGCCCGGCGCCGCGCCGAGATCGACCACGCGCTTTCCCGGCTTGAGCAGGTGAAATTTGTCGTCGATTTCGGCGAGCTTGTAGGCGGCGCGTGAGCGAAATCCTTCGCGCTTGGCGCGCAACACGTATGGATCGTTGATCTGGCGATCGAGCCAAGCGCGCGACGAAGGCGTACGGCGTTTGTCTCGCTTGAGCCGCTCCATGACGCGTCAGGCTTCGCCCCACACGCCGTCGGCGCGCATCATCTCGACCAGCATGCCTTCGCGCAGGCCGCGATCGGCGACGCGCAATCGTTCGCAAGGGAAGTATCGGCGGATCGCGTCGAGGATGGCGCAGCCGGCCAGCACGAGGTCGGCGCGTTCGGCGCCGATGCAGGGATTGGCGGCGCGTTGGTCAAAAGTCATCTCCATAAGCTCGGCCACCACGCCCGACACCTGATCGTGCGACAGCCAGCAGCCGTCGACGCGCCGGCGGTCGTAGCGTCGTAGTCTCAAGAACACGCCGGCGATCGTCGTCACCGTGCCCGACGTGCCGAGCATGTGGAAGCCGTCGAGGTCGCCGCGGTGGGCCGCGGCAAAGTCTTCCACCAAGGCGCCGACCTCTTCCACCATGGCATGGTAGATCTCGCTCGACACGACGGTGCCGCCGTAACGCTCAGCAAGGGTGACGACCCCGACCGGAAGCGATGCCCAGCCGACGATATCGGGTTGCGGCGGCCCGCGGCGGACACCGTTGGGCCGGCCGAGCCGCACCAATTCGGACGATCCGCCGCCGATGTCGAACAGGATGACGCCGGTAGCCGCAGGGTCGAACAGCTCGGTGCAGCCGGCAGCCGCGAGCCTTGCCTCGGTCGCCGAATCCACGATCTCGAGTTCGAGGCCGACTTGATCGGCGACCCGGGCGCGAAACGCCTCACCGTTCTCCGCGGCCCGGCAGGCCTCGGTGGCAATGAGCCGCGCGCGCCTCACGTCGCGGGCACGCATCTTGTCGCGGCAGACCAGCAACGCCTCGACGGCGCGCGTGATCGCGGCGTCGCTGATGCGGCGCGTCGCGGCTACGCCCTCCCCAAGACGAATGATTCGCGAGAACGCGTCGACAACGCGAAATCCGTCCGCGGTCGGACGCGCAACAAGCAAGCGGCAATTGTTGGTGCCGAGATCGAGCGCCGCGTAGGTTCCATCGGAATGCCCGTTCGCGAGCGCCCGGTCGTCATCGCGGCGGAAGCCTTCGCGTCGCACGCCATATGGCGTTCGGCGCGGCGAGCGCCGCCTGGACGCTCCACGGCCATCGAGGCCGCCAGTCGGCGGCGCCTCTTGGTTCATCCAGTACCTTCCCTGCCGCGCCGGAACTCTGCGGCTCGACGGCCGCGGCTATGTCAATCTCAAGTCGCGGCAAATGTATCAGCCATAGGCGGCAGGGCCAATACTGTGCTTTTGCCGCCTATGAGCCATGTGTGTGGCCAGCTTGTCGCGCTGCACCAAGTCCACTATGTCACGCCAATACGAGTCATTACGGATTAGACAGCTATGAATTTGCATCAGCCTGCACACGGACAGGCGGACCAATTGGCGGGGGACGACTTGGCGGCCGAGCGATTGGCCGTGGAGAAATTTGCGGTGGGCCAATCGGTGCCTCGCAGTGAAGACCCGATGCTGTTGCGCGGTGAAGGCCGTTATACGGACGACGTCCGCCTTCCCGGACAGGCCTACGCGGTGATGGTGCGCAGCCGCAACGGCCATGGCGTCATCCGCGCGATCGACGCGCAAGCGGTGCGAGAAATGCCCGGCGTGCTCGGCATCTTCACCGCCGCCGATCTGGAGGACTACGGCCCGCTCAAGTGCATCGTGTCGTTCAAAAATCGCGACGGTTCGCCGATGAAGAAACCGTGGCGCGGCGCGTTGGCGAAGGACAAGGTGCGCTACGTCGGCGATCCGGTCGCCTGCGTGGTCGCCGACACCGTGCACGCCGCAAAGGATGCGGCCGAAGCCGTGACAGTTGAGATCGATCCCCTCACCGCCGTCGTCTCGGCCCAAGCCGCCGCCCGCGATGGCGCTCCGCTTCTCTACGATGATGTGCCGGGCAACGTGCCGCTCGACTTTCACTTTGGCGATGCCGCCGCGGTCGAGGCTGCCTTCGCCACCGCTGCGCACGTCACAAAATTGAAACTTGTGAACAGCCGCGTGGTCGTGAACGCCATGGAGCCGCGCGCCGCGCTCGCGGCCTATGACGGCAGTCGCTTTACTTTATACGTCGGCTCGCAGGGCGTAACCGGCATGCGCGCGCAGGTTTCCGACATGCTCGGTGTGGACCCCAAGGCCGTGCACGTCGTGACCGGGCAGGTCGGCGGCTCGTTCGGCATGAAGGGCGTTTTGTTTCCGGAATATGTCTGCGTGCTGCATGCCGCGCGCGCGCTTGGCCGGCCGGTGAAATGGACAGACGAACGCTCCGGCAGCTTTTTCTCCGATAGTCACGGCCGCGATCAAGACTTCATCGGCGAACTGGCGTTGGCTGAAGACGGCACTTTCCTCGCGCTGCGCCTTACCGGCTTCGCCGATATGGGGGCGTTCCTTTCGCCCATGGGACCGATACCCGGCACGCTCAACATCGTGAAGAACGTGCAAGGCATGTATCGGACGCCGTTGATAGAGGTTTCGTCAAAGTGCGTTTTCACCAATACCTCGCAAATCGGTCCCTACCGCGGCGCCGGCCGGCCCGAGGGCAACTACTTTATGGAAAGGCTAATCGACACCGCCGCAGCCGAGATTGGCGTGGATCGCATCACGTTGCGCCGGCGCAATCAGATTCGCCCGCAGGAGCTGCCCTACAGAACCGCGTCCGAGACGACTTACGACACCGGCGACTTCGCGGCGCTGACAAAGCAGGCGTTTGAGCTGGCCGACGGCAAGGGCTTTGCCCGCCGCAAACGCGAAAGCGCGCGGCGCGGCAAGCTGCGCGGCTTCGGCATCGGCAACTTTCTGGAAGTAACCGCGCCGCCGTCGAAGGAATTGGCCGACATCGCCTTCAATGCCGACGGCACAGTCACGCTCACGACCGGCACGATGGATTTCGGTATGGGCCACGCCACGCCCTTTGCGCAAGTGTTGAGCCAAAAGCTCGGCATTCCCTTCGAGAAAATCTCGCTCGTTCAGGGCGACAGTGATCGGCTGGTCATGGGTGGCGGCAGCGGCGGCTCAAAATCGCTCATGCACAGCGGCACCGCGATCGTCGAAGCCGCCGCGAAAATCGTCGAAAAGGGCAAGGTGATCGCCAGCCACGTGCTCGAGGCAGCGGTTTCCGATATCGAGTTCGAGCGCGGCCGCTTCGTCATCGCCGGAACGGACCATTCGATCTCGGTCATGCAACTCGCCCAGACGGTGCGCAACGGCGACGCCAAACTGCCGGCGGACGCACCGCAATCGCTCGACGTCACCCACATCAGCGATGGACCCGGAGCCGCAACCTTTCCCAATGGCTGCCATATCGCCGAGGTCGAGGTCGATCCCGAGACCGGCGTGGCCGAAACGGTGAAATACACTTGCGTCAACGACTTCGGCACCGTCGTCAATCCGCTAATCGTCGCCGGCCAGCTTCATGGCGGCGTCGTGCAGGGCATTGGCCAGGCGCTGATGGAAATGACGGTCTATGACGGCGAGGGACAATTGCTCACCGGCTCGTTCATGGACTACGCGATGCCGCGCGCCGCGGATGTGCCGTTGTTGGTTCTGGCCGAGCACCCGGTGCCGACGAAAACCAACCCGCTCGGCGTCAAAGGTTGCGGCGAAGCCGGCTGCGCCGGTTCGCTTACGTCGGTCATGAACGCGGTCCTCGACGCGCTCGCCGATCGCGGCATCCGCCACCTCGACATGCCATTGACCCCGTTTCGGATCTGGCAGGCTCTGCACCAAGCGAACGGCGCCGGCGCAGGGCCGTCGACCCGATGACCCAAACGATCTCGGTGCCTGCGCGCCGGTTCGGCGAGTTGCGGGTGGTCGCGCCGGTTTGCGCGGCGCACTTTGTCAGTCACTACTACATGATCATGCTGGCGCCGTTGTTCGCGTTCGTGCGCGCCGATTATGGCGTGAGCTATACCGACCTGGCGCTCGCGCTTACCGCCTTCAACATGGTCTCGGCCGTGTTGCAGACACCGGCTGGGTTTCTGGTCGACCGCATCGGCGCGCGCGGGGTGCTCATCGCCGGCGTCGCACTTGGCACAGCAGCTTTCGCGGTCGCCGGGCTCGTCCATTCGTTCGTTGTATTTATCGCCATGTATGCGCTCGCGGGCCTCGGCAACACCGCGTATCACCCGGCCGATTACTCCCTTTTGTCCCACCACACCCCGCCGTCGCGCATCGGCCAAGTTTTCTCGTTTCACACCTTTTCCGGGATTCTCGGCGCCGCGGTCGCGCCAGTCACATTGCTGGCGATGCAAAGCCGCTTCGGCTGGCGCGGCGCCTATGTCGGCGCGGCGATCCTCGGCGTCGCGGTGCTTGCGCTCCTGATCGCGCAGCGGCCTACGGCCGCCGACCGGATGGCCGAAAAGCGCCGCGTCGCGCCGCCCCTGCCCGGCGGCGCTTCGCCGACCAATAATGACGGATGGCGCCTTCTGCTCTCACCACCCATCATGCTCAATCTCGGTTTCTTCGTTCTGTTCTCGATCATGGGCGGGCTCAATACGTTCCTCGTGGTCGCACTCGGGGCGCTTTACGGTACGCCCAACACCCTTGCCAATGTGGCGCTGACCGCTCTACTTTTGATGAATGCGCTCGGTGTGCTCATCGGCGGGGTGCTCGCTTCGCGCACCACGCGCCACGCCGCTGTTGCTGCGCTTAGTCTCGCTTTCGCCGGTATCGCCACTGCACTCGTCGGCATCATTGGCTTTTCGTCATACTCACTCGTGCTGATGACGTCGCTGTCCGGCTTGTTCGTCGGTATGGTCAGCCCCTCCCGCGACATGCTGGTGCGCGCAGTGACGCCACCAGGCGCTTTCGGACGCGTCTTCGGTTTCGTGTCTTCCGGCTTCAACATCGGCTCCATGATCGCGCCGATGATCTACGGAATGATGATGGATCGCGGCGAGCCGCGGGCGCTGTTCCTGTTCTCGGCCGCTTGCAGCATTCTCTGCATCGGCACGGTGACCTTCGGATTCTCGGGCCGCGAGCAACGCTGAACCGCGCGCGTGTTCCAGATACGGCGCAAAGCCTCGAAAAGGCCGGCACGAAATTGATAGGCTGCTCAGGATCGGCCTGCGCTGCCACTCGTGCTTCGGCATCGTGATGAAACACGAGCAGACGCTGCGATCCGGCGCCACTTCGGGCATTGCTGTGCGCGACGCTCTCGTCACTCCCTGAACGTTGTTGATGCGACGGTTCTGGCGATGAGCGTCCGGTTCGGAGCAGGGCCATCGCTGGCCCTGCTCCGATTGTGCTCAAGCCTCAGCCTTTTTGCGGCTTCTCGGCTTTCCAGGACTTGAGGAGTTCGTCGTAGTCGATAGTGATTCCCTGCGGCTTCTCGTTGGCGAGCTTGCGCTGCGGTGCGAGATTGCCGTCCTTCTCTGCCTTTGCGTACCAGTATTCGGCAGGCTTTTCCTCGTTCAGCTTGGGACCGAGCTTGCCTTGAACGCCAGATTTCTCGAGGCGAGCCATGATGGCATCCTGGTCGCGCGCGAGACCGTCCATGGCCTGCTGTGGCGTCTCCTCGCCGGAAATCGCCTTCGACACATTTTGCCACCACACCTGCGCCAGCTTGCCGTATTCGGGCACGTTGACGCCGGTCGGTGTCCACAGCTTGCGCGCAGGGCTCCGGTAGAACTCGACCCACCCGCCCACCTTGGGCGCGAGCGCCGTAATGGCGTCACTCAAGATGTCGCTCTCTCTGATCACGTGCAGGGTCGAGACGGCCTTCTTGAGGGTGACGGTCTTCGATACGGAGAACTGGGCGTAGAGCCAGCCGGCCTTGAGCTTCTCCATCTCCGCATATTTGAGGAAGGTCCAGCAGCCCTGGTCCTGATACCCGAGCTTCATGCCCTCCTTCCAGTAGGCGCCGTGCGGGCTTGGAGCCATGCGCCACTTCGGCGTGCCGTCCGGGTTCATGACCGGCAGATCTGGCTTACTCAGCGCGTGGGTGAACGCGGTGTACCAGAAGATCTGCTGCGCGATATGCCCCTGGCCCGGCACTGCCCCAGCTTCGAGGAAGTCCATGCCAGACGCTTCCGGCGGTGCGTATTTCTTCAGCCATTCGACGTATTTGGTCAGCGCGTAGACGGCCGCCGGGCCGTTCGCGTCGCCGCCGCGCGTAATTGAGGAACCGCGCGGAATGCCGTCCTCCGCACGAATGCCCCATTCGTCGACCGGACGCCCGTTGGGCAGGCCGCGATCCCCATTTCCGGCCATCGAGAGCCAAGCGTCGGTGAAGCGCCAGCCGAGCGAGGGATCCTTCTTGCCGTAGTCCATATGGCCATAGACACGCTGCCCGTCGATCTCCTTGACGGTGTTCGTGAAGAACTCGGCGATGTCTTCGTAAGCCGACCAGTTGACCGGCACGCCGAGATCGTAGCCGAACTGCTTCTTGAACCCTTCCTTGATGACAGGACGGCTGAACCAGTCGTAGCGGAACCAGTACAGGTTCGCGAACTGCTGGTCGGGCAGTTGGTACAACTTGCCGTCGGTGAATGTGGCGAAGGACAGACCGATGAAGTCCTTCAAATCCAGGTTGGGATTGGTGACGTCCTTGCCGTGGCCGGCCATGAAATCGGTCAGCGAGCCGTCGACGATGTCGTTGTAGCGCGGATGCGTCCCGATGAAGTCGGAATCGTTCATCCAGAAATCGTAGATCGGTCGACCGGACTGTATCTCGACTTCAATCTTGTCGACGATGAGCCCCTCGTCCATCATTTCGTGGTTGACCTGAATGCCGGTGATCTCGGCAAAGGCCTTGGTCAGCGTCTTCGACTCGTATTCATGGACGCTGATAATCTCCGAGGCGCAGCTGACCTTCATTCCCTTGAAGGGCTGAGAGGCCTTGATGAACCACTCCATCTCGGCCATCTGCTGATCTTTGGTCAGCGTCGAGGGTTGGAACTCGGAATCGACCCACTTCTTGGCCGCATCCAGCTGCTGCGCGTAGCTTGGGGTCGGGGTCACTATCGCTGCCCCTCCGACCGCAACGGCTGCAGTGGCCGCCGCGCCCTTCAACACGTCACGCCGTTTCACATCCATTGTCGTTCCCTCCACCACGACCCTTCGCGCACCATGCACGTGGGTTATTTGATGCCCTGTCAGGCAAATTTGAACATCGCCACCCCGAACCCGAAGGATGCCGCGAGCGGGTACCACAACGCGCCCCCTCCGAAACGCATCCACAGGATGAAGATGAAGGCCGAGCCGACCAACGAGACGAAGAACCGGTCGCCGCGCTGCGTCGGAAAGCCGAGAATGCCCATGCGCGGCGGCTGCGGTCGAAAGATCGCCAGCAGCGTCAGCACGACGAGAGCCAGCGCGATCAGGCCGAAGAAAATCGCAGTCTGCCAAGTCCATGCCATCCACGCGAACATTCCAAGGCCTCCCATCAGACGCGGCCCAAGGCAAAGCCCTTGGCGATATGATTGCGCACAAACCAGATCACGACGGCGCCAGGGATCATCGTCAGCACGCCCGCCGCAGCGAGTAGCGACCAATCCATTCCAGCCACCGAGTAGCTGCGCGTCATCACGGCCGCGAAGGGCAGCGCATCGGTCGCCGTCAACGTCGTCGCCAGTAGTTGCTCCACCCACGAGAACATGAAGCAGAAGAAGGCAGTGACCCCTACTCCGTTGGCGATCAGCGGCAGGAAAATCCGGACGAAAAACCGGGGGAATGAATAGCCGTCGATCGCGGCCATCTCGTCGATCTCTCGGGGTACTCCGGCGACAAAGCCCTCGAGAATCCAAACCGCCACGGGCACGTTGAAGAGGCAATGAGCCAGGGCTACCGCCCAGACCGTGTCGAAAAGGCCGATGGCATAATAAAGATTGAAGAATGGCATGGCGTATACCGCCGCCGGCGCCATCAAGTTCGACAGCAGCCAGAAGAACAAATACTTGTCGCCGATGAAATGGTAGCGATTGAATGCGTAGGCGGCTGGAAGTGCGGCCGTCACCGAAATGACGGTGTTGATCGCCACGTAGGTGAGCGATACCAGAAATGCGTGAACCCAGGTCGGATCGTTCAGGATGAAGACATATTTCTCCAGAGACGGGTGATGCGGCCACAACGCCAGAGTGGACATGATGTCTTCATTGCTGCGAAGGCTCATGCTGACGAGCCAGTAGATCGGCAGCATCAGGGCCAGGAGGTAGACTGCCAAACCGAGCCTTGGCAGAAAGCTCGACGCCCTTCGCGCGGCGAACAACCGCGAGCGGCCGCGAACCACGGCGAGGCCGGCACGGGGCAGCGCGTCGGCGCTCATCAGGCGTACCTCCGGCGGTCAAGCTGCATCATGATCGTGAAGAATATCCAGCAGAGCGTAAGGGTGATGAGGTTGTAGACGAGCGACATGGCCGCAGCGCTACCGAGGTCGACCTGCCCTAGAGCGATCTTGACCAAGTCGATCGATAGAAAGGTCGTGGCGCTCCCCGGTCCGCCGCCGGTCACCACGAACGGCTCGGTGTAGATCATGAATGTCTGCATGAAGCGCAGCAGCACAACGATGACCAAGACCTTCTGCAGCTTGGGCAGCTCGATGTTGACGAAGGTCGCCCAGCGGCTCGCCGCATCGATACGCGCCGCTTGGTAAAAGGCGTCGGGAATGGCCCGCAACCCGGCGTAGGTCAGCAGAATGACCAGCGGCGTCCAATGCCAGACGTCGATGACGACGATGGTGCACCACGCCGAGACGGCTCCCTGCGTGGCGTTGTAGGGGATGCCCAATCCAGTCAAGGCGGCGCCGAACAGGCCGATGTCCGCGCGCGAAAATATTTGCCAGATCGTGCCGACCACGTTCCAGGGAATCAACATCGGCAGCGCAATGACTACCAGCAAGGGCCCGACTGCCCAGCCGCTTCGCGGCAGGCAAAGCGCGATGGCGATGCCGAGCGGGACTTCGATCAGCAGGGCGACCAAGGAAAAGCTCAGATTCTTGAACAAGGCATTCTGAAAGCGGGCGCCGATCTCCGTGGCCGGGTTGAGCAGATCACGGAACCAGGCGTCGCCGTTCCAAAAGAAGTTGTTCTGCCCCATTGAATCCTGGACCGAGTAGTTCACGACGGTCATCATCGGTAGCAGCGCAGAAAACAGCACGAGCACGAAAACCGGCATGACCATCAACCAGGCGCGATTGTTGAGCGACTTTTCCATTATCGGCGATCTCCCGGCACGAGCTCGTCGTTGACGTAGACGAACAACCGGTCCTGCCGGATCGTCAGGCCGGCTTCTGCGCCGTCGATCGGCACGCCATGCGGTACCGTTGCGAAAATCTCATGCGGACCGAGCGCCACTCGCGCCAGGCGCCGGCGCCCCAGATCCTCCAGCCGCCGGATCTGAACCGGAACGCCGCCATTGGGGACAACCGAGGCATAATCGGGACGGAACCCAAGGACCGCCGATCCGGCCGGCACCTTGGGATAGTGCGCCCCCAGTTCGATCGCGTGACCGGCGACGTGGGCTACGTGGCCCTCGACATCCGCCGCAACTAGATTCATTCCCGGCGAGCCAATGAAATAGCCGACGAAAGTATGCTCCGGCTGCTCGAACAGTCGTGCTGGTGTCGCCACTTGCAATACGCTGCCGTCCTTCATGACCACGACTTCATCCGCGAAAGTCAGCGCTTCGACCTGATCGTGCGTGACGTAGATCATCAGCAGGTTGAGTGCCCGGTGCACTGCCTTGAGCTTTGACCGGAGCTCCCATTTGAGCGAGGGATCAATGACCGTCAGCGGCTCATCCAACAGGATCGCGGCGACGTCAGCGCGCACCAGACCTCGTCCTAGCGAGACCTTCTGCTTGGCTTCCGCAGTGAGCCCGCGTGCCCGGCGGGACAACTCTTTGGTAAGGCCGAGCAGATCGGCGATCTCGGCAACGCGGGACTTGATCGCGCGGCGGTCCATGCCGCGGTTCTTCAACGGGAATGCGAGATTTTCGCCAACGCTCATCGTGTCGTAGATGACGGGGAACTGGAATACCTGGGCGATGTTGCGCTGCTCGGTCGGTAGCTGCGTCACGTCTTTCCCGTCGAACAACACCCGTCCTTCGGATGGCGTGATGAGGCCGGAAATGATGTTGAGCAGCGTGGTCTTGCCGCAACCCGAAGGACCAAGCAGCGCATACGCGCGACCTTGCTCCCAGACATGATCGAGCCGCTTGAGCGCTGCGTTGGCCGAGCGGACGTCGTAAGTGTGAGCGATGCCCTCGAGCGTGATGCGCGCCATGCTCCGCTCCGATTACGAGTCCGGCTTGACCACAACCGGCAGCCCGGTAGTGCGGTCAAATACAAACACCCGCGCCGCGTCAACGTGCAGCACTGCCGATTGATCCGGCTGCCGCATGCTCACGCCGCGCTCCACGCACACGAAAGTGCCGAGCGCCGTCTCGACATGAACGAAGCTTTCCGAGCCGCTAATCTCAGCTAGCGTGACTCGGCCGGGAAGGCTGACCGAGTCTTGCCACGGCGCGTCGAGCCTCGCCATGTCGCCGCGGAACCCCAGTGTGTAGATTCCATCGGGAACCTTCGCCAGGACGCCGACGGCCTGCACGGTGAGATTCTCGCCGAGCCGGAGCAAGTCGTTCCGCTTGGTAGCGGTGATCTCGTTGAGGGGTGGATCAGAAAAGACGCGCGCCGACTCGATATGTTCCGGCCGGCGATAGAGCTGCGATGCCGGTCCGCACTGGATCACTCGCCCTTTGGACAAGGTTGCGGTAACGCCACCGAGCAAGAGAGCCTCAAGCGGTTCGGCCGTGGCATAGACGACGATCGCACCTGCCTCCCTGAGAATGGAAGGAAGCTCCTCGCGAAGCTCCTCGCGCAGCTTGTAGTCGAGATTGGCAAGAGGCTCGTCGAGTAGCACCAGATCGGCGCCCTTTACTACCGCCCGGGCAATTGCCGTGCGCTGCTGCTGTCCGCCTGAAAGCTGGTGCGGCATGCGGTCGAGCAAGGATTCCAGGCCGAGCAATCGTGCGGCCGTCCGCACGCGCCGGTCGATCTCGTCGGATTTCAACTTGGCGACCCGCAGCGGTGAGGCGATGTTCTCGTAGACCGAGAGCGACGGATAGTTCATGAACTGCTGGTACACCATCGCCACGGATCGCTCGCGCACCGGGATGCCGGTCGCGTCCGTGCCGTCGACCAGAACGCGGCCCGAGGTCGGTTTGTCGAGGCCGGCCATCAGCCGCATGAGTGTGGTTTTGCCGGCGAGGGTCGGGCCGAGCAGGACGTTCATAACCCCTCGTTCGACGGTGAGCGAGACGTCGCTAATGATGCTCTCACCGATCGACACCATGCTGACTCTCTCAAGACAAACGCTCATGCGCTCCGGGCCGCCGGGCCGGTCATCTGGCCGGAAAGGCGAACTTCGGCAGGGTGGGTGTTGTTTAAGTTGTGTCTGCGGCCGATCCCGCCCGCCAAAGGGCTCAAGGCTGAACGTCGCTCGCGGCAATCGCAGACAAGCGACGCGCTATGGCGGTCGATTCGGCGGCCCTCGGTAGACACCGGCACGTCCCCCTATTTGTCACGTTCGCTCGTCCGGCGAACTGATTTGCATTCGAACCTAATATCAATCATAAACGGTCAAAACGAAAATTAAAAGAGAAATTGTGGTGGTTCGGAAGAGTCGTATGGCCGTGGGGCGCCATGGAATAAAATTCCAACGAGCCACTCTTTGTTGATCGAGGATCTTGCCGGGAACCTTGGCTCATGCAGCCTCCCCTGAACGACCGACAGAATACCATCGTTACCTTGGTGCGGTCCGCCGGCCGGGTGACGGTCGAAGAACTCGCGGCCCGCTTCGAGGTCACTCCACAAACCATCCGCCGGGATCTCAACGAGCTTTGCGATCTGCGGGTGCTGTCGCGGACGCATGGCGGCGCGGTCATCGCTTCTTCAGTCGAGAATCTATCTTACGAGGCCCGGCGTTTCATCGCCGCCGCTGAGAAACGGGAGATCGCGATTGCGGCCGCGGCGCTCATCCCAAATCAGTGCTCGCTTTTCATCAACATCGGGACAACCACCGAAGAAGTCGCCACGGCCCTCAAGAACCACCAAAACCTCCTTGTAATCACCAACAATCTCAACGTTGCCATGGCGCTTTATCGCCATCCAACCATCGAGGTCATCGTAGCCGGCGGCCTGGTTCGCGGCTCCGACGGCGCAGTCATCGGCAGCTCGGCAGTGGATCTGATCCGACAGTTCAAGGTCGACATGGCGGTCATCGGCGCATCGGCGCTCGACGAAGACGGATCGCTCCTCGATTTTGATCCGCGCGAGGTCAACGTCTCGCGCGCCATCATCGACAATGCCCGGCGCGTGCTTCTCGTCTGCGACCGAACGAAACTGGAGCGGGCGGCGCCGGTCCGTATCGGCCACATGTCTGAGGTCCACGCCTTCGTCACCGACCGACTGACTTCCGCAAGGCTGCGCCAAATCTGTGCCGATCACAGCGTCAAGGTCGTCGAGACCGCAGACGAAAGTGCTGCCTGGACGCCAACGCGGCTCCCCGAGTCCGGGCGCTAATTCCCAACCGCTTGGACTACGCCGCCCGGCGATAGACCTGCCATTTCCAGTATTTCGTTTCAAATTTCGAAATGTGCGCTTGTGCGCGGTTTACTATTCACTTACGGTCTTGACGGTCAGAAAACGAATACAGCGTCTCGCCGACGGGGGAGGGTAGTGGAGGGGACATACGACGTCGCGATCATCGGCGGAGGAATCAACGGTTGCGGCATCGCGCGGGATGCGGCCGGCCGCGGTCTATCGGTCTACCTTTGCGAGCAGGCTGACCTCGCCAGCGGCACCTCCTCGACGGCGACGAAATTGATACACGGCGGGCTCCGCTATCTCGAATATTTCGAGTTCCGCCTGGTTCGCGAAGCCCTCATGGAGCGCGAAGTGCTGTGGCGGATTGCACCCCACATCATCTGGCCGCTACGGTTCGTGCTACCGCACCACAAGGGCTTGCGTCCGGCTTGGCTGCTTCGCCTGGGGCTGTTTCTTTATGACCATCTCGGCGGGCGCGAGCTTTTGCCCGCCACGTCGACTCTCGATCTGACGACTGACGAGGCCGGCCGGCCGCTCAAACCCGGCCAGTACTCGCTCGGCTTCGAATATTCCGACTGCTGGGTGGACGATGCGCGTTTGGTGATACTTAACGCGCGGGATGCGGTCGATCATGGCGCCACGATCCGCACCCGGACCAAGGCAGTTGCGGCCGACCGGGGTGCGGACGTTTGGCGCCTCACAACGGTAGATCGACGCTCAGGCGAAAAAACCGAGGCGGTTCGCGCCAAGATTCTGGTCAATGCCGCCGGGCCCTGGGTTGGCGACGTGCTCGCCGTCACCCGGCGGCAAAATTCACCACCGAGCATCCGGCTGGTGCGAGGTTCGCACATCGTGATCCCTAGGCTTTATGCGCATAACCGCTGCTACATTTTTCAGAACATCGATATGCGCATCATATTCGCCATTCCCTACGAAGGCGATTTCACACTGATCGGCACGACGGAAGGCGACTACGTCGGCGATCCGGGCGAAGTCAGGACAACCGCGGAGGACATCGACTATCTGTGCCAAGCGGCAAACCGATATTTCAGCATGACAATTGCACCGGCGGACGTGGTTTGGACTTATTCAGGCGTCCGGCCGCTCTACGACGACGGTGCCAACGAAGCGCAGGCCGCGACGCGCGATTACCTGCTGGACTTGGACGAGGCGGGCGCGCCGATGCTCTCGATATTCGGCGGCAAGATCACGACCTATCGGCGTCTTGCACAGCATGCGCTCGACAAGCTCGAACGGTATTTGCCGACTGCGGCGCACGCCCGACGCAATTGGTCGGGCCAAGTACCCCTGCCGGGTGGCGATTTTCCGGTCCAGGGCTTCGAGGCCCTGGTCAAAGATATCGGTCGCGACTATCCCTGGCTCGGCGCCTATCAGTCCCGCCGACTCGCCCGCGCTTACGGCACCAGAGCGCGCGGGATCCTCGATGGAGCAACCCGTTGGAGTGCGCTGGGCCAGGACTTCGGCAGCGGTCTGACTGAGGCGGAGGTAACCTATTTGATGCGCGAGGAATGGGCGGAGGAGGCCTCCGACGTCATTTGGCGGCGTTCCAAACTCGGGCTGCGATTGTCCCAGGAACAAGTGACGACTCTCGAGAGCTTTATGGCCGACCATCGAGAGGAATTTCTCGCCCGGTAGGGTATTTTGGAGCAGAGACCTACGCGGGGCGCCGAGCTTGGACGCCGCTTTCGGATAGTTGCAACGCGCAGGCGAAACGTCGAAGGCTGTGCTGGCCGAGGAAACGCGATGTCGCTTGAAGTTCAAGTGAAGGGTCTGTTCGCGACGCCAGTTGCGGCGGTCATTCTGCCCGACGCGGACGCCCGCAATGCCGAACTGCAAGAGATTATTTTGCGTCGTCGGACCGAGCATCCGAGCATCGGTGCTTCCAATATGGGCGGCTGGCATTCGACGCGGGATTTTGCCGAATGGGGCGGTAAGCGGGCCGAGGAAGTTTTGGCATTCGGGCGCGACTTGGCGACCAAACTAACGGCCGATCGGGACGGGCGGTCGGTGCGGCCGGAGTGGAAAACGGAAGCATGGGCAAATGTCAGCGGACCTGGCGACTCGAATGCCTGCCACTATCATCCGGGCTCATTCTGGTCCGGAACCTATTATGTTGGCGACGGCGGCTGCGCCGACGATCCGTCGCTAGGCGGAGAATTCGAGATGTTCGACCCTCGCGGGCCGGCACCCATGATGCATGCCCCTGCCCTGAAATTCGGCGGAGAAGACGGGCTGTCGGCGGGCAGCGCTGAGACGATTCGTCCGCGTCCCGGACTGATGTTCCTTTTTCCATCGTTCCTGCTGCACGCGGTGCGACCCTATCGCGGCAACGGCTTGCGCATCTCCATTGCATTCAATTTTGGGCTCTACAGGGGTCTTTAAGTCGAGACAGGTTATGCGCATCGTGTTTCGCTGCGATCCCGCCCTTTACGACCGCCTGCCGCGACCCGTCGCGGCCCGCGGCATTCTGCCGGATTGGCTGCGCAGCATGCCGGCGTCGGCGTTTTCAGAACTGCACGACCAGCAAATACGGACCGTCAAGCAATGTCCGCCTTTCATCGATGCGATGGCTCATGGATTCGTTATCCCGCTGCCGTGCGATGTCACGGTGCGCGATGGCAAATTTTCTTGGTCATGGGACTTGCCGCCGCTTGCGGTCGAAACGCACCCGCGCTCGCCGCTCAGCTTTCACGTCCCCGCCCAGGTTTCCGGAACGCCGTTTCACGATGCCACACGCGCGGTCATCAAATTCAACAGCTTCTGGACGATCGAGCTCGAACCGGGTTACTCGCTGTTCGCAACGCATCCCGTGAACCGGGCCGACTTACCGTTCCGCCTGCTCACCGGCCTGGTCGATGCCGATCGTTTCAACGATGTGGGGATTCTGTTCCCGGCGGTCTGGGTGGATCCGAGCTTTGACGGCGTCCTGCCGGCCGGAACGCCGGTCGCTCAATGCTTTCCGGTCACACGAGACGTTGCCGAACTTGTCGTCGAACCGCTCTCGCAAGACGCTCGGCGGCGCTATGACGAGACGGCCACAGCGCTCCTGTCGAAACCCGGCATCTATCGGCGGCGATACCGCGCCCGGCGCAATCGATGATCAGACGGCAAGCGAATGGCGCAAAGCCGCAAGATCGAGCCATACCTCGCCCATCGGCGCCGCAGCCAGCGCCTGCGCGACGCGACCAAAGGTGTCGGGCCGCAGCCTCAATGCGAGCCGATACGCCATTTTGGCCGCGGCCATGTCCCCGCTCTCTTGGTGACATGTGCCGAGATTGACCGCGGCCTCCGCGAAATCGGGCCGGAGCTCGAGCGCTCGACGATAGGCGTCCACGGCGGACCCGAAGTCGCGCTTGTCCTGTCTGACGAGACCCACTGCAAACCAAGCCTCGCTGCTGTTTGGTGCGAGGACAACGGCCCGCTCAAGCGGCGCAGCCGCACTCTCGGCATCGCTCATCCGGCGCAGGCATAGACCGAGCTTGAGCGCCGCTTCGCTAGAGTCGGGCGCATGATCTGCAGCTGCGCGGTAGGCGTCGACCGCTTCCGCCAGGCGGCCGAGAGATTCCAGCAGCATACCGCGCCGCAGGTGCAGCGCGACCGACGGCATCGCGTGCGTTGCACGCGTGAACGCGACCAGCGCCGCCTCGGGCTGATCGGCGCGCTGCAAAGCGGCACCGAGCAGGCGCCATCCTTCGGCGTCATCGGGAAACTGATCGAGCAGCCGGGGGAGCAGCGTCGCCGCTTCGGGATCGCCGAGTTCGAGCAGCGTCACACACGTCAGGAAGGCGGCATCGGCTCGATCGGGTGCGAGAGCGGCAGCGCGGCGAAAGAATGCAGCGGCGCCGGCAAAGTCCTCCGACGCGCGGGCGGCGCGCCCGGCAATGACCAGGGTGGGAACATGGTCGGCGCGCCGGGCGAGGCTCGCTGCCGCCGATCGCACGGCTTGTTCGGTCTCGCCCTGCTGCAATGCGACCACAGCGGCAAGCTGATGAACGGCCGGATCGTCGGGCATGTCGTGAAGCAGACGCCGCGCGATCGCCTCCGCCGCGCCCAGATCACCGTCACGCAGCGCCAAGAGCGCCATGCGCAGGTCCGGCTCATCCGTGTCTTTTTTAGGACGCATCGCGCCCCTCACTGATCAAGCCCCGACTGGACCACCTAATACGGCTGGTTATGGAATCGCAATGAGCAGGCCAACGGTTACTCCAAGCGATTGTCCACGCCCACTGCCGAAATCGTGTCCATAGCTCGGCTCCAGATACCAACCGAACTTTCGCTCTGGCCATGGCCAGAACTGGAATTCGAGCACCGCCTCACCACCAAGAGAATCGGCAGTTTTCCCTCCGCCGGTCGTATGCACCCATTCCGGTCCGATACCGAATTCGACCTCCACGGTATGGGACAAAGTAAAGGGCTTCTTGAACACGAGATCGGTGTCCCACTCCGTGTGACCGCCGCCAAATAGAGACGTAACGCCCGCTTCGATTTCCAGCCACTCCTTGAGGGGGGTGACCTCAAGTGAGACCGTGGGGCCGAAACTCTGGCTGCCATCCCGCAGGCCCCACGCGCCCGCACTCCCGATTTCAACGAGTGCGGAAGGCTCCTTATCCTCGGCCTGTGCCGTTCCTCCGATCAATAACAGATCGGCTATCAACCCCATCATCGCGGCGCACTTGATCATTAGCCCCGGCCTTCGTCGCTTCCCACTCTGCGAACGGCTCCACCGTGTCAGGCATTCTTGCAGCTTGGGAAGTAACGCGCGTGATTTTCAACGTATGATGGGCGCAGTCTCTTTCGAGAGGGCATTCAACCATGTTTTCCAGGAGCTGCAACCGCCCTACCCGTTACGACGTCGAATACGGATGAGGATATCAAATACGCTTACGGCTTTTTCGGTATCCGCTGTGCGGGGTCATAAAAAAACGTCTCCTCCGCGATGCGTTCGCCCCTCCCAGCGCTGGTGGGCCATTTCTTCCATATGTGTAATTGTTCCATCTCGCCATTCAAAGTGGAAAATCCAGCGGATCACAACTCGGTCACCATTTAAGAATGCCGGCCGTACACACTTCGAGGATAATGTCTTGGTTCTGGAAAGCACTTTGCGTTCGTTGGCTACATGTGCATCGCGGCCAACTCGTGGTGGCGCTTGGTTCTCTTGCATTGATGCGTCTGCGGTATAGAACTCTTCAACGGCCTCCGCATGCGCGTTCTCTTCGACTCGCGCTATGAATCTTTCGAGCGTCTCAGAAGTGGGCATGTGCGTCTCCGGTTGCGGGAATGCGTGTCACCCCTTCATGACGCGGCCAACCCGACCATCTACGGGGGCGGCGCGGCACGGGCATCCCATTACGGGATTCACTCGGATATGAAGTCGATCAGATTGCAAACGGCATCGGAATGTTACGCCAAATGGTCGAACGCTAGATCCGCTTTAAGAATCAAATGGCGGTCGCCGCCAGCGGCAGCGCGCGGCCGAGGCTAGTTGAGGTGAAGGGCTAGACCGTGAACGGATCGCCATCTATATGATCGAGCTCCTTACCGCAATTTGCAAAACGATCGCATGATTGGCAAAACCACTGAGAATAGCTTTTCAATTTCAAATACTTGGGGAATAGTTCAACGGTAGAACATCGTGTTTTTGCCTAAGCTATTGATCCACTTGACCGCGTTTTTCAGTCGGCAATGTTTTTGACCCTCTTGTTCCCGAAGAATCCGGCGTCATTGCAAAACTTTTGCTCCTGAAATTCCTAACGGGCGGCCACGAGCGGGGCAGGATCGGCAGGTGCACCAGTTGCCGCATCGAGAGCGACAAAATCTCCATCGTCGAATTCCTCTGGTTGTCCGCTGGCCGGGGAACTTAAAAAATCTTGGCCGGCCCGCGCCAGCGATGCTGCAATTTTTCCGCCGGGCTCTGCCTGAGCGATGGCCGCGAAAACCTTGTCGTCGAATCCCTCGGGTCCTCCGCCGGCGCGGGGGTGGAAAATCTTACCCCCCTTCGAATTGCGACCTACCGATCCTGCCGTTGTCCGCCGCCGGCGCGGGGGTGGCGTACGGTGTCGGAATCCTCATGGGGGTCCGGCGGAAGAAGGGATGTTCGGCCTTCGATCCCTCCGCACGACGTCCACCTGTCCTTCGGACAGCGCAAGAACCTACCCTTCAAAATAACGAGGGGGGCCCACTACGGAGACCCCGGTCGCGCGGAGCTCGCCGTCCT
>Ga0182024_10009830_pt1 | contig 19660 bp, 16 predicted proteins | sample P32metaG_FD_120480 | JGI IMG/M metagenome (GOLD analysis project Ga0182024, IMG submission 120480) | Permafrost microbial communities from Stordalen Mire, Sweden - P3-2 metaG (Illumina Assembly) | ecosystem: Environmental > Terrestrial > Soil > Wetlands > Permafrost | place: Sweden: Stordalen... | reverse complement strand
GTGACGCAGATTGGCCCGGAATCGCGCATCCATCCCCGGTCGGTGGGCACGCGAAAAAAATCTACCGCCTCCAGGTCAGCGCCCGACTTTTTCATGATGCTTCGTACGCGCTTTTCCGCTTCACGATTTTCCACCATCAAATACACGCGTTCGACGGCGGAAAGCAGCCGCACGATTTCTGCAAATGCCCAGGGTATGGTTGCAAATTTACCGGGCCAGTCCGTTACTTCGTGCGGCCAACCGAGCCATGTGGCGATGTGCGGTTCCCACTCGGCGGGTATCTGGTAGCCCAGCTCGAACGGAGTCAGGCCCTCAGCGGTCGCGCGCGCCGGTATCATTATTCCGCAAGCCAGCGGCTTAAAATGGGGTGGTAAGCATCGATGCGCCGGTCGCGCAAAAACGGCCAATTTCGCCGCGTATCTTCACTCTTCGCCGGGTCGCATTCCACCACCAGGATCTCTTCGCGGTCATCTGACGCCTGCGCGACGACTTCGCCAAATGGATCCGCAACAAACGAATTTCCCCAGAACTCCAGGCCGGTATTGCCTTTCGTGTATCCCCCTTCAAAACCCACGCGATTTACCACCGCGGCGTAAACTCCGTTCGCAATCGCGTGGCTGCGTTGAATCGTTTTCCAGGCGTCCAGTTGCGCTGCGCCGAACTGCGCCTTCTCGTGCGGATGCCATCCGATGCTCGTGGGATAGAAAATTACTTGCGCGCCGCCCAGCGCGGTAACCCGCGAGCCCTCCGGATACCACTGGTCCCAGCAGATTTGCACTCCGATCCGCGCATATTTCGTATCGAAATTGGGAAAACCCAGGTCACCGGGAGTGAAATAAAATTTTTCGTAGTAAAGCGGATCATCGGGAATGTGCATCTTGCGATATTTCCCAAGAAAACTGCCGTCCGCATCCAGAACCGCGCAGGTATTGTGATAAATTCCCGCCGCCCGCCGTTCGAAAAGAGAAACGACGAGCGCCACCCGGCTTTCTTTCGCAATTTTTGCTAATTTCTCCGTCACCGGTCCGGGAACCGCCTCCGCCAGGTTAAATAATTCCGCATCCTCCGTGCGGCAGAAATATTCACTCCGGAATAATTCGTGCAGCGAGATGATTTGCGCGCCGCGCGCCGCTGCCTCGCGGATTTTGTCGACCGCATGCGTAAGGTTTTCTTCCGCGTTGGTGGTGCATTTCATCTGCACCAGGCCAATGATAAATTTATCCGCCATAAATCTAGTTTAACATGTCCGTTCTGCGGCCACTGCTTCACGGTTTTGTTCTTTCTTTCTGGCCGCGTTTGTACTATCAATCTCACCTAACTTCAACACGCATACGTTAGCGTTCGCCTGCTCGCGCAACGATTTAGCGATTCAGGATTTTGTAACGCAGAGGAGATTCAATGGCGAAGCAGCAGCCTAAGAAAACTGTGACCGGCCGCGTGCTACATGATCCCGTCAGCGACAAGTTGCGGCCAATTTTTCCGCTCGATCTTTCCAAGTGCCGCACCATCGATGCACTCGTGCGCGCCATGGGCGACACCGCCTTCACCGGCCGCCAAATCGGTGACGCCGCTGACGTTTTGGAAGCCATGGCTCGCGACAAGGACTGCTTCGTGGCCATGACGTTGTCGGGCGCTCTCACCGTCGGCAAAATGGGGCTGATTTTTTGCGATCTGATCGACTCTGGCGTCGTCAAAGCGGTCGTCTCCACCGGCGCGCTCATGGCCCACGGCTTGGTGGAAGCTACCGGTCGCTCTCATTTTCGCTACGACGAAACCAAGATGGACGACAACGAGCTGTTTCAAGCCGGATACAACCGTGTTTACGACTCGCTGGAGCCGGAAACCAATCTCGATCACGTTGAAAAAGTGATGGAGCGCATTTTAAACGACTGGGACGCCGAAGAAACCGTCTGCAGTTGGAAGGTGCATCAGCGCATCGGTGAATATCTGCACAAAACCATGCCCGGGCGGGGAATTCTGAAATCAGCCTACGAAAAGAAGGTTCCGGTATTTGTTCCGGCCTTCTCGGATTCCGAGCTGGGCATCGATTTCGCTCTGCACAAAATGATTCGCCTGAAAGAAAAGCGTCCCTTGCTACGTTTTGATCCCTTCGAAGACTTTGAGAAGTTTGCCAACACCATGCTGGCCACCGAGCGCATGGGAATTTTCACCATTGGCGGCGGCGTGCCCCGCAACTGGGCGCAGCAATTTGGTGTGTACGCCGAATTGCTCGCGCGTCGCGGCTACAAAGACATTCCCTTGAAGCGCTACAACTACGGAGTTCGCGTGTGTCCCGAGCCCGTGCATTGGGGCGGGCTTAGCGGCAGCACCTACACCGAAGCGGTTTCGTGGGGCAAATTCGTTCCCACCGCGGAGGGTGGTCGCTTGGCAGAAGTTTTTGACGACGCTACCGTGGCTCTGCCGCTGATCGTCGGCGCGGTTTTGGATCGCATTGGCTATTTTAAGCGCAAATAAACGAAATCCTTCGCGCAAGAATTGAAAACCATCGCAATTTTATCAAAGTAATCTGAAGCAGTAGGGAATGGTGAGCGGTAACTGTACCTTAATCGTCTTCGCCGATCAAAATCGCGGCGCCCAGCACCGTGGTCCACAATCCCCGTTTGTCGCCTACCGCGGATTGCGTGACGTTCATCGTTCGCACGATCTTATTTGAAATTCGATACACTTCTTTTTTCTCATCGAAAGACAAATCCGGATCGAATTCCACATTTAATGTCGTGGCCAGCATTTCCGCCGCTAATTCTTCCGCGTATTCTCCGGCAACTTCTTCCGTTTCTCCGAAAGAATGATGTTCCGACAAATATCCGTACATCGATTTGTCGCTCGGCAACGCCAGCCCGATGCTCGCGGCGATCAGCCGGTGTGCTTCCTTGGTGGAATTTTCGCTGATCACCGTAAATGCCACTTGTCCGGGACTGATGTGCTTCAATCCTTCGCTTCGAGAAATCAATTTGCAGTTGGGAGGGAAGATCGATGAGACTCGCACGATGTTGCAGGCTGCGATTCCTGCGTTGCGCAGGGCCAACTCGAAACTGGAAAGCCTTTCGCGATGTTTACCGACGCCTTTGGTGAGGAAAATCTTCTTCGCGACAAACGCCATGTGTCGGTGGCCGTGCCTCCATCAATGAAGTAACAGAAAATTTTCCCGCTGTGGAAAAGTAACAAGAAGGTATTACAGTGTCAACGCAATTCCAGATTTATGAAGTGTGTTTTGCAGCCACGAAGAATATTTCCGGCGTGAATTTACGCCTTTGCTCCCACCACGTGGCGCAAAAGCTTTCCCAAAGGTTTACAGAGCGCTAATACTTGCCCTAAATCGCTCGCCGTGAAGTCCGGACCAGCGGTCGCCGGATTTGTTCCTTTGCGGCTGATTTGGATTATGCCCACCACTTTTCCATCCGACAAAATTGGCGCGCTGATAATTTTCTGAATGGCTTCGGAGGGCTCGCCGGCAACCTTTACTCCCTCAAAAACGCTGGCATGGCGTATCGCCGCGAAATTGTTGATGATCTCCGGCCGGCTTTCTCGCGCTGTTCGCGCCGCCAGCGCGGAATTGCTCGACAACGGTATGTAACCCACGTTTTGCAGCGCGTCGGGCGCCAAGAAATGCAGGTGTTTCCAGCGCGTCGATAGCCCCAATATCGCCACTTCGTCTGGTTTTACCGCCAGCGACTTGGCAATGCGTTCCGCCACCGATTGCAGCGAAATCTTCGAAGATTCGCCGCCATCCGCGCTCAAGGCGCTCGCCAGGCGTTCCAATTCGGTAACCAGACTGAAACTTGGGTTCATGGATGTATGCACAGGAGTACTTCCTCAGCAAAAAGCTGCCGGTTCCTCCGTCACCTCGCATTGTACAAGCGGCCAGCATTCCCAAAACGAAAAAATCTTCAACACTTTCGCATTGAACACGTTGTTCGAAAGAACAGGTCAACTTGCAACACTTCCGGTAACTCCCTATACTGATTTCGCCGCGATTTTCACAGCGCCCTTCCTCTTCAACTCGTCTTTGAGGGACTTTCGCGGCGGAGAGGGCATGTCCGCGAACGCCACCCAGGCCAATTCAAGCTTCCTTCTTCGCAAGCTTCATTCTTTTACCGGTATTCTTCCTGTCGGCGCTTTTTTAGCGGAACACTTTTGGTCCAACAGCGCTGCTCTGGTCAGCGCACAAAAATACAATCAAACTTCCGAGGAACTGCAGACCATCCCATATCGTGTTTTGGCGGAATGGGTCTTTATTTTTCTGCCCATCCTTTACCACGGCGGATACGGCGTATATATCTGGCTGCGCGGCCAGTCCAATGTTTCGCAATATCCTTGGGTCCGCAACTGGCTCTACACCTTGCAGCGTTGGACCGGGCTCGTAGCCTTTGCCTACATCGGCTGGCATCTCTACACCGAGCGGTGGCTCACTCACGGCCGCTCCACCTACGCCACGGTAGCCACTGATCTGCAAAATCCTTGGTATCTCGCCTTCTTCGTGATCGGCGTGCTGGCCTCCTCCTTTCATTTGGGCGTCGGTATCTGGAACTTTCTCTGTAAATGGGGACTCGCCGCCACCGTTCGCGCTCAACGCGCCGCCGGACAACTTGGAGTGATGGTCGGCGTAGTATTCAGTCTTGTCGGCGTCCTCATCATTCTGAGTTTTCGGCTCGACTGGCATCCCTTCAGCGCCTATCTGAATAAATGAGACAACCCAAAATCATCGTGGTGGGCGGAGGCCTTGCCGGACTGATGGCCACCATTCGCGTCGCCGAGTCTGGCGTGCCGGTTGATCTGTTTTCGATCGTTCCCGTAAAGCGCTCGCATTCCGTCTGCGCGCAAGGCGGAATCAACGCCGCAAAAAATCAAAAAGGCGAAGGCGACAGCACCGCGAAGCATTTCGACGACACCATTTACGGTGGCGATTTCCTCGCCAATCAGCCCTTGGTCAAGCGCATGTGCGAAGCCGCTCCCGGAATTATCGATCTTCTCGATCGTATGGGCGTGATGTTCAATCGCACTCCGGAAGGTTTGCTGGATTATCGCCGTTTCGGCGGCACTTTGTACCACCGCACCGCTTTTGCCGGCGCCACCACTGGCCAGCAATTGCTTTACGCTCTCGATGAACAAGTTCGCCGCCACGAATCGGAAGGCAAAGTCACCAAATTCGAAGGTGCCACGTTCCTCTCTGCGGTCATCGACGAATCCGGCGTATGCCGCGGCATTTGCTCCATGGATTTGCGCTCCATGGAAGTCACCACTCATCCTGCGGACGCCGTTATTTTTGCCACCGGCGGTATTGGCGCGATTTTTGGCCGCTCCACCAACTCCGTGGTGTGTACCGGGTCCGCACAGTCCGCCCTTTTCCAGCAGGGCGTCGATTACGCCAACGGCGAATTTATTCAGGTTCATCCCACCGCCATTCCCGGCGAAGATAAACTCCGCTTGATGAGCGAATCGGCGCGTGGCGAAGGCGGCCGCGTGTGGGTGCCGCGAAATCCCAACGACCAGCGCGCTCCGCGCTCCATTCCGGAAGCCGAGCGATTTTATTTTCTGGAAGAGTGGTATCCCAAGTACGGCAATCTCGTGCCGCGCGACATCGCCACGCGTGCCATTCATCGCATCGTGTATCAGGAGCGGCTAGGCCTGTACGGAAAGGCCGCCGTATACCTCGATGTCACCCACATCCCGCGCGAAACTCTCGATCGCAAGCTCGAAGGCATTCTCGAAATTTACGAAAAATTCTTGGGCGTCGATCCGCGCGAAGAACCCATGCAGGTTTTCCCTGCCATGCACTACACCATGGGCGGCATCTGGATAAATGGGCAGGACCAGGCCACCAGCGTTCCAGGAATCTACGCCGCCGGTGAATGCGAATATCAATACCACGGCGCCAACCGGCTCGGCGCCAACTCACTGGTCTCCTGTATCTTTGGCGGCGGTCTGGCCGGTCCCGCGGCGGTGAAGTACGCCGCCGGTTTGCAGACCGGCGCAGATTCTTCCTCGTCCGCCGTTTTTGAAAAAGAGAAAAAGCGCCAGGAAGAAAAAAATCAGGCGCTCATTTCTAATCAGGGCAGCGAAAACCCCATCACCATCTGGCGTGAGCTCGGCGACATCATGACCGAACATGTCACCGTGACGCGCATCAACAAAAACCTGGAAATGGCCGACGCGCAGATCCGCGATTTGCAGGCGCGCTATCAAAAAATCAATTTGAGCGATCTCACCAAATGGTCTAACCAGACGCTGAACTTTGCGCGTGAGCTAGGCAACATGCTGATTTTGGCTCGCGTGGTGACTCTCGGCGCATTGGCGCGCAACGAATCACGCGGCGCCCACTACAAACCAGATTTTCCGCAGCGTGACGATGCCAATTGGCTCAAAACCACGCGGGCAAAATTTTGTGACGGCGAAATACAACTGACTTACGAGCCGGTAGACATTTCACAGATTCCGCCTAGGCCACGGCGCTATGACGCCGCGAAATAATTTAAGGCCACCAGCGGTGAATCATTGCGGTGCAGCACGAGGTTGCCATGCCCGATCAGCACACTGAGAACAGAGCGCAAAAAAAAGAAGTCGTCGTTCGCGTAAAGCGCCAGCAATCTCCCAAAGAGCCTGCGCACTGGGAAGAGTTTCGCCTCGCCTGGCGCCCCTACATGAACGTGATCATCTGTCTGCGCGACATTGGTGAACATCCCGTCACCAGCGATGGCAAATCCACCACCCCTGTCTCCTTCGACTCGAATTGTCTCGAGGAAGTTTGCGGCTCCTGCGCCATGCTCATCAATGGAAAAGCGCGCATGGCTTGTTCTGCACTCGTCGATCAGTTGGAACAGCCCATTCGCATCGAGCCCATGTCCAAGTTTCCCGTAGTGCGCGATCTCTCCGTCGACCGCCAGTTCATGTTTGAAAGTTTGAAGCGTGTCAAAGCCTGGATCCCCATTGATGGCACCTACGACCTCGGCGAAGGCCCGCGCATGGCCCCTGAAGTTCAGGAAAAGGGTTACCCGTTATCGCGCTGCATCACTTGCGGAAACTGCCTGGAAGTTTGCCCGCAAGTGAACCAGCACAATCCCTTCATGGGCGCTGCAATTTTCAGTCAGGTGCGCCTCTTCAACATGCATCCCACCGGCAAGATGCACGCCAAAGAGCGCCTCTCCGCAGCCATGGGCAACGGTGGCATCGAAGATTGCGCCAACGCCCAGAACTGTGTCGTAGCCTGCCCCAAGGGCATCCCGCTCACCGAATCGCTCGCCGAAGTCAACCGCGAAGCCTGGAAACAATCCCTGTTTGGCTGGCTTCTCGGTTAGCGCCCGCGCCACAAGCATTCCTCTTACGCGCCACCTCGCGCGTTTTTCCGTCCGCTGCCCGTCCTTTGCGTTTACAATCTGGCGTTCGCCTACTCATCGCTCGGGAGAATAAATGACGCGTGGCCTGGTATTCACTTTCGGCTCGATCTCACTGCTCGTTGCGGCCGGCTTAGCCTTGTCCGCCGTGTCCGTCTCCGACAAAGCCCGTAAGCTTCATTTTTCTTCCATTGTGGTTGACACGCACGACGACACCACCCAACGCTTTCTCGATGGAAAATTCGATCTCGGCGAGCGCCTTACCACCGGCAGCATCGACATCCCGCGCATGAGAGAAGGCGGCTTAGGCGCCATTTTCTTTTCCATCTGGATTCCCAGCAAAGTCACCGGACCCGAAGCCGTGTACCGCGCCCTCGAGCAGATCGATGCCGTCCGCGAGCAGGTGCGTAAGCATCCCAAAGATCTAATGCTTGCTACGACCGCCTCAGAAGTTCGCGAAGCGCACAAAAATCACCAGATTGCCGCGCTGATCGGCGTCGAAGGCGGCCACATGATCGACAGCGATCTCGCGGTCCTGCGCACCTATGCAGCTCTTGGCGTGCGCTACATGACCCTTACCCACAGCGGCAACGACGAGTGGGCCGACTCTTCCACCGATAAAGCCCTTCATAACGGACTCACCGATTTCGGCAAGGACGTCGTCCGCGAAATGAACCGACTCGGCGTGATGGTCGACATTTCGCATGTCAGCGATAAAACCTTTGCCGATGCGCTGGCCATCAGTAAAGCGCCCATGATCGCCTCGCACTCTTCCTGCCGCGCCATCTGCGATGCTCCTCGCAACATGACCGACGAGATGATGAAGGCGCTGGCCGCCAAAGGCGGCGTGATACAAATCAACTACCACGTCGGATTTCTCAGCCAGGAATTTCGCGACGCCGAAAAGGCCGACCCCAAAATCAACGCCGCCATCGAGCAGGAAGTAAACAAACGCTGCGGAGACAACGAAGCTTGCCAGCTTCTCGAAGGCGACAAACTCACCCGCGAAGCCGTTGAGCAGGGCAAATTGCCGCGCGTGGACGCCAGCAAAATTATCGAACACATCGATCACGCCGTGAAAGTGGCCGGAGTGGATCACGTCGGCCTCGGCTCCGACTTCGACGGCGCCAATATGCCTTATGGCATGGAAGACGCCACCAAGCTGCCCTACATCACCGATGCATTGCTGAAAAAACGCTATTCCGATGGTGACGTCAAAAAAATTCTGGGTGAGAATACCCTGCGCGTCATGTCTGAAGTCGAACGCGTCAGCCATGAAATGAACATGGGCCCCAAAAATTAGCAGTGCAAAAACGAATTTACTTACCTGCACCAACACGTTAAGAGGGAAGGGAAATGAAAAAAATAGCATTGCTGCTGGCGGCCGTTACCTTGGCGGCGTCCGGATACGCGTCGGCTCAATCCGACGCCCCGGCTCCTGCCAGGTCTTCCACGGCGCAAAAGACTCCCGCTAAGTCGGGCGCTTCGTCCACCGCGGGAAAAACCTATGATCACGCCTTGCTGCGCCCTGCGCTGTTGAAGGATAAGGCGCCGGAGACCTACCAGGTGAAATTTACCACCAGCAAAGGTGAGTTCACCGTAAGCGTGACGCGCGCCTGGGCCCCGCTCGGTGCCGATCGCTTCTACAATCTCGTCAAACATCATTTTTATGACAATGCCAGCTTCTTCCGCGTGCTTCCCGGCTTCGTCGCGCAGTTTGGCATCAGCGGGTATCCGCCTGTAAACGCCGCTCTCTCCAAAGCCACCATTCAGGATGATCCCGTAAAAGAGAGCAATAAAAAGTATTACCTGACCTTTGCCACCGCCGGACCTAACACCCGCACCACCCAGGTGTTCATCAACCTGGCCGACAATGCCCGTCTCGATGGCATGGGCTTCTCCGCGTTTGGCCAGGTCACCGACGGCACCGCGGTAGTCGATAGCCTCGATTCCGAATACGGCGAAGGGCCGCCGTCTGGTAAGGGCCCGGATCAGTCGGAGATCGAAAAGCAGGGCAAGGCCTATCTCGACAAGGGCTGGCCCAACATGGATTACATCAAGACCACCACGCTGATCGGCGCGCCAGGCGCTAGTCCGACGCACAAGACCTTGCCTGCAAAGAAGACCGTCCCGGCGCCTGCCAATCCGTAGGCTCGGCGTCTTCGACTCGATTCAGGAACTAGATCGAGACCGGCGAACGCAAGCATCAGCATTTCAAATGTTACAGATGAAATGTTCCGCAGGCTGCTGGTTTGACAGCCTGCTGCCACCGTCGTACTCTAAACTTTCAATGAACACTTGTTGCCAGACCCTCTGTTGTCAGCGCGCATGCAACGCTGCATGTCGCATGACTCACAGCTCTGGCTCGACGAGATTCCGAACTTAGCGCGTTAATAGCAAGAGTTCCGAAGCCCACGTTGCCAGACTACTGGTGAACGTGGGCTTTTTGTTTTTACCGGCGAAGTTACAGGTAGAAGTTGCAGGCGAAGTTACAAGTGGAAGTCACAGGTGAACGTTCATGGCTGAAGTGGGAGCAGGCGCGCCGTCGGAATTGGCAAGTACGCCAACAAAAGCAGCGGAAACAAAAGTAACCGAAACCAAGGCCCAGCGTATCGAGCGTCTCAAGCGCTCCAAGAACGCCTGGGATCATTTTGACGAGATCCAGCAATTTGCCCGCGACGGGTTCGCCTCCATCCCGCCCGAGTGGCTTGGTACCTATTTTCGTACTTGGGGCATTTACACCCAGGGTGACGGCGTGGGCGTGACTGGCGGCAAAAACGGCGAAGGCCAAGCCGTCCCGTACTTCATGGTGCGCATTCGCATTCCCAACGGCCTGCTGCGCTCCGAACAAGTGCGCACCATCGCGCGTCTCGCCGAGCAATATGGCCGTGGCGTGGCAGACATTACCGTTCGGCAGAATATTCAACTCCATTGGGTGGCCATCGAATCTCTGCCCGATCTCCTCCAGAGCCTGTGGAACGCAGGCCTGACTACTACCGGAGCCTGCGGCGATGTGGCCCGCAACATCACCGGTTGCCCCCTCGCGGGTCTCGACGGCGAAGAAATTATTGACGCCTCGCCCCTCGCACTCGAGATCGATCGCACCCTTGGCGGTAATTCTGAGTTTTACAACCTTCCGCGCAAATTCAAAATTTCCATTACCGGATGCCGCCATTGGTGCTCGTATCCCGAAATCAACGACATCGGTCTCACCGCCACCACCCGCTATCGCAACGGAGCGCGCGAAGTCGGTTTCACCCTCCGCGTTGGCGGCGGCCTTTCCACCAATCCGCATCTCGCCGTGGCACTCGACGCCTTCATCAAGCCCGAGCAGGTTGTTCCGGTGGTCCGCGGAGTTGCTGAAATCTTCCGCGCCAGCGAAGTTTTGCGCGTCAGCCGCGAAAAAGCCCGCCTCAAGTTTCTCTTTCTGGAACACGGCTGGACTGCCGCCACGTTTCTCGCCGAATTGCAGCAGAGCATCGGCTTTTCGCTCGATCCCGGCCAGCCGGAAGAAATCCCCGCGGACATCCGCCGCGATCACGTGGGCATTCACGACCAGAAGCAGCCCGGCCTCGTTTACGTTGGCGCTTCCGTTTTGCGCGGGCGCATCACCCCGCAGCAGTTGAACCTTGCCGCCGATCTCGCCGACCGTTACGCCGACGGCCACGTGCGCAACACCGTCATGCAGAATTTGCTGATCGTCAACGTTCGCAAAGCGAACGCCTCGGCTGTCGCCGCCGAATTGACCGCCGCGGGCTTGCCGGTACAGGCCTCGCCCTTTGCACGCGGTACCGTCTCTTGCACCGGCTCGGAGTTCTGCAAGCTGGCCCTTACCGAAACGAAAAGCTTCGCGCGTTGGCTTACTCACGAACTGGAAGAACGCCTTCCCGCCTTCCAGGAGCAGCTTAAGTTGCACATCACCGGCTGCCCCAACAGTTGTGGGCAACATTGGATCGCCGACATCGGCATCGAGGGCAAAAAAATCAGGCAGGATGGCCGCATGGTCGACGCCTATTACTTCTGCGTAGGCGGCAGCGTCGGCCAGTTTGCTTCCATTGCGCGGCCCGTGGGCTATCGCTGCTCCGCGCAGTCCGTTCCCGATGCCATCGAGCGGTTACTGACCGGTTTTAACGCGCAACGCCAGGGCCACGAAAACCTTCGCCAATTTTTCAATCGCCATTCCAATGACCAGCTTCGCGCTCTCTTGGCTGGCGAGCTTGTCGGCGCCGTCGAGCGTGACCTGGCCCTCGGCCCCGTCCCGCATGGAGTGGAAAGCTGAGCACGTAGAAAAATGAGTCTTTTCCCTATTTTCGTGAAAATGTCGGGCCGCCTGGTCGTGGTGGTTGGCGGCGGCCGCATCGCTGCGGCCAAAATCCCCGGCTTGCTGCAGGCGCAAGCTCGCGTGTGCGTCGTAGCTCCCCAGATAAATTCGCAAATTGGGGAGTGGGTGCGGTCTGAAGCAATTCAGTGGGTCGCCAAGGAATTTGCGCCGGGCGATTTGCAAGGCGCTCATCTGGTCGTCGCTGCCACTTCGCTCCCCATCGTCAATTCCACCGTTTTTCAGGCCGCGGAAACTCGCGGCATCCTTTGCAACGCCGTGGACGACATTTCCAACTGCCATTTTTACTACGGGTCCATCGTGCAGCGTGGCGATCTACAAATCGCCGTCTCCACCAACGGAAAAAGCCCCGCCCTCGCGCAGCGTCTTAGTAAAGAATTGGAGCAGCAATATTCGGCCGACTACGCCGATTGGCTCGATTCGTTAGGCCAGGCTCGCGAACAACTGCGCGCCGCATCTGATCCCAAGGAAAACTTCGAAAAAAATAAAGCTATCCTGCACAGCCTCGCCAGCAGGGAAATGTTCTCTCGCTTTGTCCGCATCAAGGCCCGGCAAGCCGCAGAGAAATCCTCACCGAGTCGCAAACCGGGCACTGTCTACCTGGTTGGTGCCGGCCCTGGCGATCCCGAACTTCTCACCCTGAAAGCTGCGCGTTTGTTGGAATGCGCCGACATCGTTCTGCACGATTCGCTGGTCAGCGCTGAAATTCTGGCCTTGATTTCTCCCCGCGCAGAAATCACCGATGTCGGTAAACGCGCCGGTCGCAAGCTTCTTACCCAGGATGAAATCAATTCGCTGTTGGTTTCTTACGCGCAAAACCGTACCACCGTGGTGCGCCTGAAGGGCGGCGACCCCTCCATGTTCGGTCGCGCCGCCGAGGAACTCGAGGCGCTGCGTCGCGCCAACATCCCCTGCGAGATCGTTCCCGGGATCAGCGCCGCTCTCGGAGCTGCCGCCGCCGCCGGGATCTCGCTCACCGACCGCCGCGTCGCTTCGCAAGTGCTCTTCAGCACGTTTTCGCGCAGCCCCGAGCACGCGAATCTCAAGTGGAGTCAGCTTACCGCCGACACCACCCTGGTCCTCTACATGCCGGGTTCTGATTACCGCGAAGTTGCCGAGCGGCTCCACGACGCCGGCCTTCCTTCTGACTTGCCGGTTGTGCTCGTCTCGCGCGTCACGCAGCCGGAACAACACGTCCGCTGGACCAGCGTTGGCAGCCTCGCCGCCGAAGAAAAACTGCCCGCACCCTCGTTGTTGATCATCGGCCGCGTCGCTTCCCATGACATTGCGGAAATCAGCGCATCGTTCTGGACCGCGCGCAAAACAGAATCGCGGCGTCCAATGGAATCCATTGTGTAAGTTTCGGGAGAAAAAATGCCTGCTACCAAAATTAAAGCTGCAAACTCCAGCCCCACAAAGCTTTCTTGGGACACCTGGGCGGTGCTCGCAGCCTTCCTGGCTGCTTTGTTGATCCGCATCGGTGTAGTGAAACACGTTCCCTGGTGATTCACATTTTTCTCAAAGCCCAGCACTGAAGGCTGGAAATTAAAATCGGAGAAAACCGTTCATGTCAGAAACATTCGCAATTCCCCAGGCCTCGCCGGCGCACGAAGTGCAGGTCCAACAAGCCCAGCCTGGCCTGCAATTCCTTCGCGTACTTCCCGGAATCATTCTGCTCGCCGCGATTGGGTACGCTGGCAAACTCCTCGAACTGAATGTCGGCAAATATGCCAAAGCCCATCACTGGATTTTTCCCAACATCGAATACGTCTTGTGGGCCATCCTTCTCGGCCTGGCGATCTCCAACACCGTCGGCATCCCCGCCATCTTTCGCGCGGGCGTGGCCACCTACGAATTCTGGCTCAAAGTAGGCATCGTGCTGCTCGGCGCGCGCTTCCTGCTCGGCGACGTCCTCAAACTCGGAAGCGTCAGCCTAGCTCTTGTCGCCATCGAAATCACCGGGGCCATCGCCTTCATGACCCTGCTGGGCCGCCTCTTCCATCTCAAGCCCAAGCTCACCACGCTTCTCGCCGTCGGCTCGGCTGTCTGCGGTGTCAGCGCCATCATCGCCACCCAAGGAGCCATCGATGCCGATGAAGAAGATTCCTCTTTCGCCATCGCGGCCATCCTCGCGCTTGGCGCACTTGCGCTTTTCACTTTTCCGCTCATCGGCCACGCCCTGCATCTCAGCGATCATGCTTACGGTCTCTGGGCTGGGCTCGCCGTCGATAACACTGCCGAAGCCTCCGCGGCTGGCGCTCTGTATTCCGACGCCGCCGGAAAACTGGCCGTCCTTGCAAAAACCACGCGCAACGCCATGATCGGCTTCGTTGTCTTGGGCTATGCGATTTATTGGGGCAGCCAGGGCCAGGCCAAATCCGTAAAAAACAAAGCCGCCTTCCTCTGGCAGAAATTTCCCAAGTTTGTTCTCGGCTTTCTGCTCATCTCCGTCCTCGCCACCTACGGCTTCTTTAACAAAGATCAGATCGGGGCCCTCGGCAATCTTTCGCGCTGGGCTTTTCTGCTTACCTTCGCGGGTGTCGGCCTGCGCACCAACTTCCGTGAAATGCGCAAACAAGGCCTTCGCCCCTTCGCCGTAGGCGCGATAGGCGAAGTGGTCATCGCCGTCTTTACTCTGGTTTTGGTGATAGCAGCCCAGAAATTTGCGGGTTGGTGAGCAACGGAGAGCGTCGCGCCGACGCGTGCGGTGTGGAAGTCTTTTTTGTGCTTCGCGTCGCCAAAAACCAATTGCAGTTATTATTCTCGTCTCGCTACGGATGGTAAATCCAAGTCTGCCCTGTAGCTTTGTCGTTGTTCGGATACCCGCCCGCAAGCAACACCCTGCCATCAGACAGCTTGGTTTCGGTCATGTAATGCCAACTATTATCCATCTGTCCCGGAACCACCAAAAATTTTCCAGTCGATGGATCATACAGTTCCATCGCTTTACTTCCACCGCCTACCAGAAGCCGGCCGGAATTTAGAAGCACCGCTTCGCGCGGCAACTTGAAGCGGCTCTCATTCAGCGAAGTTGTCGGGCTGAATTTTCCGGTTCCAGGGTCGTAAATCTCCGCGCTCGCCATGGTTCCGTTCCAGCCGCGCGTATCCGACCCTCCGGCGATCAGCACCCGCCCGTCGGGCAACAATCCCGCCGTGTGCTTACAACGAGGCTCATTCAAATTTCCAGTCTCCGTAAAATTTCCAGTTCCTGGGTCGTATAATTCTGCGCCTGCAACCAGTCCTCCGTCGTTTCCCCCGGCGATCAATATTTGTCCGTTCTGCAGCTTGCTCGCCGTATGCGACCAACGCGCATGACGCAGTGAACTGGCAAGCTGGAACCGCAATGTATCAACATGGAAAATTTCAGATGAGGCCAGCGCCCCACCAGGGCCGTCACTCTCCTGGCCGCCCACGACCAACACATCGCCACTATCCAACAACGTAGCGGTGGCTGCCGAGCGTCGCGCCGTCATCTTGCCGACCTGACTGAACGTCCCAGTCGCGGGATCATAAAGTTCGCCGGAGTCGCTGGTCACATGGCCAATCCACCCACCCACAATCAACACCTTCCCAGACCGCAGCAGTACCGCCGAGTGTCCGACACGCCCGACACTCATATTTCCTGTTTGCTGAAATTTTCCGCTTGCCGGATCGTACAGTTCAGCGGATTTATAGAAATCCTGATTGCGCCGCATGCCCCCAACGATCAGAACTCTGCCGTCGGAAAGCAGCGTTGCGGTATGGCCCGAGCGCGGTTCAAGCATAGGCGTGGCAGGCGCCAACGACCCCAGCGGAACCCTCTCAAGTATAGTCGGCCGAAACACCGCGGCAACACTCGTAAAGCCAATCGCAAAAATACTCGCAAAGGTGAGAGAGATTAAACGACGGGGCCCGTTCATGTCGTCCCCCCTGGAGAAATAAGACGCATTTCTGCCGCACAGGTAGTGGGCAAGCTACATCAGGTTTATCGTACGCCAATAAAATTAAGCAGGCAGGCAAAAAACAGAGCGCCAGCAATCGCACTGCCAGCTTCGGTATTCCGAAATTTGTTTAGGCTTTCTGTCTATAACCCCAGAACGGTAACCAATTCCTTCACCGATCCCGACGACTTCTGCAACGCCGCATTTTCTTCTGCCGTCAATTTAATCTCAATAATTTCTTCCACGCCCTTCGCTCCCAGCTTCACCGGCACGCCCACAAACAATCCTTTAATCCCGTATTCACCTTCCAGATAAACCGCGCACGGCAAAATTTTCTTCTTGTCCTTCAAAATCGCTTCCACCATCTCCACCGCGGCAGCCGAAGGCGCATAGTACGCCGACCCGGTCTTCAGCAAATTCACAATCTCTGCGCCGCCCTTACGTGTGCGCTCCACAATCGCGTCAATGCGTTCTTTCGGCAATAAATCCGGCAGCGGAATCCCCGCCACCGTCGAGTAGCGCGGCAGCGGCACCATGTCGTCCCCATGCCCGCCCAGCACAAACGAATGCACATTCTCGACGCTGACCTTGCATTCCATTGCCACGAAGGTGCTCATGCGCGCCGAATCCAGCACGCCCGCCATGCCCAGCACCCGATGCTTGGGAAACCCACTCACCTTGAACGCCGCCTGTGCCATGGCATCCAGCGGGTTCGTCACCACGATAATGATGCACTGCGGAGAATGCTTGACGATCTGCTCCACCACCGCTTTCACCACGTCATAGTTGGCTTTCAACAAATCGTCGCGGCTCATCCCCGGTTTGCGCGGAAACCCCGCGGTGATCACTACGATGTCGCTGCCCGCTGTCCCGCTGTAGTCGCCCGTGTTCGTCGAAATTCCCGTAGCGTGCGAATCCGTGCGTGTGATCGGCCCGGACTCCATCATGTCTAGCGCTTTCCCCGCGGGCACGCCATCCAGAATGTCGGTAATCACCACGTCTGCCAGGTCGGCGTCCACAATCCGTTGCGCCGTTGTCGAGCCTACAAATCCGCTGCCCACCACCGTAACTTTCTTCCGCATTTCTCAGTCTCCTCGAATTTCAAAAATCTTGCGTTAACGCGCCGCCACTGCAGCGCCGGTCATATTCTCGATAATCGCCGACGCAAACGCGGACGTGCCCAGCTTCGTCGCCCCCGGCATCAACCGTTCGAGGTCGTAGGTCACGCGTTTTTGCTGAATGGTTTTCGCGATGCCATCCTCGATCAACTTCGCAGCTTCCCGCCATCCCAGAAAATCAAACATCATCGCGCCCGACAGCATCAACGAGCTGGGATTAATCACGTCCTTGTCCGCATATTTCGGCGCCGTACCGTGCGTCGCTTCAAACACGCCAAATCCATCGCCGATATTCGATCCCGGCGCCATCCCCAATCCACCCACCTGCGCCGCGCACGCATCCGACAGGTAATCGCCATTCAGATTCGACGTCGCCAGCACGCTGTACTCATCCGCGCGCAACAGCACTTGCTGAAATACCGAGTCCGCGATGCGATCATTAATCAACAGCTTCTTTTTCCACTGGCCTTTTCCGTGGGTGTTATGAATCGCATCAATTGTCTGTTTCACTTCCGCATAAATCGTCTTCTTGAAATCGTCCGTCGCCTGCTCCAGGCCCGGCTCGATCAATGCGGCATTCTGCTCCACGCTCAATCCCGGATTCTTGTCGAGGTTATCGATGATCCAGCTTTCGCGCTCGGTGATAGTCTGCTCGCGAAACTCTTCGCGGGCCAGATCGTAGCCCCAGTCGCGGAACCCACCCTCCGTAAATTTCTGAATATTGCCTTTATGCACGAGCGTCACGCTCCTCCGTCTGTTCGCCAGCGCAAATTTGATCGCTCGACGCACCAGCCGCTTGGTGCCGGTAGGCGAAATCGGCTTGATGCCCACACCGGAATCCCAACGAATTTGTTTCTTCCCATCCTTCAACATCTCGTGATTCAGAAATTCCAGCAGCTTTTTCGCGTCCGCGCTTCCGGATTTCCACTCAATCCCGATGTACACGTCTTCGGTATTCTCACGAAAAATCACGATATCCATCTTCTCCGGTTGTCGCACCGGAGAGGGCACTCCCGCGAAGTACCGCACCGGTCGCTCGCAGGAATACAGATCCAGAATCTGTCGCAACGCTACGTTAAGCGACCGAATCCCGCCGCCCACTGGAGTCGTCAGCGGACCCTTGATGGCCACGCGGAAATCGCGAATCGCATCCACCGTCTCGTCGGGCAGCCATTCCTTAAACGTATTGAACGCCTTCTCCCCCGCGAACACTTCAAACCACGCTACGCGCCGCTTCCCGCCGTACGCCTGTTCCACCGCCGCATCAAACACACGTCGCGACGCCTTCCAGATGTCCCGCCCCGTGCCGTCGCCTTCGATGAACGGGATCACCGGCGTCTCCGGCACTTGCAATTCGCCGCCAGCGTAGCCAATCGCTTGACCGCCCGCGGGAACACCCTGTCCGTTGTACGAAGTTTTCATTACTTAAATCCTCCGGGGATGCTGGCGCCTGACACCCCACACCCATTGCGGTTTCGCTTCAGTGTGGACCTAAAAAACATATCACATCGTGAAATATACACATAGGCCGCCGCCGGAACATCCCTCCATGTCGCATTAGCAAAAATTAAGGGAGCAGCGAAATATTGCTGCTCCCTGTCTGGCAAACTCACCAAATTGTAAGAATCAGCGCGCTAAAACTTGTTCCACAGATACTGGTTATACACTTCGTGGTGATACTGCACTTCCGGCACCTTCACGAACGTTCCCAGTTGCCGCGAGCAGCGATCTGCCGCCGCTTCCTTTAAATCCAGGTAGCGGGCCTTCACATCTTCGCCCAGCAGTTTAGTGGTCCACTCCGCTTTCCGGAAGTTCTCGATGGCCGTGTAAATGTTGTCCGGCAGATAGCGTTCGGCTTGCCGCAGGTTCTTGATCTTGGCCGTGTCGCCTTCCAGCCCAGTCCGGAAAATTGAATACATCACCAGGTACGGATTGGCATCCGGCGCCACCGAGCGAACTTCCACGCGCGAGCTCTTCTCGTTCCCGATGGGGATTCGAATCATGGAGCCGCGATCCACCGGCGACGCCTTGATCTGATTTGGCGCCTCAAAATGCGGATCGAGCCGCCGGTATGCGTTCACGCTGGCATTCAGCAACAAACAAATGTCATTGCCATGCGTCAAAATGCGGTCCACGAACGCCCATCCAAATTTGCTTAATTTTTCTTCGCCCTTGGGATCCCAGAACAGATTCTTGCTGCCCTTGCTGATGGAAACGTTCGTGTGCATCCCGTTGCCGTTCACGCCCACCACCGGCTTGGGCAAAAAGCTCGCCGTTAAACCCATGCCCGTCGCCACCTGCCGGCAGATTAATTTATAAAGCTGGATCTGGTCCGCAGCCGCCACCACTTCACCGTATCCATAGTTGATTTCAAATTGTGATGGCGCGACTTCCGGGTGATCTTTCTCATTTTGAAATCCCATGGCGCGCTGCACTTCCGCCGTAGTATCGATAAACGTCCGCAGCGGATCGCCGGGCAGGGAGTGGTAGTAGCCGCCGGTATTTACGTAATCAAACCGGCTGGTCTCGTGATAACGCGCTTCCGCGTCCGGCCCATTAAACAAAAAACCCTCAATTTCGTTGGCGGCATTGAGAGTATAACCTTCTGTCTTGTTCAATTCGTTCGCGAAACCCTTCAGCACGCCGCGAATATCCGCGCTGTACGGCGAGCCGTCCTTGTCGATCACCTCGCCGAACACCAGCACCTTGCCGGCCCCAAAAATGTCCGAGGGGCCCCAGTAAAACGCCCCCCAGTCCATGGCCAGGCGCAAATCGCTTTCCCGTTGCGCCGTAAACCCGCGAATCGAAGAGCCGTCAAACGTCAGGTTGTCCCAGCTCTTGATCAAAAATTTCTTGTCGTAATCCAGCATGTGCAGCCGGCCTTCCAGGTCGCTGAACAGCACCGTTACGGCCTTGATGCGCTTCTCATCCGTC
>Ga0182024_10009829_pt1 | contig 19661 bp, 20 predicted proteins | sample P32metaG_FD_120480 | JGI IMG/M metagenome (GOLD analysis project Ga0182024, IMG submission 120480) | Permafrost microbial communities from Stordalen Mire, Sweden - P3-2 metaG (Illumina Assembly) | ecosystem: Environmental > Terrestrial > Soil > Wetlands > Permafrost | place: Sweden: Stordalen... | reverse complement strand
CTTTGGCTGCTTGATCCCCTAGAAGTCCAAAAACCGCATCAACGATTTTGAATGGGTTATTCTTCTGGAGGAAAGTCTGAGTCGTTCTGTTTGTTAGAGCCGTCAACTTCGGAGTTACGTCAAGAATTGTTGATGGGAATGTTCTTGAGGAACTTCCCTTTTGTCTAGATGGGCTATCGGGCTAGCCGAAGCAATTGCAGCCAAACTGAGAAATAATTCGAGTTTCATGATGTAATATACGGGCAAAAGAATGAATACTAGAAATCAATAAAAGTTCCCATAAAGTGACTACCGAGGCGCCTGTCCCCAAAGAATGAAGAAAAAATTGAATGACGAAGGTGTGAGATATCGAGCTGCCGCTCGCTGGTTTATATGTCGATGGGTGGAGGCCCGTTCGCTAACACGAGGACAAACACGCGACGGGCGCGGAACAGAAACATCATTTCCACCTGACAGCTTTCATAAATCCCTTTGAGACAAGATGCCCAGCCACCCTGAATTAGACAGCCTGTTTCAGAGCATATCGAGCATCGGCCAAATAAAGCGTGTAACACTGACCCAAGAGAATCCAATTTAAGTAAAGTCAGGGGCCAATGGGGCGTCCGTCAAATTCCCGCGAAACACAGCATGTTGCATTTGACGCTTCACCGAAATTTACAGGAATCAATGCCGCCAGGAATCCCTGTGTACTCAAGGTGGTACAGTGCCATGAAACTGGCATGTGCCATTCGGGCGCTTGCGGTTGCCGTGACTTGGAGGTTGTAATTACAAATCGCTCATCGTAGGCGATTGTAAACATCAACGGAGTCAATGGCGTAGGTGCGTGGGCAGCTGATCATGGGCAAGTTCGGTCGGCCAAGCACGCTTCCTGCGACTAAAGTTCCATTCGCTCGCACAGTATCTTGCGTGGTGCCGCTCTGTACCAAAATCCCTCGACAATCCCAGAGGCAAAAAGCGAGAACCCTAAATATCTAAACCTTTTATTTCATTTCGATTTCTTGCCGTCTTTCTTGATCATCCTCGTCATCCGACTGAATACAGAAGGCGTTATGGCAGAACCAAATCTGGAGGTTTTCAAAGTTGACCCAGCCTTAGTTTGGCATGTTCGTCATGCTACCGATCTGTGCCATGTACTGTGGAGGAATAGCCGCGCATTCCGTTCAAGTCCAACGAGATCAAGGAAGAGATTGCAAAGTTGAGAGAGGAACAGCTAACTTTTAAGGCGCAGAGACGAACGGCTCGGTAAGGAAACCACGACACGGGAACAGCCCCGGTAATAAGGAATTTCTGTTCGCTACGTCTTGCGAGTGGATGATATATGTTTAGTGGCGTAGCAACCCATTGGCACTGGACAGAATGATATCCCAAATGGAAAGCTCAAGCTCAACGCCATAAGAAAAATTGCTAGAGATGCATGAGACATCAAGCCGCACTCCATAGTAGGACCACTATTTTCTGCTACCCGTCGGAAGCCCTTTGGTCTGAATCTAATATCTGCCTCATGACTGTCCGAATAAACTACATGCTAAATAAACCCAAAAGAGTGCAGTGGAGCTTAAGAGTTATTTGACAACGAACGCCAGAAATGAAAAGGAAACGGGAACGACGACACTGCGCACATTGTTTAGATTCCGACCTTTGACGGAGGTGTCTTGAACAGGTCGACAGCATTTGAGAGTTGCTCCATCTATCCGTCGCCGTTCGAGCGACTATGTGACGTTTTGGCGGGCGGAGTTGCGTGTGCAATCCTCGCGCCCTGATTGGCCTAAAACCAATCCGGATTGGGACGATGATCAAATTTATTTCGGGCAAACCTTAAAGGTGTGTGAGATGTGCTTCCGAATTTAGCTACTCCGCTCGCGGCGGGCTTAAGACCCGAATGCGTCTTGGTTCAGGGGCTAACATGACCACAGTTCGAATTGTGGATGAGTCGTGGCGTAGGATCTTTGACAGATGATGCGTACCGTACGTACGACTACATATATTATTGCCCCTGGCCTTGGGTTGTCGTTCGTTAATTTCCAACTCTGCCCGAACGAGGCCTGCGCCCATCAATCCGAAATTTTACGAACCTTCGCTTTTTCGCTGTGGGTTTCCCATTTTAACGGGTCGCCTCACACCAACCAAGCCTCAGGGGGCAACTTACAGCACGCTGATTCGTCCGTGCAAAACCCGGCTTATCTCAGCAGCCAACGTGGACGATCCTCAGTGACGTGCGTCTTCCGCCTCGGCATTCCCTAACGAGTAACACTCCTGTTGCGCTTTTCTTTGTTGAGTCGAGCTCTTCGCTTCAGTCTCTCTGCTCTCCCCTGCTACACCAGCGTCTCTCGCGGCACTGCCTGCAATCATGACGTCTCAAGCTAAACCCCGTGAATCAGTGATCACAAAACACAACGCCCAACAGCTGTCGCCTCACCTCAATCTCGAGAGGAGACACTCGAAGAGTCAGAGCGCCTTCAACTATGACAACACCAGCAGCAATCTCGCTGCGACAACCATGAGAAATGAATTGAAGAAATTGGTGGAGACTGCGCCGCCAGAAGCGAGGGAGGTATGCCCCTGGCAATCGTCCCCCAGCTGATCGTTCAGAAATTTAGAATTGAAATGGACAACTTTTTTAGTTTGTTCTCTCGTTATCTTAGCGACAAGGCCAAAGGAAACGAAATGTACCGCCGCTCTTTGATCGCAGCTAACAGTAGTGATTGGGATCGTATCCAGCCACCAAAGCCGGAACAGGTCGTCCACTATGATGACATTGGCAAAGCTGCTGGTGCTGCTTTCCTCGATAAGCTTGTTGTCCTCAAACTTAATGGCGGTCTCGGTACCAGCATGGGATGTGTTGGACCAAAGTCCATCATCGAGGTTCGAGAAGGCAACACGTTTCTTGATCTCACAGTCCGTCAAATTGAGGTACTTTTTACCACGTAATGTTTCTGACAGTAGCACCTGAACCGTACCTACAATTGCAATGTGCCCTTCGTCTTGATGAACTCTTTCAACACGGAGGATGATACTCAGCGTATCATTCAAAAGTATCAAGGCCATAACATCGATATTCTCACCTTCAACCAATCCCGCTTCCCCAGGATCATCAGCGATTCTCAACTTCCTGTGCCCCGAGACTACAATTCACCGATTGAATCATGGTACCCTCCTGGCCACGGAGATATCTTCGATGCCCTCGCGAATAGCGGCACACTGGACGACCTGATCTCCAGGGGCAAGGAAATCATCTTTGTCAGCAATGTCGACAATCTGGGTGCAATTGTTGACCTCAATATCCTGCAACACATGGTTGATAGCAAGGCCGAATACATCATGGAATTGACTGACAAAACTAAGGCTGATGTCAAAGGCGGTACAATCATTGATTATGAAGGCACTGTTAGACTCTTGGAAATTGCTCAAGTTCCTTCCGATCACGTCGAAGAATTCAAAAGTATCAAAAAGTTCAAGTACTTCAATACAAACAATATTTGGCTCAACCTAAAAGCCATCAAACGGGTTGTTGAGAATCATGAGTTGAAAATGGAGATTATCCCCAACAAGAAGACTATCAGCGCGGATAAGAAAGGGGAAAGTGATTTGAACGTCATGCAATTGGAGACTGCTGTGGGTGCGGCCATAAGGCACTTCAAAGGCGCTCATGGCGTAAATGTTCCAAGGCGTCGCTTTCTTCCCGTCAAGGTACGATATGTCATCATCAGGCGCTAACCGTAGACCTGTTCTGATCTCTTCCTCGTTAAATCAGACCTTTATTCATTGTCTCACGGAAATCTGATCCTCAACGCACAGCGATTCCCTTCCATGGCCCCTCTCGTAAAGTTGGGAAATCACTACAAGAAAGTATCGGATTTCCAAAAGAGAATTCCCAACATTCCTCGGATCCTGGAGTTGGATCATCTGACAATCACGGGGAATGTCAATCTCGGCAAGAACGTTACATTGCGTGGTACCGTCATCATTGTCGCCAGCAACAGCGACACTATCGACATCCCTCCTGGCAGTATTCTTGAAAACGTATGTTCCAGAGTAAGAATAGCTAACGATAGGTTGTTGTCACGGGCTCCCTTCGCATTTTGGAGCATTAAAATTAGAAAACTGTAGGGGTGGATTTGGAATATTATGAGTGTTCGTTCAGCTGGTGTAGCGTGGGATTGTGACTTAGGTAGTGAAACATTCATTTCGTAATACATTTGAACTATAGCAAAGTTGACACTGTGCTTCGCAGTAAATGCATAGAGACACAGTCCTTCTGAACAGGCTTGTCGTCTTGTCGTTGCGGGTCGTAATTGATGAGCAGTCGCTTACCTGGAAAGATTTTCCAAGCTCCGAGCGATCTGCATTGCTGATGTGCATACGCAAAATTTACCAATTTTGCCCAACCCTCGCGGATTGCACCAGCGACAGGAAATGATCCTGCGGATTTTCCGTCTACGGCCACGTCCGTTTCATACCTCAGCGGTGGTTGCGTATGCCAAAAACCCTGCTCCACCAACGGCAACCCCTCCAACAAGCCCGGCTGCACCGTTTCCGCCGGTGTCGCGGCCCGCCGAGAACGATCCGTCCTACGTCCATCCACCGTCCTCCGTCAAAGCAGGAACACCGCTCCGAGGGATCCAACTGCTCAAAGACAAGCCTGAAGTTGTCGCCCTCGCGGACGACTTCTATCCCGACTGGCTATGGCAATTGCTCGATGATCCTTCATCAGTGGAAGAGCGGATGAAGGCTAAGCTTGTTGTCGAGAAGAAAAAGGAAATATATCTCGCTCAGCTCAAGGAGGAACAAACGGAGAAGCGTTTGTATGAGTCGATGAAGAGCAGGATTGTCAAACCAGGAGAAAAGAGAACCAACCAAGAGAAGAAGGCTGTCCGACGGGAAGCCCAAAATGAGGCCTGGCTGGTTAACCGGGAAAAGGAATACGAAGTGCCACAATTCGAAATGCCTCTAGAGCGGAACGCAAAATTCCATAGGAAAGTCAACAAGGAGAAGATCAAGCAGGCTAATTACCTACGGGCGAGAGGGATGTAGAATGGGTGGGAAGATTGAAGATGGGAACTATTTGAAAATACGCAGCGCGTGAGGACACTTTGTCCGCTTCCTCATTATTCCATACAAAATTCATATCGAGACTTGAGACAATCTGTACACTTCTCACCCCTTTCTTTCTCCCTCTCATTCGAGAATACAAGAATCCCCTACATATACTTCTACGGTGTTGCCATCGATATCCAAAAAGCTGGCCCGCTGACCGTCGTTTTGATCCGACACCCGCCCACTTCCACCACCATCTTCCCTCGCAAGGCTTTTCCCTCCAGCGGCGATGGCCTCATTGAAGATGGCACTGACATCTTTGGCATCGTCCACTTGGAGATAAATGACAATTTGTTTGAAATGTCCTCCAGTTCCTTGAACAATGGAGAAATTGGGGGAATGTGGCGCTTTCCCAAAGGTTTGAAGCTGTGGGAAACGATGTTGCGGGCTGTACCCGATATGACGCAGCACTGTCTTCCAAAATTCCCTTGCTTTAGAAAAGTCGGTGACAGTAACTGGTTCAAGAGCAAACATCAATGACCAACGGATTTGATGGAAGGTTGAGCGTGAGCAGGGGCTGCAGCAGGGACGCTGGTTCAATGGCTGGCTGAAAGAATGTGGGCGTGGGATGCACCAAAGATACACGGTTAACCATAGTGGGGGACAAAATCAGAGTTTGGCTGCGCATGGCCGCTAACTTTATTTTATGTACAGAACGATGACCTGAGCGAACCAAGTCCGGATGGCGGTATGGGATTGGAACAATTTGCAGGGCACTGAGTTGAATTGGGATGCCGCCAAGTACCCTATTTAAATCTCATAACAATCCTATTATAAATATCAGCAAATCTCTTGAGATGCCTCCCAATACAAATACATGGCCTTCTCTTCTTAAGCGGCAATCTCTTCTGCAACGCTAGATTATTCATGTGCGTCCACAAACTCGTCGTCGTCATCGTCGAATGATATTAATGAGGACTCCGTAGCCGACTTCTGTGGAGGACCAAAATTATTAGCCACCGCATGCTGCGGATGGTGAGGAGGGATGACCGGCGACGATGGGTCCTCCGGCGCTGGGGGTCCCTCCCCCATCGGAGAGATTCGTGCAATCGACTCGATTTTCGCTTTAACTTCCTCGGGGGGAAGAGCTGCATCACTTATATTAGCTTAAACATAGTGGGATGTACATTTTATGGTTCAAGATGTAGAAGCTTTCATCAATTCGCTTAAAGAATCGCGGGTGCCATGTGACGCCGTCCGCGTCCCTCGTGCGAGTCTCTTCCCTTTGGCGATCTTCGATGGCACTTTTGGCTTCAGTGGCAGTATTTTGATCTCGTTTGATGATAGCTTGAGTGACTTTGGCCCAAAGCCTCCGACTTTCGCGTTCCTCTTGTTCCTCCAACGGGCGAACTTGACAAGGGGTGTGCTTAGCCCCTTCTGCATTGAAAAGCAATTCTCTCTCACCAGAGCGAATATTTTTGATCCACATTTCTTCCGTCCACTTGCCCGAAATCTCATAAAGGGCCTCGCTGTTTGGGGTGTCGCGCCGTATTTTACCCGTGATGGCATTGTAGGTCCCTGAGATAAATCCTTTCGTTTTGAACTCGATATCCGCAACGAGACCGGTCTTCTCGCATCGAATCATGCTATGATCTCCAAGCTCGAACTTCATCCGTCCAAATAATATTCCTCTATTAAGGTTAGGAAATAAATATGCATTGATGGGATTTAAACCTTGCATACATATTTGGCTGTGTAATGACGTACTCCTCGTTATCTCGATTAAGAAGCGTAAGCACGGCCCGTCCTTCCATGATAGTCCCTGCACTATCCATTAGGAACGAAATACAAGGGGCTTTTACCTGTTACCAAGAAACTTTGAACGCGGTTTTAACAAGCCATCGACCCGTATATGATGCTCAGGATTCATATAGAAGTAGGCAGACATCGGCGGGTGGTGACTAACTTGTTCTGCAAGATACAATGACTCTGACCCATCATCAAACTTCCACTTGCATGTAAAATGCTCGCCAAGAATCGGGTTTAACGGCTTTTTCACTCCCTACAGATAAGACTAGTCGAGTAATCAAGTCTACTGGGGGAAGAATATGAAATCCAGAGAGATAAAACCTCACAACTTCCACGAATCTCTTTTCGGGATCATCGAAGGTTGCGAGCGGCAGTAACAACTCTGGATGGGACATGAAGTTTGTTATCCGTTCAAGCATGCTCTTTGGCTCCAGAACAAAGGTAGGCAACGTTACTCTTGTGAGGTCCATGCCGGGACGGAGCTGAGAGATCATGCTCAATAGTATATTCTTTATTGATCAATATTAGCACCGCCATTGACCTCCAGGGTAAACGGACATACCTTGTTCTCGTCTTCCAGCTGTTCCACATTTTCATTGTCTTCCTCCTTTTTGGATCCACCTGTGCTGGTTAGCATTTGGCATTAGAGAAGCCAGTTGCAAGAGAAATGCGAGATGGCGATGAAGGAGCTACACGCGATTTGGGGAAGGGGGAGCCTCACCTAAGTACAGCGACTTCATGGTTACGGGCGAGGGTGCGGAAAAGATCCACACGAAGACTTTGGATGGACTTGAAGTCTCGACGAGCGAGGATCTCTTTCACAGCGCCTTTGAACAGATGTCCGAGGCGATGGCGGTTGGCCCTTTGAAGGTGGACTCGTGGACTGTTTGGCGCGGCCGGTGGCTGTGGCTGGATTGCCCAGCCAAGAACGTCATTGACCAAACCAACCACCACCAAACCCTACGCACCTTATCTTGATCCATTCGTCTCTTGTCCACGTTTGACAAAGTAGGCTTCTGAACGACAGGCGAAGCATCGCAAAGCAGATGGTACCGAAGACTTCGTATAGCTGGGATAATTCTTAGAGTTCATTAATACCAATACTAAATATCCGCTTGCCCGAAATGATTAATCAGTCCTACACCACTCGCCCCGTCATATAGGCAGAAACAAAAGAAAGTAAAGTAAATCCACCCTGTTCACCGTGAATACCTGAATACAATTTCAATTACCATGTTACATCCAACTCCCTGATCCATTTCTCCCTTCCATTTAATGCCAGCGATCGGGATATTTGCGGTTTGGCTTCAACAAGGGAAGGCTATTGCTTGTTTCGTCGAAAGGGAGAGTTCGACATCCTCTTCTCCGGAGTGTCGGGACTCTTTTCTTGGTAGTTGACCTTCAGTCTGACACTAGCACCTCCCTCCAAATCCAACCAGAAGTCTCCGGCCCGCCGTTCCTCGACAGTAAACACAGCTTCTCCGAGCTCTTTGTCTGCACCGAAAGTATGGTGATCAACGGCGGCCACAATAATCTGCTGAGTTGATGGAACAGTTAAGGAGTAGCTTTCGTTCCTGTGGTTATCAGCATAATCAGTATCAATGCCTACCAGTTCGGTTCCGAGGATTTGATAGCCTTGGACTTGTAGAATTCTTTTTGGGGGGTCTTCAATAGAATTCTAATATCTTTTCCGGCGGGAAACCCCTTCCCTTCCACTACGGCAATTTGCAGAAGGCCGAACTCCGTACCGCTAGCTGTTTTAGTGCTCACGATGCTCAATTCACGAGCGTGGGCAGAGGGCGCTCTCGGGGGAGTGGGATTCATGCCGTTTGATTTTACCTGATCAGGATCCACGTTGAGGGGTATTTCCTTATCGTCGCCGGTAACTGCTAGTAGGACGCCGTCGCTAGTCCCTTTAATACCCCCTCCACTCGCAATTGCAGCTTTGGCAACATCAACATCTCTTGGATCAAGATCGCCCTCCTCCCCCTCGGGAATAGCAGTTTTCTTCCTAGTGAATCCTCGCTTGACAAAGCTCGCGGCGCCGCCAATTCCGCCTGCTGCGGCACCTACCCCTTTCCCCACACCCCGCACACCTCCTCCAACAACTTTTACTGGTGCCCCTGCAAGCCCAGTAACAACACGGCCCGCCCCGCCACCGAAAGTACTTGTTCCTCGCCGTGTGCGAGTGATGTAGGCCGGCCTGAACAAAAGCCTCAACTTGAGCTCGCCGCTTTTGCCGTCAAGAGGAAGCGTCAGTGCTTTGAGTTGGAACGGTTCTAGTTCCGCGAGGTTGATCTGTGCTCTGCCAAGGAAATCATCGCCACCTCCCAGGTCCCAGTCATATACCTCCACGATAAACTTGGCCGCAGTACGAGAGGGTATCGTAACTTCAAACTTTTCATCGAAGGAAGGATTGAGAGTCTTCTTAACCGTCTTGCTCTTGAAGACTCTTTCTCCGTTCAGCTCAAATACGCAATATGGGTCGCTATAGCCGGAACGGTCTGCGGCGGGTAGATTCTTGGCCTCGACTAACTCGACTTTCAAGTCTCCCATATTATTGATGGATTCAGATGCGTCGAGCTCGATTTCGACAGGAATATATTTCATGCTGACCTTGATTTTGTATAGTTCACCTTGCGTCGATTTGAGCACGTAATCGTGTGGGTTGTTGAGTGCCATTTTCAGGACATCTGCAGTATCGCCCGTGAGAGTCGCAATAACATTCTCATCGTCTGACTTTGACTTTAATCTCAATGTGATTCTAGAGAATTCGAGCTCCCTGACAAAACCATCACCGACTTCATCCCATCTTTGATGTCGACTACGTGCCTTGGAGGAAACGTAAGAGGGAAAAGCGAAATCATCAAACAAAACTTCAAGAAAGCAATCTTTGTGTGCCAATTCGCCTTCAATGATTTTGAAGATTACCACCCCAGACTTGTATGAGAGCAATTCCTCTGGGCTGAGATGGACTTTCGGAGGTTCTTTCTTTTCCGGTATGGAGCTGCCAGACCCCGCGGGTTTGTGTCCTCGTTCAACAGATTTGATGGAAAGGCTAGACCGAGTACTATTTTCACGTTGAGGAGAAGTATCGACGCGTTCGGCTGGTGGTTCGTTGATTTTCGGAGATGATCTGTTGGCATCCTCGGGATTAAGTGACGTGCTACTGGTGTTACTTGGGGGTTCCTCGATAGTGGCTTTGCTCTTTTGTTCTTCCTCCTCTTCTTCCGGGTCGGCAACATTGAGACATGGATAGAATGAAACCGAATAATGAATAAACCCTTTGCTCTCCTTTTTATCGTTAAGGAGTGGCTCGATACGAATAGATCTATCGGCATTTTCCAAATATTCGCCTGCTTCGTTTTGGTGAACGAGCTGTCCCACAGCGATCTGTGTATATCCAAGACTCCTGTCTTTGCTGTGCGACTGGTGATCCATAACTTCCAACACATACTGTTCTTTTACATGATGAACCGGGACATACAACACTTCATCCCAAACCGGATTGAGGTCATTGTTTATGTGGACAGTGCGCGCTTTCTCGAAATTGGCGACAGTGATCCGTACATATGGATCGCTTTTCCCTCCTGTTACCGCTTCGACATTTCGCACATCTTTAGCTTGCTGGAAATGGAATCTCATGACTCCGATAGGAGTGACATATCCTCCAGAACCCTGTAATCCTCCGGGCATGATCACAGGCTTCCATTTTGCTTCCATTCTGACCTTTCCGCTCGCTGCGCCCGCCAAGGTGAACCAATCTTGTTGGCTTTCCATTCTGTCAAGGAAATCGTTTAGTCGGATTTGATAGCTCCCAATGACGGGATCTGTGCCAAGATCGCGATCGTCTTTGATGATTACGCCCAACCTACAATTCATTCGGTTTTGAACAAGCATCTCAACATGCTCGTCCCAAACGGGATTGTTGGTGCGTTTGAGCTTTTTCGAGATATGAACCTCTTTGCCGTTCAAAAGGAATACAGCGTATGGGCTTAACGAGCCAACGAGGGATTTCTTAGTGTCAAGATCCTTTGCCTGATGTACATTGAATGAAACAATTCCGGATGTCGTCTCAGGAGGAGGTTCCTCAGTGCCATCCTCGAGTTTCTTAGGTTTCAACACTGGATAGAATCGAACATCGAAAACGACCTCCCCTCGCGCCTTGGCATTGTACATGATCGGTGCAGATACACCTTCCCGTTCGGCATCTTCTTCCAGTTGCTTTAGATCAAAATTTGCAGTTCCCAGTAACTTGTCCTTTCGGATTTCGTTATAGTCGTATACCAGGAAGGAGAGAGCATCGTTCAGTGAATTGATGAGCAGTGTTTTGGTCTCGTTCCAGCGCGGTGTGGTGGTACTTTGTTGCACCTCTGTCCGAGCAAGCTCCTTCCCTGCATTGATCGCTAAAACGACATAAGGGTCAGGAGTGCCGGAGAATTTGTCAGGATTCTTGAGGCCCCTGGCACTATAGAGACTGACTTGGAGAACTCCAATTGCGGATTCTACAATAAGGAAGGAACATTAAAGTAGCTTACCCAGGTCGCCACCTGTCAACATTTGTTCAATATTCAGTGTAAACTGATTTGGTGCTTATCCTTAGCAAAGTCTATGAAAGGAAAATACCGTACATCATAGGGCCGAGGTTGGCGTGAACTTGCTCACGAATAAAATTGGATAGCCCAGGGATCTAAGAGTTAGATGACAAAGGAAGACGCAAACGTTTCCAATATCAAAGCCAAGCGTCTCGCCGCCGAGAGGTTTCAAAACGTAGTCGAATACTGGACGTTCCAGAAAACTCAAGTCCACGGTTTTAACATGAGGAAACTGTGCCATCAATTTGATTTTTATTCTCATGAGACCACTGAACGACATATCCTCGACTAAGATCGGCAGATCCTTGCCTACCAATCCTTTGCCAACTCTTATTGCAAGCACGACCTTTGGGTTGACTTTGTTTTTAAGTTGCCGAGCGGTTAGATCCGAGACATCATTCGGTATGAAAGAGAATCGCCAGTCCATAAGCACGATATCTTCCTCCGACTTAGGATAAGTCTTAACCTGGTCAACGCGAGGTGGTTTGGTGCCCAAGGTGAATTTACTGAGGCGCAACGAGTCGAGGAATGCGGGAGTTTGGGATGACAGGACTTGATCGACGCTAGAGACGATGGTGGCCGAAAGAACTGGTTCGTATATGACCCAGAATTTGAGGAGAAAGGTGTTTAGCCATTCAGTAGACTCGAAATCCGTCTCCAATTTCTGCTTGGATTGTTCTCTGTGAAGATCATCTCGGACACGTTGACGAACTCTCTTGATACTTGTGCGATAGTATGTGGAGGATATAGCAAGAACAAAGACGATCCAAGCAAATCCAGCACCGAAACGGCCCAGAACCCAACAGACGAAACAGCAGAAGAATATGATGCCAGCATTGTGCCACCATGAGCCGAAATACTTGTCATTCAATTGCGATGAGAGCCAGTCTTGATGTAGTTCTTCCTCGTCTTCGTCGATGCCACCCACTTCGCGCCATCCTGCCTTGGACTCAAGTTTCTGGGCATGTCCAGGGGGAGCAATTGCGGTTGTTGGATGGACGACGCCATCCTCGGCGGTGTGTTCGGGCTTGATAGTGTCAGGAGGAGGAAGTCCAGGAACGACCCCAACACCGTCGTCCTGGCAAAATTAGAGGCAATTCATGCGTATAGAATTGCGGGAGCATTACCATATCGGTGACCATGGCGGTGCCTCGAGCGAGGTTCTTCAGGTCCAGGCCGAGGGGCATAGACTAGAGCGCGAGTCAGTGCGGCAACGGAGACAATTGCTTACCTTTCCGGCGGCGGCTGCCTTCTGTTGTGGCGAGGCATCCGGATTGAATTCGTGCACGGTTCCGCCTTCCTTTTCGGTGTCCTCGACGACCTTCTTCTCCTCTCTGTGGATCTGGGCGACATCGGCCCCGGAGAGGTCGGCCATCGTGCAGTGGAATAATGCGTGTGTCCCAGGCGAGGTGAATTGTCTGGCAGGTGGTTGTGGAGCTGTTGTCGTGTTGTTGGCCTACAAGTTGAAAGTCCAAACCGGAAGATGGGGCAGGGCCAGCGACCAGCAGCAGCAGCGGTAATTGCAGCAGGAGCAGCGGCGGCCAGGAGCAGCAGTAGCAGCAGTAGCAGCAGTAGCAGTGTATGACGCAGGACAGCTTGTCTGCGCAGCCTCATCTGCTTCCATTGGCTGCCCGAAAAGCCGGTGCTGACTCTGGCGGAACGAGTTGCGGGGTCTGATTGGCCACTCTAGCCGTCCCTTTTGCTGTGTGGCTTGGGATGTTTGCTCAATTAGCCGCACCGAACCAAGGCAAACGCAGGCTCACCGCACGAAGCTGAGCTCTCGCCGCGCAACCTTATGCCAGTCATGCACACCCAACAGTCCCTGCTTCGGCCCACGGCACAACGCTCCTGCATGGAGGACTCATCGGTCAACACATATTCGATTAGGCAAGCAGGCATCAAACCGCCCAGACCATAAACTTAGAAAGTTAGATGCAGGCCTTACCCCTGGCGCCCCATGGCCATATCCATCCTGCACCAAAACAGGCTTCCCATGCGATACAAATCCAGGACTGGCCGCATTACCCAGAAATCAAGAAATGAGCCGCCGGATCTGTCCATGTCGGCAACCTTATATCTCCGTCATATTGTCTGATCTATCTGCAACAACCGCTGCAACCCTCACAATCCGCAGTACCTGGCGCCATGGCTGCCTACGTATTGCGGCTATCAAGCCTCCGGTGCTACTTTATCCACATACCACATACAGGATCACAGCCAACTTTTCGAATCTGTGATCGACGAAAGTTTGAGATGACGCTGACTACCTTATTAATTTCAGCAGTTTACCATCACGAGATCTCTCGGATCAATCAACAGAACCAGATGATAGTTTCCGTCCCCCGCGACCCTCGCTAACTGGATCGTCTTGCAAAGCTCTTCTACATGGTAATCTAACAGTAACCATCCCGTCGATTCCGACTTGGAGAACCATTCAGGGCTCGCGCTTCTGCAGTTGGAGAACCATGATTGTTAGCATATCGCCCTTTACACTACCTCGATATACGCAATGCCGCAAGACTATGTATCCGATCCAGGATATAAAAACACGAGACCTCCTTGGCAATACTAAGTCGAGTACAATCGATCCCTGGGTTCTGTTATCGCTATCCTAGAATAACATGCCTCGTGTATCATCGGACTTCGACGCGTCATGCATTGACGCGGTCGGGCAGCCTGAGAGGCTCTATATTTTAGCAGATACGGAATAGCCCTTCCGGATAGCGAGTCGGCCACAGACATACTCGATGCCGATAAATAAAGTCAGCCGATTCCTCTTCAACTTATTATCAAGGTCGCCGCTGCCATCCAGCAAAACCTGCCATTGATCTTGTTCGAGACTCTCCTACTTCTACGTAGAGCGCCTCAACCTCCTATCGGAGTTACGCCGCATATCGTCCAAATGTCTCAGGCCGTCTCGAGGCACGCCGTTCGTTCTGTGATCTTGGGTGATCCTTTGGCAACATCTGTTCAATCTTCGAGTCAGGCAGCTGGAGAAGGGCTGCATGATGGCCTCCGAGAGGATTTTGGCATAGTGGGGCACGTTGGCGAGGGAATAGCTGAGGTCTCCTTTGATCCAGCAAATCTTACTGACCTCAATTTTGGAGATTCTCAGTGCGACGGGGTTGAGAAGAAACTGGGAAGCAAGCTGGACAAAGAACGAACACTAGGTGTTGCTCTAGACAGCAAGACCTGCTGCTGTGAGTTGGCACCGGATTACAGTGTGATCAACATTCCAGCTGAACGTAAGCCCGGTCAGTAGTGTGTTGGCTGATGTGTCCTCAGGTTCTAGCCCCGCCGTCGATGATATCTCCGGCGTAGGCTTTTGTACAACGGCAAGTCGATCAGTTGCAGCCGGTGGAGCAGCCGAAAATACTGTCATAGCACACGTGGATCAGGACTTTTGCGGCTGCGGGGGGAGTATACTTCCATCTCGCTGGCCGCTAACCGTTGTAGATAAATGGTATTGCAAGTGCAGCGAGAATCCTTACAATGGATAGTTCAGACTTTCTCCCGCTTGGCTAACTTTCAGTTTTTGCAACTGTTGTCCGTGTTATTAGTATCAACCCCTTCCTCCCTCTCACCTCCTCCCCTGATCGTGCGTGCTGATTCGCCCGTGTAGTAAGTACTAACCCACGATTTTCCATAGTGCTCGTGTTAACCTAGATAGTCCGCAACCCGACCCCGGCTTCACATTGGCTGATGATCCCAAACCTTGTTGTACAGGAAAGCCGGCCGATTAAACTTCTCGATTGTAAGTCGGATTTGTTATTTGAGGTATAAACCACGTTATCATTTAATCCTGCAACTGAGTACACTGACTCTAGATAGGTGAGCGGAGGAGCAGTGTCAAGAACTATTAGGGGAACATGAGATTTTGTTGAATGCCTGTCTTTGATTTCTATGCTGCTCGCTCGCGCAGTGTAAAGCGGGTGGGAAGTATTCTGGCATTAGAATTATGTATATTATAACAATCCTAGCTCTTTTGCTTTCTGTCGACAACTTTCCGGACTCTTTCCCAATCTGTTGCTTACTCGCTCCCACATTTGTTCAGTCTCCTCGTTTAGCACAGTTCGAAGCAGTTCCTTCTATTGAATGAAGTGAGCTTAATGGCCGGCTTGGCTGTTACGTCTTCATCCTCAAATCTCTCTTTCCTTTTCTTGAAATTCACGCAATAGGAAACTTGAAGCGACTTTTGTGATCTCCCAGGAAAATGAGCTGCAATTTTGCTGCATCGAAAATCAGCCGCTTCGCCACGGAAGAAGATACGAACCTCCACGGCATTCCCGCTTCTTTCATGCTACAGATCCGTTGGACCTCTTCATCTGTGTATTTCTGTCTGTTTGTTTGTCGTTTACCGACTTTACTGGGCACTACCTGGGAAACGGCAGCCGGAAGCAATTTAGGTGTGGGCTGCTGTCGCTGAGATGGCTGAGAGAAATGGTACTGGTGCTGGTGCAAATGCGGCTGGCCTCCCAGAGCTGTGGCGCCTTGCTGGAGACTTTGTTGGAAATTCTAGAGAATAGTAAACAAACGAACTCGGCCTAATACCTGAATAGCGGTCTGTGGCGCGAGAGAAGACACGCCAGCGGGCACCTGCCCGTGAACGTTGTACTGGCTTATGTTCATGAACGAGAACTCGTCATCGTCCATCTCGACTGCAAAAGGCGTTCGCGACATTCTATGTCATTGTACCCATACATTTATACTGGTGCGGCGCAACAGCTTAGTGGAAACAATGTTTGTCGTATGGGTATATCGGTCGTGGTTCTTGAAGCAGGGAGAATCATCTAGTGTCAGAATTGGACTAGCTTGAAACGGCCTCCAGGCCGATGTGGCGGCCCCTCGGCTCAATGTTACGGGGCAAATGAACGTCAGGGGCAAGTTTCGGTTAGTGGAGCCAATCACGCCTTGGGATTCACGGGGTCTGAGCGAAACGATAAAACTGTAAGGCCGTTTGACGTTCTAATTCAGGGGAATTGTCAAATCATATTTGCCCCGCCAGCCAAATTCATTACTTATCACCCGTCAGCGAAGCTCCTCGAAGCGAATAGCGCAAGCCCCCGGCATCTGATACGAGCATAAGATGAGTCAGGAACCGCCAATAGGCAGTATCGGGCACTACCATCGTGTATGACGCCATCTTCATTTCGCCTGCAATGATAGCCACTGTTGACAAGGTTGCGAGCCGATGCGCTACCCCGAACTGCAGTTCCGCCATCGCAATCGAATCGACCCTAAATATGCCTATCCCCCAAAATGGTTATGAGTATGTGTACTTTGGTGTCATGAACGCTACCGGACGGGTCGCTAATATGAAAGCACACAGAAACGAATGAAGACAAAACTGAGTTTCCATCAATTACTCCTAATCTGAGCTGACGCTTTTCCATGGACCATATCACGGGCTACCGAGAATGGGGCCCAGTAAGGGGCCAATTCCCAGTTCCCAGCTCACCGCGGGACAACATTATCCGATCGAACTAGAATTCGAACCCCACTTCTGACGAAGTGGCTGGACGCCTTCTCGATCAAGTCAGTGGGGCCACAAAGGAAAGTACCCGTCCTTTCCGACGAGGCATCAAGGAGATGTTGCTTCATCATCGACTCATTCATTGCTAGAACGATTGTCCGCGCGGCACTCAGAATCTATTCGTATATTCACATGCCCCCAAGCGGGACGACTTTTTTGCGTTCGAGTTCACTGTGCATCCAACCAAGCGTCTCCAGTGCAGTGACGCAAGGTTGGAACTTACGCTCTTCTTAGCATTCCATGGTAATGGTTTCCATTGGCGGGGTGAAACTTTAATTGCGCGGAGTCGCTGCAAGCCCACGCACCAATTGCGCGGCCTTCAACCTTATCATCACCGTCTCATCAAACTGAGCCTGTACATATAGCGGGTGCACCACCCGAGAAAAAATGCTTCCCCGTACAAATCGTCTGTGTTCCGCTCCACGCTGCTCTGGCAGGAATGGACGAACAACGTGCTTTTTCGCAACTACTTTATGGCAACGGACACGGTATTGCTCTTAGACATCCTACGCAGGATATCGATGTGGGGGATCTGTGCTACTGGGACGCGGATGGACGGGCCACTCGAATTCTCAACGTGTTCGATAACACCGAGGTTTATTGTGCGTGTGGGTAGAATCATTAACAGTAGTGGCTTGAGCAGAACAATTGGCCTAAACTTGGGACGACGAAGGAAGAAGCCGTAACAAAAGCAACCCCAGATCAGTCTCTTGAGGTTGCGCACTGCGGCGGTTGTTGGTGGGGGCTTGCGATGGTCTAGTACGTCCAATGTCTTGACGTGTGATGCTCATAGCTAGCGGGCCAATACAACCAACGTTCGACATCTATTTTCAACGTCTGACCGACGAGACGGCCATTATTCTTCCGTCGTCACCAATAACTGTCAACGCTCTTCGTTCACCCACAATACTGCAGAAATGGTGGTCAGAAGCGAAACGGCACGCATTCCGAACATGGTCCTATTTAATTAACTCTCCGGATGGCATCTTCCTTGTTACCAAGGCAATCAAGACCAGCCGCTATGCACACTGCCTCTCCAAGGGGACTCCGGGGGAAGTATCACAGATAAGAGTAAATGGCTCTAAAGTTATGCCTACGCACTCAAGAGATCTGAGGTTGCCGAACAAGGGGACGACGTGGCTTCCTATTCGTAATGATCTTGGCTTTGAATTAGAAGATTCCGGAGAGAAAGGCGCCTACACCATATTTATCGAGCGGGAAGCAAGTCGGCTGTTTGCATTAACCGATACAATTCACAAATCCGATGCAGAAGAGTTGTGGAGGTATGGTCTCTCTTTCCTTTCCTCAACAGAAAACTCATCGCATTGAAATAGGGTCTCTTGTACTCAATCAGCGTCTGATATCTTGCCGCCTGCTGGAAGCTCCCTTTCTCTGCCTGGCTGTCCATCTCAGCATTCAGGATATCCGACCTGGTTTCAGCCACTGCCAGCATTTCAAGATCCATATTCCCCGGACCTTATGTCCTATTGGCACGCTCTGAATTGTGACGGTTTGGGATCATGTGGATCTACCAATTCGGAGGGATTGCCGACACCCTTGAGCAGTGTATCCGATTGGTCTTCTCTGTACAATCTATCCAGTTTCCCAGCTTTAAATTCTGTACCTGGCCGTCAGGCTCCTTCTGGATTAACATCTCGAACACCTTGTGTTCAGAAGCCCACATTCGATGGGAGAGACAGACTGTGCCTTGAGGAAGGGTGGGTCTTAATTAAAGGCGAAAGTGCTTTATTCTTGGAGGCCGTTTGCAAAGGCCTTGATCCCTCTCTAGAGGTGTTGAGTAATGCCCACAAATGTAGACCTCGCTGATCCTAGCTGCTGGCTACCTCCTCGGCGTCTTGCGGAGGGCAAGGCAGCTGTGTGGAGATAATAGGAGGGCTTCTCGATCTGCACAAACTGTCCCGGGACATTTTGCTGCCGTGTCTCCGATGCTAGGGATGTTGCCTGTGTCCAACGGCGACATGGCGTTCGTCTCACCATATGGTTCTTCCGATCAACTGTCTATGGGGCATTTATCCTCTATGCCAAACCCAATGCGACTCCACTCACGGCCGCCGATCTCACATTCGCCCCTTATTGGGTTCCCGTGGGGAGGAGCCTCCTTGTTCCCTTTTTGCCCTACGTTGAACTCCCTGAGCCCGAGTATTTCGGGTTCCACTTCGCAAACTGGCTCGTTTGCTTATCCCCCGTCCAACAATTCACCTACTAGTCCTAGTATGGCGTTCGAGATCCCCTGGGGTTGGAGTTAGATATTGCAAAATACGCAATCAACCATGTTGCTTGCTCATTATGCGAAGTCAGAGTTATGCTGGCACTATATCGGCACGAGTAAAACTACTTGCTCGGATGCGGTACCAGTGCCCAAATGCGGTTGCGACAGTCGCCAGTGGGTGGCACGGCGGAATTTTTCGTTAAATCACTACTATTTCTAGCGTGATACTTCTAGCTGAAAGACTAGCCCGTCTCGTACCACTCCTGCTAGTATATAGTCCAGGCCCTAAAAATACAGGAATGGTAATTAGTAATACTAGTAGTACTACAGTCGGACCCGTTAATTTGCAGGCCTATTAAAGTGCACGACCTGCCTAAGTGCAGGCATATCTGATCCACCAACCATGGTTCCACATTAAAATGCACGCTGCTGTGAGCTTGCAAATTGCAGGGTCTTTTGG
>Ga0182024_10009828_pt1 | contig 19661 bp, 15 predicted proteins | sample P32metaG_FD_120480 | JGI IMG/M metagenome (GOLD analysis project Ga0182024, IMG submission 120480) | Permafrost microbial communities from Stordalen Mire, Sweden - P3-2 metaG (Illumina Assembly) | ecosystem: Environmental > Terrestrial > Soil > Wetlands > Permafrost | place: Sweden: Stordalen... | reverse complement strand
GCACTCTGCCCGGACTCCAGCGATTGCACCAGATAATCCACGGCTTCTTTGGTTTTGAGGTTGACTTCTTCTAATTTCATGTTTTTTCCCTTCTGCCGGTGTCGGCTTGTTTTTTCTTTCACTTGAGCGGCAGCGAGAAAAAACAAGACGACACCGGGCGAAGGGACAGAACGGAGGCCGAAGGAGGGTGGCAGGGCGTGAGGGAAAAGCGCGGTGAGTGCCAAACGCGGTTGGGTTTAGTTTGGCGCGAAACCGGCGCAATCCGAAACGCCCGTCCGAGCCGCGGCCGAGCGGCGTCCACCCGGTAGAGGGCGCAGTGGAGAAAAGATGGCGTAGCCTTCCGTTTGAGATTGCTAGAGGGCTTGACGAGGGACGGCCTTGTAGGAGAAGAGCAATGTTGCGCGCGATGAGTTGTAATGGACGGGTGCCGTTACGCGGATCATAGGTTGTCAGGAGATCCTGAAAAGGGCCCAGACGGGTGACAAATAATCGTCAGATATTGGGAATCAGCACACAGGAGGCATCCACGGGAATTCGCAACGTAGTGCGGGGCATTCTCAACTGACCGACAGTCAGTCGGCTCTGACCACCGGGAGCGCTACTTTGTCGAGGTGACAGAAACAAAATGCCTCCGGGGTAGAGAGAGTGGCAGGAAGACAGGTCAGGCGCACTGAGCTTGCAGCCGAAGCCACGAGACGGTGGTGCGGTGGGGTTTTGCTCGTACTTAGACTAAAACTCAAGAATAAGGCGGAAGTTGATTTAGAAAACCTAGTATACTTTTTCTAAATAAACAGGCAGACTAATATCATGCAACCCATGCGGGATCAGATAGTTGCGAGGATCGAGCGGCTAGGCGAAGGGAAGGCCTTCTCTGCCAAGGATTTTCTCGACATTGCGAGCCGTGGCAGTATCGACATGGCGCTTGGCAGCCTAACTCGCAGCGGAATAATCCGCCGTATTCGGCGAGGGCTCTACGATATGCCGAAAGTCAATCCCACGCTTGGCGGGAAGTTGAGCCCAGACATTGACGAGGCTGCTCAGGCAATAGCTCGAAGACAGCGTTGGAAGATCGTGCCGGAAGGCGCGTGGGCTGCAAATCTGCTTGGTCTCTCCACCCAGGTGCCAGCGAAAATCATTTACCTGACCGATGGCCCGAATAATGAAGTGCCGATCGGACGCCGGAGCATTCATTTCAAGCACGCTCGCCCGAAAGCAATGGCCGGGCTGGAAGGAAAGTTCGCACTTGTCGTTCAAGCGCTTCGTTATCTCGGGAAGGATGGAGTGGGCGCACGCGAAATAGAGACGTTGCGAAGAACCCTGTCGCCGGCAGAAAAACGCCGTCTCGTGAAAGATACCCGATTCGGTGTGGACTGGATTTATGAAGTGGCGAAAAGGATCGCGGAGAAAACCGCGTGAACAAAGTCGCCCAGATGCCAGCGCGCGAGCGCGCGGACTTGTTCGCCGAAACGGCTGCGCGGAAAGTCTTGCCGGAAGCCATCATTGAAAAAGACTTCTGGGTCTGCTGGATGCTAAAGCAGCTTTTCTCAATCGACGCCCTTAGCGGACGACTCCTCTTCAAGGGCGGCACATCGCTCTCGAAGATATTCCACGCGATAAGCCGGTTTTCGGAAGACATCGATTTGGCGGTGGATTACGATGCACTGGGGTTCAGAGGAGAACGTGACCCGAGGCGGGAGGATATCTCAAAGACGAAGCGAGCAGGCATCCTTGACGAGATGATGGCGGAATGCCGGCGGTATATCGGCGGTGAATTTCTGGATGTACTCAAGGCTCGTTGCCGCGAAGTTCTCGGAGCCACGGACGCATGGAGTCTCGACGTTAGTGGGGACCCGAACGTGGTACGGTTTCGTTACCCAACGGCAATCGCTACGAATCTCGATTACGTTTCTCCCCAGGTCGTACTTGAGTTGGGAACGCACGCGGAATTTGTGCCACGTGATCGATTTACGATCCGCTCATTCGCGGCAGAAGAGTTTCCGAACGTGATTACCGATGGGGACGTTGTTGTGGTTGCACTGCTTGCGAAGAGGACCTTCTGGGAGAAGACGACAATCCTTCACGCGGAATACTACCGCCCTCCTGACAAAGCACTCCCTGGGCGATATTCGCGTCATTATTATGATGTTGCGATGCTCGCACAAGGGCCGATACGAGCAGAAGCTTTGGCTGACAAAGATCTGCTGGCGCAAGTTGTGAGACACAAGGAGACGTTCTATCCTTCCGCCTGGGCTCGTTACGATCTCGCGCGGCCGGGAAGCTTCCACGTCATGCCAGCGGAGAACCGCATCGCCTCATTGGAAAGGGACTATCGCGATATGGCTGTGATGATCTTTGGGCAGCCACCCGCATTCGGCGGAATCATCGAAACGCTGACGGCGCTTGAGCATGAAATAAACAGATAACCGCATGAACAAGAAAGACCTCAGCGAGCGCGATATCTGCTCCAAGTTCATCGGCCCCGCAGTGAAACGCGCGGGTTGGGACGGGATGATGCAGATCCGTGAGGAGGTCAACTTTACCAAGGGACGCATCATCGTCAGAGGAAAGCTCGTTACCCGTGGCAAGGCAAAGCGCGCCGATTACATCCTTTACTACAAACCCAATATTCCGATTGCCATCATCGAGGCAAAGGACAATAACCACAGCGTTGGCTCTGGGATGCAGCAGGCGCTCGACTATGCAGTGACTCTTAACATCCCGTTTGTTTTCTCGTCCAACGGCGATGGCTTTGTCTTTCATGACCGCACCGGGACGAGCATGGAGAAAGAAGCCACGCTCTCGCTTGATGCGTTCCCATCGCCCAAAGACCTCTGGTCAAAATACCGCGCCTGGAAAGGACTCACGTCCGACGAGGAAGCGATTGTCCTGCAGGATTACTTTGAAGACGGGAGCGGCAAGGGACCACGCTACTACCAGGTGAACGCGATCAATGCAGCGGTCGAAGCCATTGCGAAAGGCCAGAACCGGATTCTCCTGGTCATGGCTACCGGCACCGGCAAGACGTACACCGCGTTTCAGATTATCTGGAGGTTGTGGAAGGCCGGGCGCAAGAAACGCATCCTGTTTCTCGCTGACCGCAACGTCCTTGTCGATCAGACGATGGTGAATGATTTCAGACCGTTCGGCGCGGCTATGGCCAAGCTCAGCACCGGCTCCAAGACCATCGAACGCGCAGACGGGGCTGAGGTCGAACTCACCACGGCGCTCGACAAAAAGCGCCGGATCGACACCGCCTACGAGGTCTACCTTGGCCTTTATCAGGCCATCACCGGGCCGGAGGAGCGCCAAAAGCTTTTCCGCGAATTCTCGCCCGGCTTTTTTGATTTGATTGTCATTGACGAGTGTCACCGTGGCAGCGCCGCCGACGATGCCGCCTGGAAAGAAATCCTCGAATATTTCTCGGCTGCTACGCAGATCGGGCTCACGGCAACACCAAAGGAAACCAAGTACGTCTCCAACATTCATTATTTCGGGCCGCCGGTTTACACCTACTCGCTGAGGCAAGGCATCGAGGACGGCTTCCTGGCCCCGTACAAGGTGATCAAGGTTCATATCGATGTGGATGTCCACGGATACCGACCGGAGAGGGGCGATGTGGACCGGGACGGCAATGAGATCGAAGACCGCATTTACAACACCAAGGATTTTGACCGCACCCTCGTCATTGACGACCGCACCAAACTTGTCGCCAAGAAAGTCTCCGACTTCCTGAAGGAAAGCCGCGACCGTTTCCAGAAAACCATCGTCTTCTGCGTGGATGAGGAACACGCCGCACGAATGCGGCAGGCTTTGATTAACGAGAATAAGGACCTGTGCAACGAGAACCACCGCTACGTCATGCGAATCACGGGGAGCGACGCAGAGGGGCAGGCGCAGCTCGGGAACTTCATCGACCCGGAGGCGAAATATCCCGTTCTCGTTACTACCTCGCGGTTGCTGTCCACCGGCGTGGACGCCCAGACTTGCCGCCTCATCGTGCTGGACCGCTCTGTCGGCTCGATGACGGAATTTAAGCAAATCGTCGGGCGCGGAACCCGCGTCCATGAAGACACTAAGAAATTTTATTTCACGCTGATTGATTTTAGGGGTGCGACCAATCACTTCTCCGACCCCGATTTTGACGGCGAGCCTGTTCAGATCTACGAGCCCGGCCAGAATGATCCCATTGCCCCGCCTGATGACGTGCCCCTCGGTGAGAACGGGGAGCCCATGCCGGCACAGCCCGGAGATGATGAGGTGATAGTTGATCAACCACCCGACATCAACATCAGGCCAGGCGAAGACCCGCCGCGCAAGATTTATGTGGATGGGGTAGGGGCTACCATCGTCGCCGAGCGCGTGGAATACCTTGATGAGAACGGGAGGCTCGTCACCGAAACGCTTCGGGACTTCACCAAGAAGGCTCTGAAGAAGCGCTTCGCCAGCCTCGATGATTTCCTGAAGCGCTGGAAAGATGCCGAGCGCAAACAAGCCATCGTCGAAGAACTCGAAAACGAGGGCCTGTCTCTTGAGCCATTGGCCGATGAAGTTGGCAAGGACCTCGACCCCTTTGACCTCATCTGCTACGTGGCATTCGACCAGCCCGCGCTCACGCGCCGGGAGCGGGCCGATAACGTCCGCAAGCGGGATGTCTTCACGAAATACGGCCCGCAGGCCCGCGCCGTGCTTGAAGCGCTCTTGCAAAAATACCAGGATGAGGGTGTCATCGACCTTGGCGACCCGCGAATCTTACAGATCCCGCCGCTTGATACCATGGGCACACCGATGCAGCTCATTAAGCAGTTTGGGACACGCGCGGATTTCATGTTTGCAGTACAGGACCTCCAGTCCGCCCTCTACCAGAAGGAAGCTTAAGCAATGTCCGTTCGCAACACCGTCAAGTCCATACAAGACATCATGCGTCAGGATTCCGGCGTTGATGGCGATGCCCAGCGCATCTCACAACTCTGCTGGATGTTTTTCCTGAAAATCATCGACGACCAGGATCAACAGCTGGAACTGATGCAGGACGGGTATCGCTCGCCCATCCCGAAAGAACTTCGGTGGCGTGCCTGGGCAGCTGATCCCGAAGGCATTACCGGGGAGGAATTGCTCACTTTCGTTAATGTTCAGCTTTTTCCTGAGCTTAAGAAACTGTCAATAACGGGCAAGCAGGGTGACCGCCGTAAGGTTGTGCGCGATGTCTTCGAAGACGCCTACAACTACATGAAGTCCGGCCAGCTGATGCGGCAGGTCGCTAACAAAATTAACGAGGTTGATTTTAATAACCTAGCCGAGCGGCAGCATTTCGGCGATATTTACGAACAAATCCTCACTGACCTGCAGAGTGCCGGCAATGCAGGAGAGTATTACACGCCCCGTGCTGTCACTGCGTTCATGGTGGACCGCATCGATCCCAGGCCCGGCGAGATTCTTCTGGACCCCGCCTGTGGTACGGGCGGATTCCTTACCTGCGCACTTCGCCACATGCGCGATCGTTACGTTAAGCAAGTAAAGGATGAACAGCAAATGCAGGAGGGACTGCGAGCCGTCGAGAAAAAGCAACTGCCGCACATGCTCTGTGTCACCAACATGCTATTGCACGGTATTGAAAACCCCAGTTTTGTGCGCCATGACAACACGCTGGCGCGGCCTTATATCAGCTATACAGCCAGTGATCGCGTAGACATCGTTCTCACCAATCCACCCTTCGGCGGGCGCGAGGAGGATGGCATCGAGAGCAACTTCCCCAAGCACTTCCAGACGCGTGAGACCGCCGACCTCTTTCTTGCGCTCATCATCCGTATCCTCAAACCCGAAGGCCGCGCAGCCGTCGTACTCCCAGATGGCTCTTTGTTTGGCGAAGGCGTCAAAACGAGACTCAAAGAACACCTGATGGAGGAGTGCAACCTGCACACCATCGTCCGCCTGCCCAATAGTGTGTTCAAGCCTTATGCCAGCATTGGCACCAACCTTTTGTTCTTTGAAAAGGGCGCTCCGACCAAGGACATTTGGTTCTATGAGCACCGCGTGCCCGATGGGCAGAAAGCCTACTCGATGACCAAGCCTATCCGCATCGAGTACCTCGAGTCCTGTGTCGACTGGTGGGGAGGTGCAGAGCGCAAAGGGAGGGTTGAGAACGCATTGGCATGGAAGGTTACCGCCGACGAAGTAAAGGCTCGCGGATACAACCTCGACATTAAGAATCCACACGCCGTAGCGGACGAACACGGCGACCCCGAGGAACTTCTTGCCAAACTCGATGAGGCTGAGGGCCAGGCAGCCACTTTGCGTGACCAGCTCAAGGCCATCCTGGCCGAGGCACTCTTGCGATGAATCCGGAATTGCTCATTGCCCACTTCAACCGCGTCAGCGATGCCCCTGACGCCATCCCGCGCCTGCGTCGTTTCATCCTCAATCTCGCCGTGCGAGGGCGACTTGTCGCTCAAGACCCCAGTGATGAACCAGCATCCGAATTGCTCAGGAGGATACAGGCCGACAAGCATCGCGTTGTAAAGCCAAAGACAACAATGGCGGGCGAGCCTTTGCCGGCAATCTCGCGAAATAAAATTCCATATCAACTGCCCCAGGGTTGGGAGTGGGCTAGTTTAGGCCTTTTGGGGGACACTAACATCGGGCTTACATATTCGCCCCAAGATGTCTCCGATCATGGCATTCCCGTCTTGCGGTCGAACAACATTCGCGACGGAAAGCTTACGCTTTCTGACGTTGTAAGGGTGGATACTAACGTAAAACAGAGCGCCTTAGTGCATGAAGGGGATCTCTTGATTTGCGCCCGAAATGGAAGTCGTGCGCTGGTCGGAAAGACCGCAATAATAACGGGATTACAGGAAATAACCGCATTCGGCGCTTTTATGGCAATCTTCCGCAGTACGCTAAACAGCTATCTTTACCATTTTATATGCTCACCCTTGTTCCGGCTGATGATAGACGAGGTTAACACCACCACCATAAACCAAATCACACAAACGAATCTACGATCAACCTTGGCACCCATTCCCCCGCGCGCCGAACAGCACCGCATTGTCGCAAAAGTGGATGAGTTGATGAAGTTGTGTGGTCGCTTGGAGGCGGCCAGGGCTGAGCGGGAAACACGGCGGGGGGAGCTCGTAGCGGCGTCCCACCATTACCTCGATAACGGCGCCTGCGCAGAAGATCTTCCTGCACATGCCCACTTTTATCTCAATCATCTCTCGACCATTACTACGCTCCCCGAGCAGATCCCGGCTCTACGCAGAACGATACTCAGCCTCGCTGTCCGTGGCCAATTGGTGCCCCAAGGACCTGCCGGCGAATCCGCTGCCGAACTGCTCACGCGCATTCAAGCGGAAAAGGCAAAGCTGATAGAAGAGGGCCTTTTGCGAAAGGAGAAACCGCTGGCCACGATTGCAGACGACAAAGTGCCCTTTGCCATCCCGACGACTTGGAGATGGGCGAGAATCGGCACTTGTTCGTTGCTGACCGACTATGGAACATCCGTGAAGTCAGATCAGGTCTCAGATGGCGTGCCCATCCTCGCGATGGGCAACATCCAGGATGGGCAGGTGGTCCTAAACGACCGAAGGAAAGTACCGCAAGGCATAGATGACCTGCCTCATCTGTTCCTGAAACGATTTGATCTTCTCTACAACCGGACGAATAGTGCAGAACTTGTGGGTAAGACCGGCATCTACCTGGGCGACGATGACGCTTACACATTTGCGTCCTATCTCATCAGAATCCGGTTTCTCAACAACCTGACGAGTCCGTTATACGCAAACCTAGCAATGAATGCTCCTTACTTTCGCGCGACTCAAATAGTGCCCGAGCTGCAACAACAGTGCGGGCAGGCGAACGTAAACGGGTCCAAGTTGCGAAATATGTTGATTCCCGTACCGCCTTTTGCTGAGCAGCTACGTATCGTTGCCAAAGTTGATGAGCTAACAGCCCTGTGTGATCGGCTCGAAAAGCGGCTTTCGGACACTCAGGCGGAGAGTGGCCACTTGCTAGAATCAGTCCTCCATCATGCTCTCAATGATAAGCACTCGCCTGTTATCTCCCAACCTATTGCGCAGACTGCAAAATGCTGATTTGATAGACCCTTACTTGCGGATGCTAAAAGGTGTCGTCCACTAACTGTCCAGAATTGCAGGCGTTACGATGTTCATCAGTCGTCTGTTTATAAAGAACTTTCGAAATCTACGACACCTTGATGTCGAGATAGGGCAGGGCGTCACATGTTTTATCGGAGAAAATAACTCCGGCAAGACGAACCTCTTTCATGCGCTGCGGCTTGTGTTGGACGGCAATATTAGCGCGCAGCGCCGCCGGTTACAGCCGGAGGATCTAGCCGCGGGGCTAACATTCGCGCAGCCCGAGCACGTGCTGATATCGGTTGAGTTTTCTGACTTTGCGGGGCGGCCCAACGAAGAAGCGTTACCTTTCACTGCCGTCCTCGAAAACGGTAAGGCCCGGCTCTCATACCGCTTTAGACCAAAAGCAACAACCCGCGATGCCCTTGAGCAAATTCCGGAAGGCGGCCCCATCCCAGGACTCAAGATCGATGATTACGTTTGGGAGATCGCTGCCGGCGGGGACAATATTGACCTAAACACCGTCTCCTGGAACGAATCCTTTGGGACCCGGTTCAGTACCGACAATCTGCAGCAGGGCTATCTGGTTGTAATTATGGAGGCGCTCCGCGACGTCGAAAACCGCCTGGCTGCTCCTCGAACCTCGCCGCTCCAACAGATCGTGGAACAGCGAAATATACCGGATGACGAGAAAGCTAGGATTGTTCAGCATCTCCAAACGGCGAATGCCAATATCAATGCGAGTGCAACCATCCGCACCATTGGCACCCAACTGAGCAATTCATTCAAAGAGGCCGCTGGCAAGTCCTTTGCAATGGGGGTTTCGCTAGGGCTAGGAGAGTCGTCTTTCACGGACATCTCGCGCGGGCTGAGAGTCCTCTTGTCCGGCTACGGCCTCGACAACCTCGATCCAGCGCGCAACGGCTTGGGTTTAAACAACGTCCTCTACATAAGCATGTTGCTGAACTACTTTGAGGGCCGCGTAGCCGAGCAAAGAACTGCTGGTCAGCTGCTCCTGGTGGAAGAACCCGAAGCGCACCTTCACCCACAGCTCCAGCGCGTTCTTCTGGCTACTTTGCAGCGCAAGAATGTTCAGGTTTTCATTACAACGCACAGCACGCATGTCACATCCGGAGTTCCGCTCTCCTCCCATGTCGTGCTGACCTCAACCGGCGGGCCGGTGACCACCTTCACGAAACCGACTGCCATCCCTGCCTTAGGTGCGGGAGAAGTGGCTGATCTTGAGAGATATCTCGACGCAACCCGGTCCACGCTTCTCTACGCCCGGAAGGTTCTTCTCGTCGAGGGCCCAGCTGAGCAGTTTGTTATACCTCCGCTCGCTAAAAAGGTCCTCGGCATTGATCTCGACGAGGAGGGCATCGCCATCGTGCCGATATTTGGTACACACTTCGCCTCGTATGCCAAACTCTTCGGACCGGGCGGCATTCAGAAGAAATGCGCAATCCTCACGGATGGAGATTTAGCTCCCTCAGACGCAGACCCCAATATAGGCGCCGACGAAGGCGAAGATGAGCCTGCGCCTGTACGCCAGGATCTAAATGCCCTGCGCGGACAATATGTCGAAGTATTCACCTGCCAGACAACTTTCGAGCGTGAGTTAACCGTGGCTGGGACTCTTGCAATGCTCAAAGCCGCAACCCGAGAGATCGGTGCTCCTCGCGTTGGGGATGGGCTTCAGCGTCTGGAGGAGAGAATTGCGGCCGGACAGCAGCCTGATCTCAACCCAGGAAAGGACGGCGTTCTGCGTACAGCCAAAAGGTTCGGTAAGGCACGATTCGCCCAGGTAATCTCGAAGCATGTCGCCGCTGCAACCTCAGTACCAGACTACGTACGCGACGCCCTAACATGGTTGATATCAGATGCTCCTAACGTGTGAGCAGCGCGCGGCTGTTACGGAGCCGGGGCACATGTGCCTCGTGTCCTGTCCGGGCAGCGGCAAGACACGCGTCATAGTTGCCAAACTCCTGCACTGCATCGAATCCGTCAGAGACACTACCCGTCGGATAGCTTGCATTACGCACACCAACGCAGCTGCCGATGAGATAGACACTCGCCTCCGAGAGACCTGCTTCGGCGACGAAGACCTCTACTACGAAATCGCCACGATCCACGGGTTTGCGCTGCAAAACATCCTGCGGCCATTTCATCACTTGCTCCCGGAGTTGCGGAACGGCTTCACTATTCTGACCTCAGACGCGGATGCTTACGCAGAGAAGGCGAGGGAACTAATACAACGCTACGACCTTCAGGGTTTTGCATTTGATGAGTTTGAACGGACTCAGCGCGCCCCGGATGGAAACCCCTCGCAAGTGGGGGCGCTCTCTGCAGACCTCCAACGCGAATGGTTCGCGTGGCTTGATGAGAACTCCTACGTCACCTTAAATGAAATCGTCTACCAGGCCGGTCGTCTCGTCAGCTCTTATGCTCACATAGCGAGCGCTTTAGCCAGCCACTTCGCCTGGATTCTTGTTGACGAGTTCCAGGACTCATCTCCTGGTCAAATCCTTATCCTGAAAGAGATCCACAAATACAACCGAACAACATTCTTCTGTGTCGGCGACCCGAACCAGTCAATCTACCGCTTTGCCGGGGCAGCGCCTGAGCTCCTTATAGAATTCGCGGCTCACATTCATGCGAATACAGATCATCGCCTGACGGGAAATTTCCGGTCCTCGGCAAACATCTGCGCCCACGCCGAGCGGCTTTGCGCCTCAGTTCCACCTATGCGTGCGGTAGGGGAGTATGCGGACTGTCAGATTGTTCCTACTCACCGGACCGTCCCTAGCCCAGTAGAGGGCATTTTCGATTATTTCCTCCCTGCCGTAAGGGAGCTGGAGATTCCCCTCGGCAAGGTAGCGATCATGGCTTCCTGGTGGGTTTCGCTTTTCAACCTCGCGCAAGAACTTCGCCGGCAAAACATACCTGCTGTCGGTCCTGGTGCACGGCCTTATAAGCGAAGTCATCTGATTGCGCAGTTAGTGGAGCCCATCGGCGCTTACTTGGAATGCCCTGAATCTGAAGTCGCCATTGCTGTGCAGCGCTCACTCTTTGTGGTTATCGCCAACTTAACCGACCATGCCCTGTACTCCGTATTCGATTTCAGAGGACGCGTCGCAATCTGCAAGCTTCTGGCCGAGGCGGCAGCCGCCAGGCGTACATCGGCTTACGCCATCAATTGGATCACAGACGCAGCTGAGCGCTTCTCCAGAGTCCTTATTGATGCGGAGATGTTGTCAGCGGATGATGCGGCCGCTCTACAGGAATCAGCAGCCCAGATGGTGACAGATATCCGAGGCCGAGAAGGCGGGGACACGCTCACCATCGAGGATCTCGGTATTTTCGCTCGCCCAAAGCACTGCCTCCAGTTGCTCACGGTGCACAAAGCTAAGGGTCGGGAATTCGAGGCCGTTGCGGTCATAGAGGCACACGATGGCAGATTCCCTCATTTTTCCATCTACAGGCTCACGGATGAGGCCGAGCGGGAAGCCCAGTACGACGAAAGTCGCCGCGTAGTCTATGTCGCCACCACCCGAGCCAAGCGGTTACTCATGTTTTTCAGCGACACTACCCATGACAGAAACAGGCCGACACCGTTCCTGGACGAGATGGGCTTATAGTTCGGCTCCCGGCGTAGCCATGAAGGTCTCGTCTCCAAGGAGCATTACCCTGCTCCTCATGGTTGCAATCCCGTATGCCGGGTTTATACTCACTCTATCCCCCATTAACTCTCGACTGCGCCCAAGAGAGGATTTCGATCATGGCCGACGAAATCAAAAATGTGTTTATAAGTCATCTTCACGAGGATGATGACGGACTTGCCGATTTAAAAGAGTTGATTGAAAAAGGTGGTCTGACTGTCCGCGATGCCTCGATCAATTCATCCAACCCAAATGATGCCAAGGACCCCGATTACATAAAATCACAAGTCCTGGCCCCGCAAATCCAGTGGGCAAGCACGCTTCTCGTGTACATCACCCCCCAAACCAAAGACAGCGATTGGGTCAATTGGGAGATTGAGTATGCGGCAAAAGAAGGAAAGAGGATCATTGGCATTTACGCGCATGGCGCCAATGAGTGTGACGTCCCGGAGGCGTTGGAAAAATATGCGGACGATGTCCGGGGGTGGCAGAGCGAAGGCATCGTTGACGCGATTTTAGGAAAAACTAACGAATGGCACGGCCCTACAGGTGAACTCCGCGACCCACGTCCGATCAAGCGATACGGCTGCGGAGCGTGAGTCTCCACTCCTATGTTGTGGCCCGAGACTACGGTTTTGCTCCCAACCCGTTCTTCGGCGTCTGCACTCTTGCGACCTGCAAACCAGGAATCCGCAGAGTTGCGCAGATCGGGGACTGGGTGGTCGGAACCGGATCAAAGAAACATAAGCGCGACAAAAACATCGTCTACGCTATGCGTGTGACCGGGGCGATGACATTCAATCAATATTGGAATGACACCCGATTCCAGGCGAAGAAACCCAATCTGCGCGGAAGCAAGAAGCAGGCTTTTGGAGACAATATTTACTCCAAGGACGCGCACACAACGGCTTGGTGTCAGGTAAATTCCCACCACAGTCTGGATGACGGCAGCCCGAATGAATCCAATGTTGTCGCCGACACAAGTGCTGACCGAGTACTGATGAGCGACGATTTCGTTTACTGGGGCGGCTCCGGCCCCCCGTTGCCGCAGAAATTTCTGAGTTATGGACCCCAGGGCGTGAATCTCTGCGCCGGGCGTGGCCACAAGAATAAATTCTCCCCAACCTTTGTTGAGGAATTCAGTACCTGGATTCGATCCCTTGATGTAAAGGGATACGTTGGTGAACCCCTCGACTGGTGCCGAACCCCATAACAATCACGCAACGAGGTAATCAGTTTGAACTCGCCCCATCGCTCCGTACTCTTGACCGACTACATGACTCAGGTCGAGCCTACCGATGCACTTTCTTTTGACGATCTGCAGCCGATTCTGCTCGGGCTGTTCGGTGAAGTTGGCAGCATTATGGCGACCGCCAAGAAATTCCACCGGGAGCGGGAGGCGTATGCCGGTTATCGCCATGCCGTCGAAGAGGAATTTGGAGATGCATTATGGTACTTGACCGCTCTGTGCCGCAGGCTAAAGATTCCTATGGCCGATATCCTTGCAGAAGCGGCGAGCGGAGAGAACTATTCAACCTCCATTGCGGCTAACGATCTCCTAGACAGTCCGATTTCACACGTGGCGACACCGCTCATGGTTCCCGAGCTCGATGCCGCCCTCCTTCAGTTGGGAGAAGCAGCAGCCGGCCTCTTTGTTCTCCGAACCTCGGTAGACAATGCTCAAGCCAAGATCGCTGCGTTTGCGGACTGGTATCTGCGGGCACTCAAGGCCGCCCGCGTGACTTTCGCGGAAGTGGTTCGCATGAATATCGCCAAGACCAGAGGCCGCTTTATCGCTCCCGACTATGCGACCTTGCCAACGTTTGATCACGACTTTCCAGAAGAGGAACGGCTTCCCGACCAGTTCGCGATCACCATTGACGAGCGTAGCAGCGGGCGCAGCTACATGCGCTTGAAGGGCGTTTTTGTCGGCGACCCCTTGACCGACAACATCCGCGATCCCGACGGATATCGCTTTCATGATGTTTTTCATTTTGCGCACGCAGCCATTCTGCATTGGTCCCCTACCTTCCGGGCGCTCCTCAAACAGAAGCGTAAGAGCAATCCGAAGGTGGATGATGCACAGGATGGTGGCCGCGCGATTGTCGTCGAGGAGGGTCTTACCGCCTGGGTTTTTGCACGCGCCAAGGAATTGAATTACTTCGAGGGTCAAATGGGCGTGTCATTCGACCTGTTGAAGACGGTTCAGCAATTCGTTGCCGGTTATGAGGTTGAGGCCTGTCCCTTAAGTCTGTGGGAGATTGCAATTTTAAAGGGCTATGATGTGTTTCGGCAGGTCAAGAGCAACAAGGGCGGCATCATTGTAGGTGATCGGTCCAAGCGCACAGTGGAATACATGCCGCTGAAAGGGAACAAATCGTGAGGCCGAGGGAGTTTGTTAGTTCGCTCAGAGAGCTGAGATTCGAGAACGTTTTCAATCCCTATGCTGATCGATGCACCTTGCATGATGTTGACGATGCTCCGCTGCGCCGGTCGCGGGCCTTGCTGGAAGTCTTGGAATCGGCGGTAACAACGGAAGTTGACGCGTTGTGGATCGGGCGCGATCTCGGGCATCGCGGCGGTCGCCGCACGGGCTTGGCATTGACCGATGATGTGCACCTGACAATACACGCAACCCGCTGGAATGTGTCGATTGAAAGAGCGACAACGGGATCAATGGTTGCGGAGCGGACGGCTGCGGTCATCTGGAGCATGCTCGCGCTGGTCCCGGCGCCGGTGTTTCTCTGGAACGTATTTCCGCTTCATCCCCATGAGCCGGACGACCCGTTCACGAACAGGTCGCATCGACCGCACGAGCGCGCAGTCGGTGAAGCGCTGCTCGCGGAATTGATTGCTATGTTGCGGCCCCGCCGTCTGGTTGCCATTGGGAACGACGCGGCGAAAGCCGCGTACCGAATGGCCGCAATCACTGAGGTTGTCCAAGTTAGGCATCCCAGCTACGGCGGCCAACGTGACTTCGTCAGGCAGATCCAGTATTTGTACGATCTAAAGGCCGAAGCGGAGCAGCTGAGCTTTGCAGAGACCTGCTAGGAAAGAAGGTATATGGCAACGAATGTCTTCGTGAGCTACGACCATGACGATCAGAAGCAGGTCGGGGCATTCAGGCTGCTGAAGAGCAATCCTAACCACCCGCTTGAGTTCCAGGATCATTCACTGAAGAACCCGGTTTTAGGACCAAGCGGCACGCCTCTAAAATATCCGCCATCCGACGCCCGATCCAAACCTGTCCGCGATGCAATCACGAACAAATTCGACCGCGCCTCTAAACTGGTCGTTCTCATCGGCGACGACACGCACACAAGCGCCTGGGTGGAATGGGAGATAAAGACATTTCATGCAATGAAAAAGGAGCTTTCAGGCGAGAATACCTGGAAGCGAATTCGCGGCATGACACTAAAGGGGTCCGGTGCCGCAACCATACCGGATGCGCTCGATCGGTACTCCACGAAAGTTTTACCATGGGACCCCGAAGCGCTTGACAAATGGCTAGACCTCGACCCCGATGCATAACGCGACCTATTGATATGAACACAGATCTCATTTCAGTTTGAATCATGACAATCATGCCCTTCAAGCCTCGGCTTGTTCTTCGCGTCATCTGGAATGCTGAATTTTCCACTGGCAAGGAACTTGCACGCTACATCTACTCGCGACTGTGCCGTGATGTGGAACGGCCAGCTTCCCGTGGCCTCGGGATTCCCGTCTACTTCCATTCGGGCGCAACGCCCGCCGAGGCAAAGCTGCCGGATGCACTCGCGCTCGATGCGGCTGAGACCACCGTCGTCGTAGTATTACTCGACACCAGTATCAGAGCTGACCAGGGATGGCGGGAATGTGTAAAAACAATCGAGAAGCAGATGGCCGACCAGGGCAGGCATCACCTCTTTCTCCCTATCGCTTGCGAGGACAAGGTCCTTACTGTAGTCGATAAAGCAAACTGTGTCCGCCTCTACAAATTCGAACCCAAGGAAAGGCCGGACCGCCTTGTTTCTGCCCTCACGCACGAACTGGCACGCCTGCTACTGGGGAGGCCGGGCGATGTTCAAACACAGGATTTCGGAATCCTGGAAAAAAGCTACGCGCCCGTCAAGCTCTTCATAAGCCATTCGAAGCACGGTCGCGAGGGCACCGTTATTGCGACCGAGCTGCGCGACTATGGCCGCCAACACCTCCCGATAGCAACTTTTTACGATTCGAACGACATTGCCGCAGGCTACGACTTCGAGAAGGAGATTCGGGCCAATGTGGCGGACAGCGCGATGGTAGTCGTTCAGACGAACACCTACTCCGATCGGTCATGGTGCCGAAAGGAAGTTCTGTTCGCGAAGCACTACGGGTGCCCGGTGCTCGTGGTAAATGCGGTCACGATAGGCGAAGAGAGACTCTTTCCTTACCTCGGGAACGCCCCAACTGTCCGTTGGCCCTTTGATTCGGTGCGCCGCTGCGAAGTTGTTATCGACGCGGCATTGCGAGAGGTACTCAGAAACGTTCACTTCATTGAACATGTGCGGTCCTTGAAGGCCGCCGGACTCTTGCCGGACACCTGCATCGAAATTGGGACTGCACCTGAGATGCTCACGTACCGGAATCTTGTTAGGGCAAAGAGATGCGACCGCGCCAAGCGCAGCGTGCTCCTTTACCCAGACCCGCCGCTCGGTGACGAAGAAATCGAAGTGCTTGAGGACCTCAATCCTTCGAATCTAACCTTCACCACGCCCACCGCAATCGCTGCTCAGTCCGATCCGTCGAAGCCTGAAAGGCGCCTTAAGGGGCGTCTAATCGGGCTCTCAATCTCCAACTCCAGTGACCTTGCGGAGCGCGGCATGAGTCTGGATCACCTGCAGGATGCGATGGTTGAATGCGCGCGCCATCTGCTGGCACAGGGAGCGTCCCTGGCGTACGGCGGAGACCTTCGCCCAGGCGGTTTTACCACGATCCTCTTTGAACTTGTTCGAAGTCACAATCGTGCTGGAGATAAAGAACGCATCCACAACTTTCTGGCCTGGCCAATCCACCTCCGCCTTGATCCTACGGCCTGGCACGAATACCTTGACGAGATTCATCCCTACCTGCTCTCGCCCCCGACCGATCTTGGGATCGACGGGAAAGTGTACATGGCGCCGGACGATGCCACGGGGCGTTATGTTTGGGCACGGTCGCTAACTGCGATGCGGGTGGAAATGAACCTGAAGACACATGCCCGCGTGCTCCTAGGCGGCCAAGTGACCGGCTTCAAGGGCAAATATCCGGGCCTCTTGGAAGAAGCCCTTCTGGCAATGCGCTCCGATAAGCCGCTTTACCTCGTGGGTGGTTTTGGAGGCTGTACGCGAGCTATTGTGGACGCACTAAAAGGAGCAACGCCCGAGGCTTTCACGGAAGCATTCCAGATGCAAGAGCCCCTCTATAAGGCCATCGTGGAGCGCTACCGCACTGACGTCGCGGACAAAAAGACCACCCCCATCGACTATGCTGGAGAGCTGCAGTTTCTTCGGACAAGAGGCGTGGCGGGCCTGAACAACGGCCTCTCGGCCGACGAGAACGAGACGCTCTTTACCAGTAAGAACCTTCCGGAAATTGTCCATCTGATTCTGAAAGGGCTAACGCACCGTCTCGGATGATTAAGCGCAGACGTCACACAATCCATTCCGGCGAAGCGGCCAATGCTTCATCGACGCCGACTGAGGCACTGGCGCCAGGCAGCTAGACCGTTGTTTGGTGGCGCAGATATGCTAAAGTCCACCCTCTATGCCACATAACGGCTATAGGGTCTTCGTTTCGCACGGCAGCGATGATAGTTGGATCCCCTACTAGCAACACCACCAGCAATGTATGCGCTCTTGGATTTCCGCAACCGGCTCAAGTGCAATTTCGTGCTCCGGCTTTTCAGGTAGCGCGGGCGCTTGAATTTCCGGCGTGCCGGGTTCCTGTTTCTTTGCCATTTTGTTTTTCTCCAGCCCGGCAATTCCGGGCTGAGAAGACGATGGAGGAGAAACAGGAGAAGAGTCGAGGGGAAAGAAGTAACAAAATTGCGAGATTACCGACGTTCGCCTGTGGCGAATGTATGGCGAAAGATGTATTATGCGGCAATTGAAGGCGGCCGCAAGCGCGTGCTGTGCTATTGATTGCGGCCAGCATCCTAGCGGCCCGGAAAAGCTGGCGCAGTACGATGGTGGCGAGCGAATACCGGCTACTGTGGCCGCGATTGCGGATGCCGTGCGGCTGGGCAGAAGAAATCATGCGGGAAATCGACCAAAGATGGCCGCCGCAGCGACGCGATTCCTTTTGTGGAAAACCCACTTTGACCCCTGGGCAAAAGGCCCATCATTGCTAGGGATACAACCTGTAGTGTTTCCCTCTTGACAGCCACCACAGGCGGGTGTAGCATGGCGCTTTGAAGTAGTATTCTGGCTGTACTTGCTTCGATTTGCAGTTCCCTACCCTCTGCAATTCCCAGCTAGCCCGACCAATCAACCAGTCGGAGGAATGCACAGTGTCGAGCTACAACAATCTGGCGTCCTTGGCCGCCCTAGCTGGCTTGCAACCGACGCCGTCCCCACAGCCAATAAAGCGCGAAGTATTTATTTCTTCCTTCCACGACGGAAACGAGCAAGAAGTCAACCACTTTATTTACAAGTGGGCCAATGTTGAGGGCGTCTTCACGCCCAAAGCTCTCGGCGCGTTTCACAACGACGACTTCATCGACAGCAACAATCCCGAGTACGTAATGTCCGAGATCCGGCGCAAGTATTTGGGTAACGCGTCCGTGACGATCGTTCTCGTTGGGCGTTGCACGCACAGCAGACGGTACGTGGATTGGGAAATTAAGTCTTCGCTCCGTTGCGGGGAGAATACGCCCAACGGGCTTTTGGCTTATGTGCTGCCATCAGCCATGCCCCCTGCTCATGATCTGTATGGGCAACCCATCGAATACACGCAGCGCGCGTGGCCTGCACTACCTCCCCGGCTTGCCGCGAACTGGAACTATTTCGACCAGCAGAACTGCTATGCGCGTTACTACGTTCCGCCAACGTCAGCGGATGAGCTTCGTCACCACATCGACCTTGCGGTGTGGGATAGAACCCATCGCGACCACCTAATTAAGAACAGCTCGGACATGATGCAGAACAATGCGAAGTGTCTTGTCTGCGACGTATGGCACTAGCAACCGGACCAGACCTGCTGCGGCTTCACTTCGAGCACACAGTGCTAGTGCTCCGCGATGTTTAGAGACTAATTCCGTGGCCGTTGAGGTTGAGTCCGCTGCCCGTAGGAGACTGTGCGTTTTCCGCGACGGACTGCGTGAGCGAGTGGCCCGCTTGTTCAAGCGCATTTTGGCGTGTGATGGGCTCGGCGTGCCGGTCAAAGAACTGGCCTTGGGTGTCGATGTGCAACCAACGGTGGGTTTCAGGATGTTGGTAGCTGTGTATGCCGTCGGTTTCGCGTTGCCATTTGTAGCCGTGAGCTTCCGTTTCAAGAGCTCGTTCGATGGGGCCATACTGGCGGTTGCGCTCGGCTTGTTCGGGGGTGAGCGGCGGAGATTGTTGTTCCGGTTTCAATTCATTGTGCTGCTGCATAGTGTGCTCCTTCGGAGTTTGGGATTGTGAATCCGCAGCGGGTGCCTCGTGAAAATCGAGGGCGGAGGTTTTGCTCATATCGGTGCTGAGGCGCTGGGCAAGGGTGGCGGCATCATTGGTGTAAATGTGGGCGTCCTGGGACGCACGGGAAATGGAGACGTAGGCAAAGCGGGGGTTGAGGAGTTCTGAGAACGTATTGGTGTCCATATTGACGAGGACGCGGTCTTCGGTCAAACCCTGGGAACTGTGGCTGGTAACGGCATAGCCGTGATCGAAGTGCCGCATCCGAGCGGGGTCGAAATTGACAGTTCTTC
>Ga0182024_10009827_pt1 | contig 19665 bp, 13 predicted proteins | sample P32metaG_FD_120480 | JGI IMG/M metagenome (GOLD analysis project Ga0182024, IMG submission 120480) | Permafrost microbial communities from Stordalen Mire, Sweden - P3-2 metaG (Illumina Assembly) | ecosystem: Environmental > Terrestrial > Soil > Wetlands > Permafrost | place: Sweden: Stordalen... | reverse complement strand
TAGTGAATGACTAATGTGCTGGGGACGATGAGCCTGGTGTTGGTTGCGATTGTGGCGCTGTCGGGGGTCGACACGTTTCTGGCGCGGACGGAACGGTTGGAAAATCGGGCGGAGGCTGATCGGCTGGCGGCTGCGGGGCGCGGGGCGAAACCGATCGATGCGGTCGCGGACTTTAAGGCGGCGATCGCGATTGAGCGTGAAAATCCCGATTACTGGCTGGCCCTGGGTCAGGCGCAATTGGCCGCTGGACAATTGGCCGATGCGGAGGGGACGCTCACCGAGCTATTGCGGCGCGATTCCACTGCGGGGGCCGTGAATCTCGCGCTGGCTCGCGTCCTGGTAAAAGAAGGACGAATTACGGATGCGGTGTCGGCCTATCATCGGGCGATCTATGGACACTGGGATCGCGATGCGGAAACGAATCGAACGAGCGTGCGGTTCGAGCTGGTGAACCTTCTCGCGCAGCAGGGGTCGAAGGAGGAATTGCTGGCGGAGCTGCTGCCGCTGCTCGACGTGGCGCCGGACGATTTGGAATTGCGGGAGCGGCTGGGTCATCTGTTTCTCGCCGCCGGGTCGGCACAGCGGGCGGGGGAAATTTTTCGCGATATTCTGCACAAGAATCCGCAAGACGCGGACGCGTATGCGGGGTTGGGCGAGGCGGAGTTTGCGCGGGGGAGCTATCAGGCGGCGCACCAGGATTTTCAGACTGCGGAAAATTTGCGGCCCTCCGATATGGGGATTCGCGGACGCCTGGAGTTGACGAGCGAGGTGTTGACGCTGGATCCCACGCGGCGCGGGCTGGGGCCGGAGGAGCAGTACCGGCGGAGCGTCAACATGGTGGAACTGGCCTCCGCCGCGGTCGCGCGATGCTCGAGCGGGGTGTCGGCCGTCGAAGAAGAGGTTCAGAAGGCGATGACGAAGCGTGTGGGCCCGGCGGGGTTGAGTGCGGCTTCGGAGAGCAATCTTAATCTTGCGGAGCAGCTTTGGAAGATACGGATGCAGGAGTGTAAGCAGGGGCCGTCCGCGGAGGAGGAGGCCCTGCGGTTGGTGTTGGCTCGCATTGCACAGTGAGGTCGGGACAGGTCGGGGACCTGTCCTACTGGATCGTGATTGTTTGGCCTATTGAGAGGAATGCTGAGAAGCCTCCGAAGTTGATTTGGCCGCCGGCTACTAACGGGATGTTGACGGTCAGGCCGCTGCCGGATTCCGCGGTTACGATTCCTCCATTGTTGGTTGCGGTCGATACTTCGAATTGACCGCTGCCCGGAAGAAGATACGCCAGCGCCGCGGCGGGGACGGTATACGTGCCCGGGGCGGCGGGAACCGCGCAGGAGACGTTCACACTGTGAGTCGTAGTGGCGGTCAGAACGTAGCTCTGGAGGAGGATCAGGGCCTGGTCGAAACCGGTGCCGGTCCAGTTGATGGTGAGAGGCTGGGCACGATTGATTGCGGTCAGGGAGCTTAGATTCGAGATATCGAAGCTCGCGGGTATCGTCGAAGTCGCTGTGAACGGGCCTACCTGGGAACCGCCCTGGCCGGAGATCGTGTATGTGCCGCCGGCAGCGAGTGATGTACCCGACGGCTTCGTGATATACACGGGACCGTTTGGAGCCACGACCGGCGTTATACTCCCGCCGGCTGGTACACCGGGACCGCTAAGCGCCAGACCGGAGCCCGCATCGAGATAGGCGTCGGCGGCCGCAGGCTCCTTGCCACCAGCGGGATAGGTCTCATCAAGTATGAGGCACGGGCCGACCTGAGGGCCGGAGAACGGGATCAGCCATTCGCCGGCGTTAAAACGGGAGAAGGGTCCACCGACCAGATCGGTTTCGGCGGGGACGCCTTTGGTGTAGAAGGTGAATTTACCTATCGTTAAGCCGGCGAAGGTAATGTTGCCTCCGGCGTCGAGGGTCGAGAGAGTGGTCTGGGTAAATCCAGCGGCGGAGCAGGAGGTTTGACCGGTGGCGGCGATGGGAATCGTGGCGGCGTTGCCGAGTTGGCCTCCCGCGCTGACTTGCAGGGTCGCGAAACAATTTGGCGCGATAGTGGAGGGCAGCGTGAAGTTGATCTGCCAGAGACCGGGATAGCCGGAGGCAGCTCCCGCGTAGAGAGGCGTGATGGGCGTGCCGCCGACGTTCACGATAAATTTTCCGGCTGCGGTCTGATCGCCCGAAGTGCCTCCGGTATCGTTGGACAGGTCGGCGCCACCGCCGGTTCCCCAGAGGACTAGAGTGTCGCCGGGATGGGCGGGGGTCAGAGTCCAGGTGTATCCGCCGAAGGCAACGGAGCCGGGGGTGAAACGCGTGAGGCTGAGTCCACCGTTGACGTTGCCGATGGTGGCTTGCGCGGTTCCGTTGCCGGCGCTGTTGGAGGTCGCGATGCCGAAGCTTCTGGCGACTACGGTAACATTCTGGGGCGGGCTGGTTTGGGAGTTGTAGGTAACGGTGACGGCGTAGGCGCCGGGAGAGGCGGAAGAGGGCAGCAATCCGGCAATCTGTCCGGCTAGCGAGTAGACCATTTTCGCGTTTATAGGAGCTCCGATGGATGGGGTGAAGGTGACGGAGGTGCCGCCGAGGGTCGCGGGATAGTTGGGCGCGGTGGCCGTGGCGATCGAGGCGGGTCCCATGTTGGAGCCGAAGATTACGAAGACGGTGCCGGGGGCGAGCGTCGGCTGATAGCCGCTAACATTGACGATGCCTCCGGGCTTGATTGCCGGCTGGGCAAGCACGGCGGCCGCGAGCGATAGTGGGGTTAGGATTCGGGAAAGAAACATTTCATTCTGCATTGCGCGAGGGAGTCGGGAAAACCGTCATTTGCTGTTGATTGAGGGAGGAGGGCACGGGAACCTGCCCCACCTGGCGCGTCAAAGAATCATTGGATTGGGGGCATCACGGTATACTTTTCTGCATGAGAATGGTTCTCCGGTTTCTGCTGCTCATGGCGCCGGCGTTTGCCGATGGCATTCCGCGCGAGGAGTATCGGGCCCGGCGTACGGAACTGCGGAAAACGCTTGACGGGGTGCTGGTTTTATTTGCGCGCGCCGACGATGATGTGCGCGACTATACTCAGGATGCGAATTTTCTGTATTTGAGCGGATGGCGCGATCCGGGGGCGGTTTTGATGATGACCGCCAGCGAAGAGATTCTGTTTCTGCCTCCGCGCGATCGCTACTCGGAGAATTTTTATGGGCGTGTGACCGATCCGAACGATGCCGACGTGTTCGAGAAAACGGGGTTTAAGGCGGTGCTGCCGCGGTCGTCGATGGAGACGACGTTTCTGAGGCTGATTGAGAATGCGCCGAAGACTTATTCGGAACGCGGGGATGCGCAGGCGGAGAAACTGAAAGGGCTCGCGCCGCTGCATGAGGAGGGCGATACGACGGCGCTGATCGGGAGTCTGCGGGAGTTGAAGTCGCCCGCCGAGTTGGTGCTGATCCAGAAGGCGTCGGACGCAACCGTGGCCGCTCATCTGGCGGCGTGGCATGCGATGAAGGCCGGGAAATCCGAGTACGAAATCGCGGCGGTGATGACCGATACTTACTTCAGCATGGGCTGCGAGCGGAGCGCTTACTCACCCATCGTAGGGAGCGGGCCGAATAGTGTGATCCTGCATTATTCCGCGAATCGGCGGCGCATGGATTCGGGCGAAGTGGTGGTGATGGACGTGGGCGCGGAGTGCGGCGAGTACGCTACCGACGTTACGCGCACTGTTCCCGTGAACGGAAAGTTTACGGCTCGGCAGAAGGAGATTTATGAGATCGTGCTGGGCGCGCAGAAGGCTGCGATTGCGGCGGTCAAGCCGGGAATAAAAGTCGGGCGGCACGGTGGCGAAGGGACGCTGTATCAGATTGCGTTCGATTACATCAACACGCATGGCAAGGATTCGAAGGGGGCGGCGCTCGGCAAATATTTTACGCATGGGTTGAGCCATCACGTGGGGCTCGACGTTCACGATCCGGGTCCGACTACCATTGAACTGAAGGCCGGCATGGTGATTACGATCGAGCCGGGCATCTACATTCCGGAAGAAAACCTTGGCGTGCGCATCGAGGATACGATTCTGGTGACTGAAAACGGGTGCAAGATTCTGAGCGGCGCGCTCCCGAAGGAAGTGGAAGAAATCGAGAAGCTGGTTGGAAAGTAACACAGGGGCCGGGGGCCAGGGACCAGGGGCCAGGAAGACATGAGATCGGGGAGCGGTCGGCGGAATACCATCTTTTATATCGCGATCCTCGCGGGGTGCTTCGCGGTGGGTGTCGGGGGGTGGCTCACTCCGGTCGGCAAGCGCCTCGACAGTCTTGGGTACGATGTCCTGACGAATTATTCGGCGCGGGTCGACGCGGTGTCTTTGAAAACTTCCGCGGTCGTCGTCGCGATCGATGAAAAGACTTTACGGGCGCGGCACGGGATGCCGAATGTGCGGCAAATTTTGGCGGAGGCACTCGACGAACTTAAGGAAGCGGGGCCGAGAGTAATCGCCATCGACCAGTTGATTGCGGACTCGACGAGGCCGGAGGACGATGCTCGCGTAGCGGCGTCGCTGCTGGCCACGAAGAATCGGATTCTCCCTTGCGAGCTGATCGAGAACAAGTGGGAAGATCCACTGCCGGCGTTCAAAGAGGGCCTTTTCCGATTGGGGCATGTGCATTTGGCGGAGGAATCGGTGGACGGTGTGAACCGTGAAATTCCACTGGAAAAAACGGGCGGAGGCGATCGGCGCTGGGCACTTTCGCTGGAGGCTTTTTCGGCGTTTGCCGGGCAGCCGATTGTCTCCTCGAACGCGGACTTGAATTTGCAAATCGGGACTACTTTCATTCCGGAGCCGCTAGGCACGACGGGGCGTCCGATGTGGGTTCGCTATCTGCCTCCGGGGACGATTCCGACGATTTCGGTTCTCGACATCGCTAAGAATCGCGACAGGATTCACGACTCGGCGGTCTTTTTAGGGATTACGGCGCTGTCGGCTGCGCACGACCGGCTGACGAATTCCTATAACGAGAGCGTTTCCGGAGTGGAGGTTCACGCACAGGCGTTCGAGACGATGCGGCGCGGGCGTTTCATGGTTCCGGCGGCAAGCGAGTACGTGTTGGGACTGTGCGTGGGGTTGACTGTCGCTGCCGGATTGATTTTTGTGTTCGTGCCGGGGTGGTGGGCGTACGCGGTGGACTTATTATTGTTGACCGCGGCGTTCTGGATTCCGTTTGAGTCGTTTCGTCACGCGATTGTTTTTCCTTTTTCCGCACCGGTAGCGGTGGCATGGCTAGCGAGTGCGAGTGCGGCCACCTTTCAATACTTTTTTGTGCGGAGGCAGTTGCGGACTTCCGAGTCGGAGAAGTCGCGGTATCAGCAGGCGATTCATTGGGTGGCTCACGAGATGCGGACGCCTTTGACGGCGATTCAGGGGTCGAGCGAAATCATGACGCGATACAAATTGCCGGAGGAAAAGGGCAAACAATTGAGCGAAATGATCAATTCCGAGTCAAAAAGACTGGCTCGAATGATACAAACATTTCTCGATGTCGAACGCCTCGCCGAGGGTCAAATGGATTTAAAAAAAGAGTCATTCGCGGCGAGCGAGGTGGTCGATTCGTGCATGAAGAGGGTGGGTCCGGTCGCGGAGCGGAAAAGTATAAGGCTTTTTCTGGATACCTCCGTTGCCGCTTTGCTCACTGGGGATCGGGAGCTGATGGAGTACGCGTTTTATAACCTGCTTACGAATGCTGTGAAATACTCGCCCGCGGAGACGGAAATTCACGTGTCTGCAACGATTTCCGGCGGCGAGCTGCGGCTTTCGGTGCGCGATCAGGGTATTGGGATGGACGCGCAGGAGCTGAAAAGCATTTTCAAAAAGTTCTATCGGACCAAGCGGGCGGAGGCATCGGGAGAAGTCGGTACTGGAATCGGGTTGTCCATCGTCGAACAGATCGTGAGCCATCATCACGGGCGCATGGAAGTTACGAGCGAACCTCAAAAGGGAAGTTGTTTTACAATAATAGTCAGCGCGTCCAGTCCACAGGTTTCAAAGGCGGCGGATAATTCCGCCGATTCTCACAATGCAGAAACTTTTAATCGTTGAGGATGACGCGTCCGTTCGCAGCACGATGGTCACGGTGCTGGAGCTGGAAGGCTATGCCGTGGAGGCGGTCGCGTCGACGCGCGAGGCGATCAACCGGCTGGAGGCACAGCCGTTTCCGATTGTCATCTCCGATATTTATCTCGACGACCGGACGGGCATCGATATTCTGAAGACCGCGCGCCTCCATAATCCCGATGGCGCGGTGATTCTCATGTCGGGCCGGGGCAGCATGGAGACGGTGATGGCCGCGACTTCTGGAGGTGCGTTCGAGTATCTGGCCAAGCCGTTTGAAATGTCTCTGATGATCGATACGATCAAACGCGCGGAGAAATCGTTCAACGGCGACGAGGGAGACGAGGCCGAGGCTGCGTGGATCGACGATCTGCCGGAGACGGAGATGATCGGCAGTTCTCCGCGGATGGTCGAGATCTACAAACAGATTTCAAAAGTGGCCCCGACCGATGCGACCGTACTGATCGAAGGCGAGACGGGTACTGGAAAAGATCTGATCGCCCGGATGATTCATCGCAACAGCCGGCGAGCGAGTCAGCCGTTCGTGCCGGTGGATTGCGGGGCAATCGCGCCTTCCTTGCTCGAGAGCGAACTGTTCGGGACGTTGAAGGGCGCTTACACGGGAGCGGACCGGGATCGCATGGGTGTGTTCGAGGCGGCGAATAACGGCACTGTGTTTTTGGATGAGATCGGCGATATTGAGTTCGGTTTTCAACTGAAGCTGCTGCGGTTTTTGCAGGAGCGCGAGATACGGCCGCTGGGTTCGCCGAGAGCGAAGAAGGTCGATGTGCGGGTGGTGGCGGCGACGCATCGCGATATGCAGAAGCTGGTTGACGAGCAGAAGTTCCGCGAGGATCTCTGGTATCGGCTCAACGTGGTGCGCATCAGCGTGCCTCCGCTGTGCGAGCGGTCGAGCGATATTCATCTGCTGGTGCACTACTTCCTGGTTCGTTATAACGGGCGGTATTCGCTGGATACGAAGCTCACCGAATCCGGGCTGAAGGCGATGGAGGAGTATAGCTGGCCGGGGAACATCCGGCAGTTGCAGCACATGATGGAGCGGCTGACCATCCTGGCGCCCGGCGGACGGATCGATCAGGCGGCGGTGAAGCAGTCGATCGAGCAGATGGATTCGCGAGAGGGCGCCAGCGAATCGCTGGCGGATACGGAGACGGAGCAGATCCGGCGCGTGCTGGCGGCGACCAATGGGAATAAGAGCCGGGCGGCGAAGATTTTGGGGATCGAGAGGAAGACGCTGTATCGGAAGCTGGAGCGGATGGGGTTGTAAGAGTAGATGCTTGTAGGGGACAGGTCGGGAACCTGGCCCACTGAGCGTCCGAGTTGAGGCAGGTCGGGGACCTACCCTACTTGGTTTTCATGCTATCGTCCGGGCTGCGCCCGGATGGACCGATTAACAATCGGTCCGCAGGTTGCCAACCTGCCCCACACGGAAGTTTGTCAGGCAGGGACGGGCTCGGTGGCGGTTTGTTCAAGGGCTTGGGTGAAACTTGTTGCTACGATCATGCGGGTTGATTTTTCGAGACGCTGCAGCATCGATTCCCTGCCCGCGGGAAAGCCCCAGATGCCGGCCATGATTTTCGGTTGCGGATAGCGGGTTCGAAGCTGCGCGCAGAGTTTCGCGGCGGCGGAAAATGCGAAGGGCGGTAACGCGGAGACGCAGATGACATCGTCTGCCGATGGCTCGAGCACCGCCAGCTCGTTCGACGATCCTACCGGAAGCGAGATGACGGCGAAGCCCTCGCGCTCCAGCAACTGCGCGAATAAGGTTCCGGAGACTTCGTCGGCTACATCCTTTGCCGGAATCAGGAAGACGCGGCCGGGGTGCGCCGTTTTCTCGCTATCGTCGCCTTGTTGGGCTAGCTCGGCGATGATTTCGTTGAGGCAGAGGAAAATGAAATCTTCGCGGCTCTGCTCCAGAGTGCCGCGGTGGCGTTCCTGCTCGGCCAGGATGAGCGCGGGAATTATGACCTGCTCGTAGAGTTCGAGCAAAGGATGATCTTTCAGGAACTGCTGCACCACGGCGCTGGCCTCGGCATGATCCATGGCGAGCAATCGCTGGTAGAGATGGAGCTCGGTCGACAGGACATCCTGGTCGCTGAGGGCGATGTGCAGAAACGAAAGCTGCGGGACGTAGCGGCCCAGCACTACGACGCAGACGGTCAGAGGTGTCGAAAGAATCAGGCCGGGATAACCCCACAAAATAGTCCAAAAAATCGTACTGACCAGCAGGCCGAGCGATGAAATGCCGGTGTGGGCTCCGTAAAGCAAGGGTTCGACGAAATTGCCGACGATCAGCTCGAGAACAAAAAACAGCAGGAATACCATCGCCGGATGCAGCCAGCCGTCAAACACGGCGAGCGATAACGTGAACGGCAAGATGGCGGCGGACAAGATTCCGAGATAAGGAACGAGTCGGAGGATCGCTGCAATCACTCCCCAGAGCGCGGCGTACGGCACGCCCATCAGCGCCAAGCCGACCCCGATGGCGATGCCCATCAGTCCGTTCACCAGGAATTGGAGAACGAGGTAGCGGCTAATGCGCTGCGTGGCATCGTCGAGCGCCTGGGTGGTGGTGTTCAACTGGCTGACGCCGACCAGACGGAGCAGGCGGTTCCGCAAATCTTCGCGTTTGATCATAATGAAAACGGTGAGGATCAGCACGAAGCCGAACATTCCGATCGGCGCTAGAAAGGGCTTGGTCAGACTCCGCAGCGAAGCTAGAGGGCTCGGCTCGGCAGTTATGACCTGTACGGGCATCGGATTTTCCGGTGTCGCCGCGGGGACACGCCGCCCTCGGTCCGGCGGAGGCGTCTGTTTACCCTCCAGTTCCTTGCCGATTGCCGCTACATTTTTTTCGACGCGACCCAAGGCTCCGGTCGCGGGCGCCTGCAGCCTTTGAATTTTGTTGTGGATATTTTCGCCGTAGGTGGGCAGGTGATCCACCACGTCGATCAACTCATTCGCGACCATCCAGCTTACGACGCCGGCCAGCGTCAGGATGGCGGTCATCACGATCGCGACCGAGGGAATTCGTCCGATACGGATGCGTTGAAGCCATGTTGCGAGAGGCGTCAGGATCAGGCTCAGGGCGAGCGCGAAGGCGAAGGGGATGAAGACCTCGCGAGCGAGATAAAGAATGGCCAGAGCCGCGATCAAGGTGCCAATTATGATGAGAGTCGACCACTGTTCGCCGGGATTTGATCGGTCGGCGGATCGCCGGATTGGAAGCACACACCTTTATATGCAGTCGGTGGGCCAAACGAAGAACCGTTTGAAAAAACCGCTCCCTGTGGTCGCGGCTCGCTAACGCGCGAGCAATTCGTCGGTGATCAACGCGGGTTACGATGCAAAAAATGCGCGGGATCGGGAAAGCTTAGGGGGCTTTCTTTCCTCGAAAAATAGGTGTATGCTTCCCGTAGCTCTAGATCGGACCTCGTTTATACGTCTTTATTTCACGGGAGGTTCCCATGTTCGATAGCCTCGACGATCAGATGCGCAAAGATGAAGATCGCGTCAGTTCCAGCAAGGTACGAATGATGCGATGGGCGCTCTATATTTTAGCCGCTGGCGTGGTATTCGGCGGATTGATTTTTGGCGTCCACTTTATGAGTTGACACCGCAGCGACCGAAATAGTTCCTACTTTCCAGGCTGGGGTTCGGCGCTCGCCTGCGTCTTATTCTCGGGGGCGAGCAGTACGATCTCGTTTCGCGGGAAGGCGAACTTGTGGCCGGTTTCGTCGATCACGTTGACCTGGGAGATGTATTGCCCCGGCGCGAGTTTTGCGAGCGGAATCTGGAACGAGAATTGCGCGACGCCGGGCCGTTTATCGACCAGCTTGTTTTGCCGCACGGGAACCGATGTAAACACGCGGCGGCCCCCGGCTATTAGCTCGACTTCGGCGGTAAGGCTCGGCACTTTGCGGTCGGGGTCCATCGCCGGGTCGTAGACCTCGAAGAAGACGTACATCGTCTGGTCCTTGCGGAACACTTTGGTGATGCTCGGCAGGATTTTCTGGCCATCCTGCACCAAAGGATGGGCCGCCAAAACTTTCTTGCTGTTGTTGACTGAGCCCACGGTCGCCGTGACGGCTTCGCGCTGATTGCTCCAGATGATCGAGCTGAGGCGGAGCGTTTTTTCCGCGTTCAAATCGGGAATAGTGAACTTGGTCTCGAAGGTACCCATCTTCCCGCTCTGATTTTCGCGGGCGAGGAAGCGAAGCGAGTAGGTCCCGGGCGGAAGCGGCAATGGAACGGCGTCATATTGTATATTCCTGCGGCCGATCGCCGCGGCGTCGCCTTCGCCGAGCTTGATGGTGATGTTGTCCCTGACGCCGGTGACGAGCTTGCCGGAAGCATCGCGCACCTGTCCGATAAAATCGATATCCGCGACCTGTTTGGCGCCCTTCTTTTGCAGGCCGATGGCGGAGCCGGGGATCTTCACCGAAATGGGGAATGAGTAGCGGTCTTTCGCGACACGGAAATAATCGACTTCCAGAGCCAGTGGTAATTCGCTCACCGGATCACCGAGCGTGAGCGCTTCTTCGAGCTGGCGTTCTTTATCCGAGGCGTTGAATTTCGCGAACGTCTTGTTGGCGTAGTAGGCCTTGCGGAAATCGAGCTTGGCGCTCATCGTCTTATTGACGAGCCGCACATCGATGCGCCGCATCTTGCCGTCGTCGGCGGAATTTTTCGGAGAATAGCCGATGATGTAGTAACTGTTGATATCGTCCTGCGCCTGGCGGATACCCATGGTCAGGTCGTTGGTGTCGAGCATCGCCTTGCCGCCGGTATCGGCCGAGAGGGTGGTGAGCGTCTCCTGCGAATCCTGGAAGCTCGCTTTAATCCCCGCCTGCTTGGTTCCGGTGATGATCCCTGTGCCGCGCGGCGAGGACTGGGAGGCATCGCCACCGGGAGGGTTGGCGACCAGGCCGCGCGCGTCGATCGAATAAATGGAGACGTTCGCGCGGATCGCGGCGTTGGTCGTGGCCTTGATCTGCGATTGATTCTCGACGCCGGTTTTGCCTACGCCGCTGGTGAAATAAATCAGAGCCTTTTTCTCGGGGAAGGCTCCGAGCTTTTTCGACGCGTCTTCGAGCGCGCTTAGTTTGCGGTCGGTGTTGAAGATGTTGAATTCGGTATCGTCGGCGGCGAAGCTTCCACTATCGTCGCCTTCATCGGCACTGGTCGACGCCAGATCGGCGAAGTCGGAGCCGACGCCCACGGTGAGTTTCTTGAGAGTGGTGATCAGCCGTTCGCGATCGGCGGTGAACTCCTCGATGATTTTGATATTGGAGTTAAACGTCATGATCTCGACCAGATCGTTAGAGGTCATCTGGGTTTCGAGAAACTTGATGGCGGCTTCCTGCGCCCGCAACTGCTCCGGAGGCTGCATGGAGGTCATGTCGAAAAGCAGGCACAGCAGGCGGCGGTCCTGATATTTGATCACGCTGTTTTTCGCAGGCTCGACGTAGGCTCTGGGCTGGACTTTGACTTTTTCCTCGATGGTTCGCGATGTGGGAGGGGTGTCGGCGATTGCGGGCAGCGATTCTCCGTCGAGCTTTTGGAGCTCGAACACTTTGATGTCCTGCTTGACGTTGTCTTCGAAGACCTCGACGTCCTCTTTCTTAAGCGTCATGATCGGCTTGCCCGATTTGTCCTTCGCCGAGAGGTTCACGATTACCAGACGAGTCTCGGCGGTGAACTGCGCCGATAGCGACATCACGACAATGGAAGCAAGAATCAGCGCGAGCAGCGACTTCTTCATAAGTTCAGAACCTTAACCTTAAGGTAGCGGTAACGGCACGCATGGCGAGCGCGCTGGTAATCTCGCCGTACTGCGAGGAATTCACCACGGTGATCAATCCTGAGGGATTGACGTGATTCATAAAGTTCGTCGTGTCGATGCGGAACTCCAGGCGACGCCGCTCGGAATGCAGATTGATGCTGCGAGCCAACGAGAGGTTCAGAATCACCGAGCCGGGCCCGATGATGGTATCGCGGCCGGCGTCGCCGAAGGATCCGGGAGCGGGGGCCACGAAGGCGGCGGTGTTGAACCAGCCTGTGCCGCCGTTCTCCGGAACGCCCGTGGCGTTGGCGCGAAGCTGCCCGATCGAACCCGTTCCATCGAGGTTTCCGCTCACCGTCGCGGTCTGCGGAGCGCCGGTCTGGGCGGCGAGGGAGCCGGAAAGGGTCCAGTCCTTGAGAGCTTTGGCGAGGAGAGCGGGATGCGAGAGGAATCCCTTCGCCGCATCGACGGGCGAGGCGAGGACCCAGTTGAGCGCGAGGACGTGCGTGTGGTTCTGCGTCGAAAGAGCGCGTTCCGCGGCCTGATCGTAGAAATTCTGCGCGAGGACCGCGTCGTCTAATGCCTTCGAATAGGTGTAGAGGAGATTGCCGGAAATTCCTTTCGCGAAACGGCGCGTCAGGCGCAGTTGCCCGGCCTCATAAAACGAATTACCCACCGGAGTGTCGTATGTGAAGACCCCTACATTGGGAATCGGATAGCGTTCGACGGAGTTCAGCGAAGAACCGAGTGCAGCCTGATTGGGACCCTCCGGCACATCGATACGCGTGCCCTTTGTGCCTTGATAACTCGCCTCCAAAACCAGCACGCGGTTGAGGTCCCTCTGCATGTCGACATTCCAGGTCTGCGCGTACATATCGTGATAATCGAGCGCGACCGCGTAGGTGTTCGTTACCGCTTTGCCCGCCGTTTGAAGAAGACCCGTGGCGAGAGTAAGAGGGTCCGCGGTGCTGGTGGTCACGGTGTTGGTGATCGCAAACGGTGGCTGTGCGGCGAGCGAGGTTTCGAATTTGTTGTACTGGCTCGGATTGTAATACCATCCGTAGCCGGCGCGGATCAGCAGCTTGCCCTTGGGATTCGGTTTCCAGGCTAGCGCGAGCCGCGGCGCGAAATTATTTTTATCCGATCTGAGCAGCGAGGCCGGATACGTTACACCGAACGCGGTTTGCCCTGGCGTCACTGCCTGGACCGCGGAGAAATCGGGCGCGACCGCCAGATTCGCGGCATGTCCGTACTTTTCCGCCCACGGTTGGAAATACTCATAGCGGATTCCGAGATTCAGACTAAGGCCGGTCGACACGCGGTAATCGTCGACGGCGAATCCGTTGAATCCGTTGCTGCGGTAATAAGTGCTAGTGTCTCCATAGCGGATCGCGTTGGTTTCCGGCAGTCCCAGCAGGAAGTCCGCGAAATCGTATCCGGTATTGGTCGTGGCCACGCCGTTCACATATTGAGCGGTGGAGAGGCCGGAGAAACTGAAGGAGCCGCGGCCGTTGGAATCCGTATCGAGGTTGTTCAGATAATGAGTGACGCCGCCGCCGAAACTGAAATTGTGCTTGCCCTTGTGCATGGTCAGCGTGTCGGCGATGCCGAAATTTTCAACCGCCTGGCGCACCGCGTTCGCATCGCTCAACACGCTGTAATTGGTGAAGCTGAGGCCCGGTGGACCATAGTTGGTAGGAATCTGAGAGGTGCCCGCAATTCCGAGCTCGCCGGCGACATTCTGTCCCAGCGTTTCGAAATACGGCGTCCCGATAGTCGTGTTGCGATTGAAACTCAAGACGACCGATTCGAAACTTCGCGTGCCGAGCCTGTGCCGCCAGGTTGCGGTGCCATTGAATCCGTTGCCGCTAGTGGTGTCGCAGCAGCCGAAGTATTGATAGGTTTTGGCGTTGCGCCCTTGCCAGTTGACGACGAAAGCCAGGTTGTCTTTCGGAGTTACCGTCGCATTGAGCCTGGTATTGAGAGCCTGGGAATTATTCGGATTGGCGGCGATCAGGCGGTAATCCTGATTGATCGTCCCGACCGGCTGATTGGGCAGAGGAACGAAAGACAACAGACCGAGCGAGATCGGACTGATGCGCGATGTCGGAATAATGTTGCCGGGGAAAGGCGCGCCAGTCGTCGGGTCGTAAATGGTCTGGCTGACCGAAGAAAGGTCGCCCGCCCGCTGTGCCGCTGTTGGCAGGCTGGAAGGTTGATCGACGCCGCTGCGCAGAAGGTTCCCGGTGTAATTGAAGAACCACGTGATCTTGTCGAAACTGAATAATTTCGGGATTGCTAAAGGTCCGCCGGCCGATACGCCGAATCTGTTCTGCGAGTACGCCGCTTTGGGAGCGGACAGGCCGTCGACAGAAAACGGCCGCGCGTTCAGCGCCGAGTTGCCGAAGGTGTAGAATATCGACCCGGTAAGGCGATTATTGTTGCCCTGCGCGCGGTTCCCGATAAACGCCGCGTTGCCGTTGCGATCGCGAGGAGGCCTCTGCCCACCGCGTCCACCGCCTCGTCCGCCGGGACCGCCGGGTCCACCGCCGCCTCCGCGTCCACCACCAAATCCGCCGCCACCGCCGCCGCGTCCACCGCCGCCGGCCATGTCAGGACCGCCGGGTCCACCAGGTCCGCCGGGACCACCCGGTCCACCGAATCCTCCGCCGCGACCGAATCCGCCGCCGGGACCGTCATCCGGCCGCATGTCACCGGCATTAGTTTGCACGCCATTGCTCAGGCTTCCCTGCGCCATCAGCGATTGATCGGCACCAGCGGCGCCCGCTCCCGCGGCCGCATCCGGTGTGGCCGACATGTCGATTGTCGGAGCCTCGACGTTGGCATCGCCCTGCGCGCCTTGTCCGCCACCCGGACCGCGCCCGAACTGCGAGCGGTCGCGCAGCGTCATCGTAAAGTCTATTTTGGAAGGAGCCGCGCTAATGGTGACTTCTTTGCGCGCGGTGGTAAATCCAAACATTTCGACGGTCACGATCCAGGCCCCTGGAGTCATGCCATCTATGTGATACGCGCCCGTATCGTCGGTCAAGGTGATGAGCGCTTTATCGCCCTGCGTCGCCTTTACGGTAGCGCCGGGAATTGGCTGATTTCCAGCCATCACGACACCCGACTGCGCAAGCGCCAAACCCTGAGAAAAGCAAGGAAACAAGCAAGCCGCTAGGCACACGCCGGCAAGCGCGAGATTTTTCACGTTAAGAATGACGAACCCCCTCTTACCGGCGTGTGACTCGAATTTTTGATTGGTCTATTGCTTGGTTAGCGTCACATCTCGGGTGCCGCGGGCGCTCTCCGCCGACAGTTTCATCGTGGTGCCCGACACCGTACCCGAATATTTCGTGGTCATCTTTCCGTTCTGTCCCTCGAAGGTGACTTCGAACGAAATCTTTTCGCCATCGATCTTGCCATTGGAGATTTCGACGTTGTTACCGCGCATCGAAGTCGTACCAGTCAGCGCCGATCCCGCCTGCTTGAACATAAAATTCGGGGGTCCGCCCTTGCCGTTCGGGTTCGCTTCCCCTTTCCATGTTCCCGTTACATCGGCCGCTAAGGCCATTACCGTGGTGAGCGCGAACAGCGCACACAGAGATATCAATTTCTTCATTTCTTTGCCTCCCTGAGGTTGTGTCAGACGTTACGAACGTACGTTGTAATGATGACCCTCGACCCGGTAGAGGTTACACCAGCAATTTCAACACCTACCGCGTCAACGACTGCCATTCAGCATAAAGACGCTCGTTCAACTACTAAGGATGACATATAGCCCAGGTTTTTTGGAAATGAACGTATTTTCAGTGAATTGCGCAGCCTTTGTGGTAGCTTGGTATGTTTACTGGCAAAATGCCCGCTGGCATTGAGGAGGCCTCTATGGAAGCGCTGGGAATGGTGGAAACCAAAGGTCTGATCGGCGCTATTGAAGCCGCCGACGCCATGGTCAAGACCGCCAAAGTCGTGCTCACCGGAAAAGAGTATATAGGTTCCGGACTCGTCACCGTTACCGTTCGCGGCGACGTGGGCGCAGTGAAGGCAGCCACCGATGCCGGAGCCGCAGCCGCACGCCGCGTTGGCGAACTGGTGGCCGTCCACGTGATCCCCGCGCCGCATAGCGATATTGAAAGAATCTTGCCGGGCGCAAAAAAGTAGTTAATCGCGCCAGAAATGTTGCAGGATCAAGACCTCATCTCGATACAAGAGGTCCGCACCAAGGTGGACCATGCCTACGCTGCCTGGACCCTCTACCGGTCTGTCTCACAATCGGGAGCCGACGCGATTGTCGAGGCCACGGCCGCCTCTGCGCGGACCAATGCGCGACATCTTGCGGAGAGGGCCGTCGAAGAGACGGGTTATGGCAACGCTCGCGACAAGTATACGAAAAATATGCTCGCGGCGGATCTGCTGCCGAAACGCATGCGCGGGATGCGAACGCTCGGAGTGCTGCGCGAGATTCGCGATGAGAAAATTGTCGAGATCGGCGTGCCGATGGGCGTAGTCGCGGCGATTCTGCCCACCACCAATCCGACCTCGACCGCGATTTATAAAACGCTCATCGCACTAAAAGCGGGCAATGGGATTGTCCTCGCACCTCATCCTCGAGCCCGCGCCTGCACCTGCGAAACCGTAGCGATTCTCGCCGAGGCCGCGGTAATAGCCGGCGCGCCTGAAGGCCTGATCCAATGCATCACGACTTCGACGATGGAGGGCACCAACGAGCTGATGCGCCATCGGCGAACCGCGGTCATTCTCTCGACCGGCGGCGCGGGCATCGTGCGCGCGGCATATTCGAGCGGCAAACCAGCGTACGGCGTGGGTCCCGGCAATGTCCCGGTGCTCGTGGACATTTCCGCGAACATTCCCGCGGCGATTGCGAAAATCGTCGAAGGAAAATCCTTCGATTACGGGACGCTTTGTTCCAGCGAGCAGACGCTGGTGGCTGAAAAATCGCTGCGCGAGCCGATTCTCGCGGCGCTGAAGGCGAATCATGCGCATCGTTGCGACATTCCGCAAACCGCCGCCCTGGCACGCCTGCTGATCACGAAGAATTTCGGCATCAATCCCGATTGCGTCGGCCAGTCGCCGGAAAAAATCGCGAAAATGGCCGGGTTTGAGGTTCCTAAAGACACGACTATTCTGACCGTCGAGATCGAAGGCGTCGGGAAAGAGCATCCTTTATCGGCCGAAAAACTTTCGCCCGTTCTCTCGCTCTACTTCGTCCCCGATTTCGCCGCCGCGCTCGATGCGTGCGAAGCTGTGTTGCGATTCGCGGGGCTCGGCCACACCTGCGGGATCTATGCGACCGACGACGCGCGCATCCTGAACTTCGCGCTGCGCATGCCGGCGTATCGCGTGATCGCGAATTCGCCAGCGCCGACCGGCTCCACCGGAATCTCGACCAACCTGTTTCCGGCGATGACGCTCGGCTGCGGCGCGGTGGCGGGCAACTCGACCAGCGACAACGTCAGTCCCCTGCACTTGATCAACATCAAGCGGCTGGCGTATGCTGTCGATGCGACTCCAATGCCAACTGAAATCGATCCCGCCAATATCGATCGAGCGCAAATCGTCTCCGCCGTCGAACGGTTTCTGGCCGGCCGCGTGCCCGCGCGACAAGAGGCGGCGCCCGCTGCACCGCCGCTTCCAGAACCGGCGATTACCGATTTCGTTTGCGAGGACGACGTGCGCAAAGCCATCGCGCAATCGAAAAAAATCTTTATCGGGCCGAAAACCATTGTGACGCCGTCGGCTCGCGATTTGGCCGGGCCGCATGACATCCTAGTATTGACTAAGAAATGAAATTAAATCTTGATTCATTGCGCGCGGAAATCGAGAGCTACCTCGAAACGCACGGCATCGTTGTTTTTCAGAGCCACCCCCGCGCCGGCGATACGTCCGCGCCCGTTTACTGGGACACGGAGCGCCATCCCGATTACAAACTGTTCCTGGCCGCGGCGGAATCGGCCGGCGCCAAGCTGGTCACGATTCACGCGCGCGAATTCACCGAGGACATTCTCGACGACGCCCTCGATCACGCGGCGTCGGCGAACTTGCCTCGCGAGGAGCGCCGGGCGATCGAATCGCGCCTCAAGGAAATGCGTAGTTATATGGGGTTCACCTGCCAGATCGAACTGTCCTTCGACCTGGCGCCGAGGGTCTATGTGTTCGACCTGCGGACGGAATGGTTCGACGATCTGAACGACCTTCTCGACCGCGTCGACGATGCGGCGCACAAATCCGACGGCGATTCGCCGCTGGGCGGCGGATATTTTTCGAAGAATTAATCGTGGGCTGCCCCACTATGTCTGTGCAGGATTTCCCTTTTGATGAAATGGACCGTCGCTCCCTCTGATCCTTCGGCCGTGTCCGCTTTGGCGCGGGCGCTCAACCTCGCGCCGCCCGCGGCCCGGGTCCTCTATGCGCGCGGCTATCGCGATGTTCCAGACGCGCGCCGCTTCTTCGCTCCCTCGCTCGACGATTTGCACGATCCTTATTTGCTCAAAGGGATGCCCGAGGCCGTCGAACGCATCCAGGAAGCGATCGAACAAAACGAGCCCATTCTGCTTTATGGCGATTACGACGTCGACGGTACGACTTCCGTCGTCATTCTGAAAAAAGGAATCGAGCTGTTAGGCGGACAGGTTACTTTTCACGTTCCCCACCGGCTCCGCGACGGCTATGGCATGCGCAGCGACGTGGTCGAGGACGCAGCCTCGAAAGGTGTAAAGCTCATCGTCAGCGTCGATACCGGCATCCGCGCCGGTGAAGTCGTGCGCACCGCTTCCGAGCTCGGCATCGACGTGATCGTCACCGATCATCACCTGCCCGAAGCCGAGCTGCCGCCCGCACTCGCCGTCCTGAATCCCAATCGCCTCGACTGCTCCTATCCGGAGAAGAATCTCTGCGGCGCAGGCGTCGCGTTCAAGCTCATCCAGGCTCTTCTTCGAAATCACCCGAAGCGCGCCGCGTTCCTCGAGTCGTTCCTGAAACTGGTGGCGATTGCCACGGTCGCCGATGTAGTTCCACTCACGGGCGAAAATCGCGTCATGGTCAAACGAGGCCTCGAAGGATTGCGCGACGTCCGGAATCCGGGCCTTCGCGCGCTGCTCGATATTTCCGATCTGGCCCCAGGAGCCGCGCCCAGCGCCCGTGAAGTGGCGTTCCGCGTCGCACCGCGGATCAATGCTGCCGGCCGCATGGCCAGCGCGAACGATGTCATCGAACTCTTCTCGACCAACGATCCGAAACGAGCCCGGTCGATCGCCGCGCAGCTTGACTCCCTCAACACGGATCGCCGGCAAACACAGGAAGATATCGTACTGGAGATTTTCAAGCAGTGCATCGAGCAGATCGTCACCGATGACGATGCGGCGCTGGTGTTCGCCGGAGAAGGATGGCACCGCGGGGTCGTCGGCATCGTCGCGAGCCGCGTGGTGGAGCGGTATCATCGGCCTGTCTTCGTTCTCGGGATCGAGAACGGCACCGCGCAAGGCTCCGGCCGCAGCATTCCTGCGTTTCATCTGCTTGAAGCGCTCGAGCAAATGCCCGAGTTATTCAGCAAGTTCGGAGGCCATCGTCAAGCCGCGGGCTTAACCATCCCTTCGGAGCGCGTCGAAGAATTCCGCGCGCGATTCAGATCCCACGCGGCAACCAGGCTGACGGCGGACGATTTTATAAAAACGCTCGAAATAGATTCCGAAATCGACTTCCGCGAAATCGACGATGCATCGGTGAATCAGATCCTGAGCCTCGCGCCTTTCGGC
>Ga0182024_10009826_pt1 | contig 19666 bp, 13 predicted proteins | sample P32metaG_FD_120480 | JGI IMG/M metagenome (GOLD analysis project Ga0182024, IMG submission 120480) | Permafrost microbial communities from Stordalen Mire, Sweden - P3-2 metaG (Illumina Assembly) | ecosystem: Environmental > Terrestrial > Soil > Wetlands > Permafrost | place: Sweden: Stordalen... | reverse complement strand
TTCCGCCGTGCTGGAAGATTATTACCACGTCTCCCCGGTGTGGCGAAATCGATATCTCGCTTCCAGCGTCTTCAATCTCCGCGGCTCAAAACAAGCAGACAATCGGTTAGTCGAGCGGACCCGAGCGGCCCTAAATGTCTAGGATTGCTGATATACCCTGAATCCCACGGCCGCTATGCTAATTTTTGCATTGTTGCGCTGCATGTTCCCTGTGGCAGTTGTGTGCCGGAGTTCGACGGTGCGAAGCGCCTAACTATGATCGCGCTTTCTCGCCCTACCGCCAATCTCCGCTGAGTTCAAAGGCAGCCCAGTAGAACGGCGGTAAGCGGCCGTCGTTGGCAGACTTGTCGTCAGGAAGCTCTAAGCCTCGATTGCCCCCTTCACGCAACATTTTCAATTGTGCTTGCCGCAGCGCTTCCAGCTTGGGCAGGTGCTTGTCTTGGTCCCACAAGTTTTCGTAGAAGTCGGTCATCAATAGCTGGCTTGCCTTGTCGGGTATTTTCCACAGCGTGGCCACCGTGCTTCGGGCGCCGGCCAATTGAAAGGCGCGTTGCAAACCCAGCACTCCTTCGCCGCCGGCCGTCTGACCTAAGCCGGTTTCGCAGGCTGATAGCGTGGCCAGTTGCACGTGGCTTAGATCAAGCTCTTCCACCGCCAGGGCCGTTAAAATGCCGTCGTCTTGCCCTGGCTCAGCCTCTTGATTAGCCCCAGCCAGCGCCAGCCCCACCAAGAGATCGGGATGATAACCGGCCACGTCCAGTGCGCCGGAACGCGCGTCGGGTTTGGGTTCGGCTGCCTTGCTGTTGTCAATGGAGCGGTTGTCCGCTAGTGCGGAGCGCAGTTCCGGCGGGGCGAAGAAGCCGTGCGTCGCTAAGTGCAGATAGCTGTAGCGCGGCATCGCCTCGCACACCGCCTGCTTGGTGGCCTGGGCTTTGCGCAGTGATTGATGCTGGCCGTCGGGAAAGCGCTGCTCAAACGAATCGTTGATAGCCACGATTTCGGCCCGGGTACCGTCTAGCGGCCCAAATTGCCAACCACCGCCCTCACGGTTCAGCGGAGCCCGCAGCGCCAGTTGTTCCGGCTGAGCTTTCGGAAGCAGCGCCACCTTAAAATCTACGTCCCCCACGGTCAACAGCGATGGCTTGGTGGCTGCCGGCGCTGACGATGTAGCCTCGGCCAGCAACTCCGGCAATAAGCGCGGAATGGGAACGGTGGCGATGGCCAGATCTTCGATCAGATAGGTGCCGTCTTTCTTACCCGGCAATGCCTCCAGCGGAAAGCGATCCAGCGCACCATCTGGCGAGACCAGCACCGTCGTGGCTCCGGTCAGTTTGTCTTCCAACGGCTGCCAAACCAGCCGGCGCAACTCGGCTCCCTCGGCAGTGGAATAACTTTTACGCCAGCGATCCACTGCCGCGGCAATCGGCGCACTGGGACCCAACCCAATCCACTCGATCGTCTGTTGCGGGCGGACTACGAACGCCGCAATTCTGTTTTCCCAGGTCGGCCCTCGACCTTTTTCCTGCGACGGCTCGTGATGCCAGTATTCCAACAGATCGACTAGTACAATGCCCGCTGGCAGTGCTCGCTCTAAATCGTCCGGAGTGAATCTTTGCTGCGCTAGCCCACGGCGGAAAGCCGCACTGGCGGCTGCCAATTGTTGTTGCAGTGTTTCCAATCGTTCATTCAATTGTTCCAACTGGTGACGATGTGCTTCCGCTAGTTCCGGCTTCGCGGTGGCTCGGGACAAGCTGTCTAACTGACGGGCTGTGTCTGCAAGCTGGCGGTATAAAGCCGTTACATTTGGATCTTGTTGACGGCTGCGCAGTTGCCGCATCACTTGTTGTCGAGCTGAAACCGAACCTTTCCAAGCCAGCACCTCGGCATACACCTGCTCGGCCGGCACGTTGGCGCTTTGAGCTATCGTGAGGTAATTGTCCAGATGAAATCGCACCTTGTCGGCCATGCTCAATTGTTGCCGCTCCGACTGGATCGTCGCCGTCGAGTCCAATTGCTCGCGCAAAATTTGCAGCGCTTGACGTGCCAGAGATTCCGCCTGCGCATAATCGCCCATGTCATCGTAGAGCCGGGCCAGACTATTGAGACTCTCGGCATAATCGGGATGCTTTTCTCCCAGCGCGGCTTTACGAATCGATAGCGCCTGTCGGCAAAGCAGTTCTGCCTGCGCATAATCGCCCATGTCATCATAGAGCCCGGCCAGACTATTGAGACTTTCAGCGTAATCGGGGTGCTTTTCTCCGAGCGCGGCCTTTCGAATTGATAGCGCCTGTTTGTAGAGCGGTTCCGCCCTAGCATATTCTCCCATGTCTTCATACAGCCCGGCCAGATTGTTGAGGTCGGTCGCATAATCGGGGTGTTTGTCACCGATCGTAATCTTGTCGATTGCCAGCGCCTGTTTGTAAAGTGGTTCCGTCCTGGTGAAGTCTCCCGTGCTACGGTATAAATCAGCCAAGTTATTGAGGCTTTCGGCGTAATCGGGATGCCTTTCTCCCAGGACTTGCTTGCGGATCGCCAGTGCCTGCTTGTAGAGCGGCTCCGCCTTACTGTTGTCCCCCATGCTTTGGTACAACTCGGCCAGATTGTTGAGACTCTCGGCGTAATCGGGATGTCTTTCTCCCAGGGCTAATTTGCGAATGGATAGCGCCTGCTGGTACAGCGGTTCCGCCTTGACATAATCGCCCAAGTTGAAATACAGGAAGGCTAAATTGTTGAGGTCGGTCGCGTAGTCGGGATTTTTTTCACCGATTGTTTTCTTGTCGATCGCCAGCGCCTGCTGGTACAGCGGTTCCGCTTTGGAGTATTCTCCGATGGCACCATACAATTCGGCCAGATTGTTGAGGCTGGCAGCATAGCTCACGTGCTCTTCGCCCAGGACTTGCTTGCGGATCGCTAGCGCCTGCAAGTAAAGCGTTTCCGCCTTCGTGTAATTGCCGAGATTGCAGTACAGCTCGGCCTGACTATTGAGACTTTCGGCGTAATCGGGATGCTTTTCTCCTAGGACTTCCTTGCGGATCGTTAGCACTTGCTCGCCGAACTTCGCTGCCTCAGCATATTTGCCTTGCCTGTATAACTGATCGATCTGTTCGTCCAGTTGCGCCGCTTCATTTATGCGCTGCTGTTGATCGGGAGTGTATTTCTGTTTCTCAGCAGTAGGCGCTTGCTGCGGCTGCTGGGCCGCGGCGGACTGTGCTATCAGCCATGACTCTGCACAGCAGATTCCTAGAATTCCAACCACCAGCTGGAGCGAAGAAAGTCGGATGTTAATAGCTGGTCTATTAATAAGACACACACTGCGAAGTGAGCGAAGTTTTTCGTCTGAGATTCTCCACAGAACGATAAATAGGGCTGCTGGCGCGGGGAGAATCAGTATAACACCCCCATGAGTTTTCAAACAATTCCAGGACCGCAGTGGCTGACAGTATTACTAGGCGGGCCCGAGCCGAAGCGATTTCCCAGCCGCATCATTTGCTGACCAGATCAAATCACCACGGTTCTTATAATTGCTGCACTGGTCCCGAGGTGTTTTCTTTTCGCGCACGCTTTAACCGCGCGGGTGTCTGACTTTCTGAAGTGACGCCCTGGCACCGTGCTGGGGCGGTTCTGTTTTTATCAACAGGGCCGCCCCGCTGGGCGGTCCTCCATATCCAGGAGGTGTCCCGATGATCGCACCGGTAAGAAAAGGATTGAATGGCCAGAAGACGGAATTTAGTCAGGTCCAGTTTCTAAAAATGCTGCCCAAGATTCGACGGCAGGCCTGGATTGCTTTTCGCGGCCGGGATGTCGAATCGCGCCACGAACTGACGCAGGAAGTGATCGCCAACGCCTACTGCGCCTTCGTCCGGTTAGTGCGCCGAGGCAAACAGGCCGTGGCGTTCCCGACACCGCTGGCCCAGTTCGCTATTAGGCAGGTCCTCGCAGGTCGCCGCGTCGGTAGTCAGTTGAATAAGCATGACCTGCTTTCTCCCTATGCCCGAAAGATCCAAGGTTTCACGATCGAACGAATCGATCGGCACGGCGAACCCACAGGTGCCTTGCACCAGTTGCTGGTCGAAGACCGCCAAGCGGGCCCAGCCGAGATAGCATCTGCCCGGATCGATGTGGCAGCATGGCTGGGTTCGCTATCGAAGAGGCAACGCCAGATTGCCAAGACACTGGCGCTAGGAGCATCAACCAGCGAAGTGGCCCGGCAATACCGTTTAAGTGCTGGCAGGGTAAGTCAACTTCGCAGTTGGTTCCGCCAGCACTGGGAACAGTTTCAGGGCGAGATGCTTCCCAGCGGCAGCGCGGCATGAAGAGCCTGGCGGTGATTTCGTGCTCCGCTGTCTAACTCATCTCCCAATTTTTAAGGAGCATCGCATGGATTTTTTCTGTTTGTTGGTCTGCCTGGGCGCCATCGTGTGGCTCCTCAGCCGCAATCGTCGTACGCCCCGACATCACCGGCGCCCGGGTTGTCACTGCCGCCGGTAAGGAGGAAATTGTGGAAACGCTGATGGTACTTTTGCTAATCGCCGCGGCTGCCTACTGGTCGTTCGGCCACGGCAAGCGAATCGGTAGCCGGCTTGGCTTTCACGCGGGGCGGCGCAAGCGGCGCCGGCGCCATCGTCATCGCTAGTCGCGGCCTCAGCCGCTGCCGATTCTGGGCTGATGGCCGGATGCTCGGCGAAGTGATTCGGGTACTGGTGGCTGCTGACCTTAATACTCGGCGGTATTATTCGGGCACACTATTTCCAGAATCCCAGGCCCAAGCGGGCAGTTGCACTTCTCGCAGCACGTTGTATGCGGCCAGCATCGCGGCTGGAGTGATGATCCATCAGTTCACGCGGTGGCTGCGCAGCATCCCGGTGGATCGAGATTTGTGCATCAATCTGCTGGCGGGCGAATGGACGATCATATAAGGTTCGAACTCGCCGAACGAAAAAAGTTTTGAAGTTGCCTGCTAGGGCCGCCACGTGGCGGCCCTAGCAGCCTTTTTTTAGCTGTCAGCATCCCTGGCAGGTTTCTAGCAATTTGTCGGCCGATTGAACTCGCCGGCTGCTCGACACAGAAATTTCGGAGTGTCAGACTGACGCATGTTCGAGTCGGTACAGGACCCGGAACAGTTGACGGAAAAAGAACGCAATCAATTTCCAGCCATTGCCGACGCGTTTACCCGCGCAAAAAACCAGGTGTTACCGGTGCGATGAAAAATGTGCTTGTATTCGCTGCTGTCAGTGAAGCCGCGACGGGGTTATCGCTACTGGTTGTTCCGTCGCTCGTGGGGCGGCTGTTGCTAGGAGAGGAACTTATCGGCATCGCCATACCGGTAGCGCGCGTGCTCGGGATCGCACTGATTGCGTTAGGGGTCGCCTGCTGGCCGGGCCCGCCGCTGGTCGGCATGTTGATCTACAGCGCGGCGGTCACGCTGTATCTCGCTTACGTCGGCCTAGTCGGCGGTTTCAGCGGCATACTACTGTGGCCGGTGGTCGGTCTGCACGCGATCCTGACGGCACTTTTGACTGGGGCATCGACAAGCGACAAGAAGACCAACACATAGAGGAGTAGACCGTGCCTCTTTTGGTCTTATCCGACACAGCTCGTGACGCAACAGCGGTACCGTCTACCCATACCTATTTCGAATTGCGTCGTATAACGACCGAATTTGACTCAGCCACCGCGTGTCTCTAAACCCATTCCTTTGTTGGCACAGCCGTGGCGTTCCGGAAACTCATCTCCGCGATGGGTTTGACACGGGGCGGTCGTTCCCGCCAAAGAAACTCTCCATCAAACCAACCTTTTCTGGCTTGGTCCCTGGCTGCTTAGTTTATCGAATCGTAATGCCTGCCAGTTTAGGACCTGCCCAAGCTCAGCGACCCGGCGCACGGTTAGCCACGATTGCAACCGCGACGCTTCCGTCGGGTTCGTTGCAGCGCATGGTTAAACCGATGTTGTTTCATATTTTATGTGGCACACAGGAAGAGCGCGATCATTCGCTTTGTGTTCGAACAGTGGCGTCGTCCAATCGTGGCGTTAGCCAGTCAATGATGCGTCCCGGCAAACCCGGCACGCCCCCACAACAAATGCCAACGTGTCCGTGCGGCAATCGCCAAATGTCGGGCTGTCCCCACGACTGCCAGAGGGCCTCGATATCGTCCTTCAAACAGATCAAATCATGGACCCCCTCTATCAATAATATATTTTCCCTGGGGATGGCTGGCTGGGTTGTCATTAAATTCATCGCCGTCAGATTCAACGACTCGCACAGCCCGCGAATGGTCTGCGATCTCCGGCGGATACGCGGTCGGACGGCCAGTTGTTCCACACAGGGTCTCATGGGCACTGCGGGGCTTGCCATAACAACAGCAGCCAACCGCGCATCGCGGCACACCGCCATCCCCGCAAAATCTGCTCCCAACGAAAATCCCCACAGCGCCACCGCGGGGCAACCTTCCCTTAGCAGCCAACCGGTCAGGGCACGAATTTCGGCGATCGCTTGTGCCGCTCTTTCCGCCCAAAAAAGGTAATCCCCGCCGTCAAACGCCGCGCGTTGGCGAGGACAACGTTGAAAGTGGTAAGGCGGCACTAACGTAGCCACGTTAAAACCCGCGCGATTACAGCGCCGCGCGAGCAATGGAAATCTGAATTGATAACTGGCGGAGTCATTGTAACCGGGGAGTAGAATGATCGCGGGCCGCTGCCGCCATTGTTCGCCGCAACGGTAAAGCCGTCCGTGAACGACATTATTTTCCGGAAATTTGCTTGGCCGGGGTGTGGGAAAGTAGAAATAGAGAGAGTCTTTGAATTCAACGTGTGCCGGTTGACTATCTTCGGGAACGAAGTCCGGTCTGTTCAGAAACTGAACCGCTTCCTCCAGCCTCGGCTCATGTTCAATGGCAGGCATCATCAGTGTCATTACCTGAATGGCCGACCAGTCCATCAATTTTGCAAGGGGCGCGATCATGATCTTGCGGTGCAATCTTCCGGGACATTTTGAACACCATTTCCTCGACTGGGAAAATCCATTGCCGCAAAACTTCGGCCCACCGTCGTCCCGACGACGATGCCAAAGATGATTCCCGACGCAAAATCCGCAAACCAATGGACGGTCATGGAAACGCTGAGACCGATGTAAAAGGCGTAGAGCAGGACTACAGCGCCGAGCCATCTTTTTTGCGGGAATAACCAAAATAGTGTGACAGACATGCCGAACGCAATGATCGTATGGCCAGAGGGCCAGCCAGATACCATTTCGCTGCGCAGCAAACCGAAATGAAATACATGGCTGGTGTCCGGTCCCATAAACAACGGGGGCTGAGGCCGCCCGGTGATAGCCTTGATTAATTCGGTCAGGACAAAGCCAATCAGAGCCACCTGCGCCAGCGCCCATCCCGTTCGAATTATCTTCGCTCTTTTGAAGGCCATGCCAGCTAAAAGAAGCGATGGCGGCAAAGCCAATGGAACCCATACTCCAAGATCGATCCCGGGAATCATCCATGCCAGAAGTTGCGGACTGCGCGTGGCGCTCAAATAGAACCAATCGAATCCCGAAGTCACCAGGACAACGCCCAGACCGATGGCACCGAAATGCCAGACGATATTCCAGCCCTTGAAGCAACCCCCGAAGTTCCGCGGCAACGAATAAAAGAATTCGCGCATGATTTGAAATGGAACACGGTCGCGAATGGAAACGCCGATACCGATGCAAAAGGCGTAGAGCAGGGCCGCAGCGCCGAACCATCTTCCATACCAGGACAGCCAAAGCAGTTCCGACACGATTTTGGTCCCGGCAGTGGTCCGGCCGCCCTGATGGTAAATAGCCTTTGTCACATTGCCTCTGTCGTCCTTCACAAAGGTGACCTGCGCATCCATCACCTTCCAAAAATACTCGGTTTCCGACTTGGGAAAAATCTCGCAGTTCCGGCCGCAAATTGCGCAAACAGATGGTTTCCAACGCGAGTCACAGACCGCACGGCGTCTTTGCCATCGTAGTATTTGCCGACCAGGCCGTCGTAAACCGCCGGGTCCACTGTCGCGGCATCGTTGGTTCCGGTTGCCGCGCTCGCCATTTTCTTCCCCTCGCTATCTGGTAATTCTTGACCAGGATGAAAAATTACTGCCGTCACCCCTTTGTCATTCTTGATGAAGGTGAATTGCCGCGGATTATTTTCGACGAAGAAATTCGTTTCCGATTCGGGATAGATATCAAAAGCGCCGTGACTTTTATTCATATCGGCAAACTGCCCCCTCAGTTGATCGCCCAGCCGCGAGATCGTCAGCTTTGTTTCATTCATACCCATGAAGCTTTCCGGTGGGAATTCGTATTGGCCCACATAGGCGTCCAGCAGCTTTGCGTCCAGCTTGATCGCCAGATGCGGTTTCGGCGTCTCAGCAGGCATTGGCGGGAGTTTGAACCATTGGAAGGCGGCCCAACCCACGACAATGGCCATGGCGATGTCGCCTTGCAGCCGGGCCCCGCGGCGCGATGCAATCCAGCCGATGCCAGTTCCCAAAATCAGCGCAGGTGTGAGGCCCAATGCCATGAAAGCCATGAATTTAAACACGGCAAAACTTTCGCTCGCGTTCCACCAGCAAAACGCAATCATCAACACTACCAGGCCAAGCACAATGATGCTCCATCGCGGAATGTGTAGCCTGCCGGCAACCAGCGCCAGGAGTAAAACGACGGCCATGGTGGCGGCCTGCTTGGGAAGGATCCACAGGTGTGGCGCTGTATCTAGCCACGCATAGCCAACCGTGAGCGAGAAGCTAACAACCAAAAAAACCGCCAACAGCAGTCCACGGAATCGCGCCAGTTGGGGAAAGAGTTCGGGCAAATAAAGTGCCAGCGTGAATGCACCCAAAATGGAGAGCACGATGCCAACGACTCGCCAGCGCCAGGTAGTGGAAGGCGCCGGCGGTGTCATATGGGCCGCGGAACACGACTCCTCCACGGCTGCATTCACCAGCAGAGTATCCCACATTTCAAGCACGTGATCGCACCAGGGAGAAATCACCACACATGCGTCCGTTCGCGACTTTAACGTATCTGGCGAAAAGAATTCTTCGAAACGGCCAGCCAGATAAACCACCCGTGGGCCGTGGTCGCCCAAAACCATCAAAGAACCAACCGCGATGAATAACCGCGGTTTCATCCTCCCTTCTCTCACTGTCTCGCCTCCCGCAAAGCCACCCATCGAGTGGCCCACGAAAACATCGACCGGGCCAATCTCGCGGGCAACTGCTTCCAGCGTATGTACGTTTTCCATAAAACTACATGCCCGCGTCGATTCTCCATGGCCAGGAGCGTCAATGTCGTAGCAAACGAATCCGGCCGCCGCTAGCGCTTCTGCGTAACGAAAGAGCGTTTCTTTTGAGCCGCCGAATCCATGAGCAAGCAGTGCCACAGGATGCGTGCCCGCGCCCGTGGGTATAAACTTAAGCGCTGGCGTGTCATCGGCGAGCGTTACCGTTTGGACACTGACGCCGGGCTCAATCCGATGGGAGAGCGCGATTCCGGTCACGAAGCAAATGGCGGCAGTTCCGGCGATGAACCAGTTTCTATATATATTCATTGATAAGACTTTTGACCGCGGATTTGGTTCATCAAGCGGGGACTGCGCCAAGTAGCCAAGTTGCACCGCCGACCAATCGATCCATTTGGCGATTGGTCCGTCATACGTGTGACGCCCGTTTTTGGACCGACGCGTGAATTAGTACGGTATTCGGTCGAACGTGAAATATATTGGGCAACCCGAGTTTGAGGATTATCGCGCGGGTCAAAAACGTCGCTTATGGCACGTTCCGAAATACCACCGATCAGACACGGGTTGGCGAAGTGCCTGATTCTCATCCGCTTTTCGGCATCATCAATGAGAAATTGTTGAGTCTGATATCGTCGCTGAGGCCACGTTGATTCCCAACCCGAATAAGTGAAAATGAAAAAAGCTGACTGCCGGTAGTGAACGCTGATCAAGTCACTCAACGAGCGTCGGCAAGCAAAGTAACAAACTATGCCACGGAGTCGTCGTATGGGCGGGGGTGGGTAGCAGAGCCGCCAATGTTTCGCCCGGAATTGTTGGGATGTCAACTTTGCAACAGTGTTCGAACGGATCGGCGTAAAATCTGCTTTAGAAGTCGTCAATTTGGCGTCGTCTTCGGTGCAATCGACAAGCAGTTCGCCGCGAACCAGCATAAGCGAGTGTCGTTGGTATCATGGATGAGAAGCACTACAGGCGAGTACAAATGACATGAATCAATCCGATACATTGAATCCGCGCCGCCGCTGGCTTGTCGCGTTGCTGCTCAAGCCATGGTTCCCGTTAGCGGTCATAGCTGTGGCAATGATTCTTGTTTTGCCGGCAGTCAGAGTCGGCTGGGCTCTGGATGATTATTACCAGCGCTGGCTGCTGCTCGGGTCGTCCATGTATCCAGCGATTGGACATCCACGGCTGGATATGTTCGATTTTGCCGATGGCAACCCGGAACAAATTGAACGCGCCAAGGAAATTGGATTTCTTCCGTGGTGGTCATCCCCGAATATCCGCGCCGCCTTTTGGAAACCCGTCACGGCGCTGACCCACCTCGTTGATTACACATTATGGCCAAGTTCGCCCGAGGCCATGCATCTCCACAGCCTCGTTTGGTTTTGTTTATTCTTGTGGAGCGTTGCGCTGCTGTACCGCCAAAACATGGGCCGGTCCACTGCCGCTGCAATGGCTATGCTATTGTTCGCTTTAGATGGAGCCCATGCTATTCCAGCCGCCTGGATAGCCAACCGAAATTCTGTACTTGCGGCCCTATTTGGAGTGTTGGCAATTTACGCTCACGTGCGTTGGCGCCGCGATGCACGATGGTGGTGTGCAATCATTGCCCCTGCGTTACTGGCCGCTAGTTTGCTCTCCGCCGAGGCGGGCTTGGGCACATGCGCCTACCTGCTGGCTTACGAAGTGATGCTCGGCCACGGCAATTGGCGTCCCAAAATTTGCTGCTTACTACCTTATACTTTAATCGTTGTCGTCTGGCGCGTCGCTTGGTCTTGGCAACACTATGGCGTTGTCGAAGCAGGTCTGTCGTACATCGACCCACTGAAAGATCCGCTCGGTTTTCTCGGCGGCACGATAGTACGAATACCAATTTTGCTACTTGGGCAATGGGCGTTGCCGCCGGCGGAAGTGATCTTGATCCTAAGCCCGATCGCCGCAGCGTGTCTGGCATTAGCTGGTGTGATCGTCATGGCGTTGTTGACCGTGGCATTTTTTCCTTTGCTTCGCATTAGTGCCGTCGCGCGATTTTGGGCCCTCGGAATGTTGTGTGCCGCTGTGCCCATCGCCGCCGCAGTTCCTATGAACCGCCATTTGTTGTTCGTTGGGATTGGAGCCATGGGATTGTTGGGGCAATATCTGGCGAGCGCCTTGCGAGCTCGGTTTTGGCGCGTTGCAGGCGTGAAAAAAATGCTTCAGTCTGGACTCGTTGGTGCGATGGGGCTGATCCATCTGGTTTTGGCCCCGCTAATATTAGTCGTGATGGCAGCATTTCCTTTAGGTCCGCCGCAGTATCTCGGCTATATGCACCTCATTCCCGGCGTAGCAGAGGATGAAAAAAACCGGGATTTGTTGATCGTCAACCATCCACTACCAATGCACGTTCAAGATTTGCTGTCGCAACGAATTGTTGATGGCCAGCCGTTGCCGCGCAGCACTGTAATTCTAGCGCCGGCTAGCACATCACTCAGTATTTCGCGGCCCGATTCCAAATCGCTGTTAGTGCATGCCGAAGGTGGATTCTTTACCAATCCCTCGACTCGTCTAGGGTCGAGTATCGAGCATCCACTACACCGCGGCGATCTGATCGCTTTGCCCACAGTCGATATTACGGTGCAACAAGCGACGGCCGATGGCCGGCCAATTGATGTCTTGTACCGTTTCAAAGTGCCGCTGGAAGATCGGTCGCTGCATTGGATTTGCAGGCAATCCGGCAGATTCACGTCATTCGAGCCGCCCAAAGTTGGCGAAATTCGCCAGCTTCCTGCGGCTGAGTCTCCTTTCTAAAACCCACCGGTCGCGACTGCTCCCCGGCAACTAAACTGCTACGTTGCGAGTCTCCTTCAATCACTCCCGTGGTTGCTTCGCCTGGCACCGACCGAACATTTCAGCGACGCGGCCAGATAGAAATCCAGGTGACACGTCCAGGGACCACAGTCGGTATATTTCGACCTGGGTCGCCGCCATTTTGCAACGTGCAATTCAGTTCGAACTTCTGCATCGGCAGCAACAGGGTATTGCTGTCACATCAAATCAACCTGTTCTGGGTTGTTCCATAAAACGACCGTTTTCCATATGATGGATAAGAATAAAGATCGCTTAACGACCTTCCCGCCAGGAGGCGCGCCTGAAAAAGCGTGGTGGCGCGATGCGCAATTTTATTTTTGTGACGTCGCACGCTTGCGGAATTCCTCAAGGTTCTCCTTCATCACCGCCACCGGCAAGACTTTGGAGGTACTGTTGCCGCCTGGCTTCATGAATTCGTTGCCACGGCTAAGCTCGGCCAGAATTCGGATCGTCTCATATCCAAACTGATAGGGGTCCTGGACGACCGTCGCGAAAATGCTGCCGTCTTCCACGCCAGCGAGTGTGTCTGGGGCGTCGTCAAACGTGACGAGCTTCACTTTTCCCAGGTTGCCATTTGCGCGGAGCGTCTTCAACAGGATCGGTCCCTCAGACCCGTTCATAGCTGTAAATCCAGCTAGATCAGGGCGATCGGCCAAGGCTTTGCGGATATTCTCGGCGCACCGGTCCGCTTGGCCATGATCTTCCAAGACGTCCACGATCTCAATCTTGGAAGATCCGTCGCCCTCAGCAGCCAGGGTGTCAGAAAACCCGCTCTTACGTTCTTGAATGTTGTCCTTGGTTAGGTTCACCACCAACAGCGCAACTTTGCCGCCCTCTGGCAGTGCTTTGCGCGTCAGCTCCGCCGCAAGCTGGCCCGCGGCGTAATTGTTCGTCCCCACGAACGTCGTGCGACTCGTTTGCGGCGCATCAGAATCGAACGTGATGACTTTAGTTACCTGGGCAATGCGATTGATGATTTCGGCTTCACCTTCGGCGTCGAGTGGACTCAGTCCCAATCCGTTGATTTTTGTAAAGTTGGGGTACGAAAGAATCTCGAGCTGCTGCGACACGTTTTCGTGATCCGCGGGGGCTTTCACGTCCAGATCGACCTTTAACTTTTCTGCGGCCGCGCGAGCCCCCCGCACGGCGTCATCCCAATACTCGCCGGGGCCACCAGTCACGAACATGACGCGGACCGGTGTCGCAGTTCCTGGCGATGATAGTCCTTCAGTCCGCATTAGGTACCAAAATGCTGCGGCAATTGCCAAAACAGCAGCTGGTGCAATCCACAGCCAATAGCGCTTGATGGACACTGGACATCCCCGTAGAAAAAGATGGCCCCGTGCGGGCGATGCCAACTGAGTATCGCATACCTCCCCCACGCGACATGACCTCGATTGTAACGCGTTCGTTGTCGAGTTTCTATAATCAGCGACTAACGTCTCAAGCATGGCTCGAATCGCGCATAGAACAGCCCGCTGTAGGTAGGAGCAATCCAGCGATTCCTACACAACGGCGGGTTTAGGTGCCAATTGCGCGATGCAGGACCTGGGTAGGCCGCGAAGCACAGATGATTTCACGGATAATTTTTCGGTTTGGCAAGAGGACAGCTACGTTCGTCATCAGAATAGATTTGCCAACCGCTCCTAAGACATTTTGTAGGAATCTCATTAAATCACCGATTTAGACGTAGCTATCGCAGATGCGTCGGTACGAATTGCCGCGATTCACCGCTCCAGATACGCAACCGCGTTCGGATAGTCGATCGTTAGTCAAAAGTGCTGGAAAAAGTTGCCCCCGATCGATGCCGAAATTGGGGCATCCATGAACGACGACATCCAAACGTAGTTGCCATCGCCACGGCGGGTGAACCAAACCGGGCCGGCACGTCGGCCAGCTACTTTGAATTAGACTCCCTTCTTTTTTCAAAATCATTACAGGCACACACGATCATCGGAACCATTTCGTTCTCATGCTGGCGAACATATAACTATCTTTCTACCGTTGTCATCTTTTTCGACAGGGAGGTGTATGCTGTGCTGGATTTCCCGGCGCTGGCTTTGGCACGGGATTCTTACCGATCGGTTAATCATAGCCTTGGCGGCTTTGGTTTTTTTCGAGTTCTGCGAGGCGCCGAGCGCGAAACGGCTGAATGCTGCGCCGGCAGTCGATCCGACGAGCGTTGCCGTTCCTGTTTTGTTTCCCACGATGGACGCAAAGGATGTCTGTCCCGACACACCGCTGAGGATCACTTTTACAAGTGCACCTGTCATCGGAATCGGAAAAATCGAAGTGCTTGATGCCTCCGACGAGACGCTGGTGGAAAGCATCGATCTTTCCGTTGCCACGCGCAGTAAAACCATCGGCGGCATTCCAAACTTCAACTACCATCCGGTGCTGATCTCTGACAACCAAGCTGCTATTTACTTGCCTAATCATGCCCTGGACTACAACAAGACGTATGTCGTCAAAATCAGCGACGGTGCATTCAGAAATGGCGACGGCAATGCGCTGACCGTGCTTAGCGGCACAGGCACTTGGCGATTTTCTACGAAGGCAGCGCCTCCCGCCAGTGGCGCCAAAAGGCTAACCGTCGCCGCCGACGGAAGGGGCGATTTTGCCACTGTGCAGGGCGCCGTTGACTTCATTCCCGAAGGCAATCGCGTCCCCATAACCATTTTCATCCGTAATGGCACGTACCAGGAAATCGTGTGCTTCACCGACAAAGATGACGTCACGTTCCTTGGCGAAGACCGTAAGCAGACAATCATTGCCTACGCCAACAACGAACGGTTAAACAACAATGCCGGAGGCAACCCCTTCGCGCAAGGTCAAGGTGCCAATCCGAGCGCTGCGACCATCCGAGGCGGAGCCATTTACCGCCGCGGTTTGTTTTTAGCTCACCGTGTGAACGACCTGAAAATTGTCAATCTTACGTTGCACAACACCACGCCTCAGGGCGGTTCTCAGGCCGAGGCGATCATTCTGAATGGCGCCCTCGACGCCCATGCCATCCTTACCGACGTCGATCTCTACAGTTTTCAAGACACGTTGCAGATCAATGGCCAGGCCTACATCAATAACTGCTATCTCGAAGGGGACGTGGATTTTATGTGGGGCAAAGGCCCCTGTTTCTTCGAAAACTGTGAAGCGAAAGCATTGCGCACTGGCGCCTATTACACGCAGATTCGCAACCCCGCTATGAATCACGGCTACATTTATAAGAGCTGCACCTTCGACGGCGCGCCCGGCGTCACTGGTAATTTCCTGTCGCGCATCGCGCCGGCGCGGTTTCCTGCCAGTGAAGTGGTGATCATTAACTGCACACTGACCGATGCTGTCGGGGCCGTCGGCTGGCGATTGGATCAGGCGACGGAAGCACCCAACGTCCATTTTTGGGAGTACAACAGCCACGATGCCGCGGGGAAGCCATTGGACACGAGCAAGCGTCTATCAATAGCCAAGCAGCTCAAGAAACCTGAAGACGATCAAAACATCGACAACTACAGCGATCCAAGATGGGTGTTGGGCGACCTGTGGACGCCCGAATTGCCGCCGATTATTACGACTCAGCCGGTGTCTACAACCGTTCGGCAGGGACAAAAGTTGACGCTGCGCGCCGGCGCGGCTGCAATTCCCACACCAAGTTATCAGTGGCGGAAAAACGGCGCCGAAATTGCCGGCGCCACAGCGGCGACCTATTCCATGGATAGCATAAGCCCAGACGACGCTGGTCAATACACGGTAGTGATAAGTAATTCAGCTGGAACCGCGACTAGCGCGCCGTCGACGATCACTCTGAAACAAAATGATTGATGATGCGGCCGACTTGAAATTCGCTCGTTCGGTCGAACCAAAAGCCCGGCCAGCCGTCTGGTCTGGCGGGGCTTTTCTTTCTGAGTCACCTTGCTGCGTTGCTTCCTCGGCGGTGTCATCAAGCCAAACCGTTGATGAGACTCCCAGAAATCGACCGATACCGAACCACTGCTCGCCGGGGGTCACCAACTCATCCGTTTGACGGCACTGTCTGAATGTGCCGAGAACTCATCTGGCCCATCGATGAGAATTGTGCAGGTGAGTGATGGAGCATGTAGACAGTTGAAGAAAGTCGGAAGGAGGGCAACAATGGTAACTTCCCAATTGCCGGAACCTTCCAGCGGAGCCACAAGCATGGCATTCGCAAAACCGGTTCGATTTGTGAGCTGGCTTCGGTCGACGACGGTTTTTAGCATCGTGCTGCTGATCTTAGCAGGCCAGTTTGCCGCGTGCGGGGCTGACGCGCTTCCGCACAGTGTCAGTCTGATTTCCGATTTCCAGAAACACGGATTGACCGCGCTGGATCAAGGGAATCGGGGTGACTGCTCGCTGTTTGCCATCACCGGCTTGGTCGAGTTCGAAATCGACCAACATACTTCGGGAGAGCATCCGCAGTTGTCCGAGGATTACTTGATCTGGGCTGCCGATGAGGCCACGGGGCAAACCGGTGACCAAGCCATGTTTTACAAGGCAGTCCTGGGGCTCAATGAGTTGGGAATTTGCAATTCCGCAGACATGCCGTACCTGACCAAACCTGAACCTAAGCGTAAGCCCTCGGCGGCAGCGATCGCCAATGCCCGACCATGGCGCGAGCGGTGGCAAACCGAATGGATCAAGCGCTGGTCGTATTCTCCGCTGAGCGAAACGGAATTAACCGCAATCAAGCGGGCGATTGCCTCTGGACACCCTGTCGCCTGCGGACTGCGTTGGCCAAAGGACCTGAAGGGCTCCGAACTGTTGGATGTACCGGCTGCGAATCAAGTCTCTGACGGACATAGCATCGCATTTGTTGGCTACGAGGACGAACCTGCCAAGCAAGGAGGCGGAGTCTTCCAGTTTCGTAACAGCTTCGGCCCGAAGTGGGGCAACCAGGGCTACGGCACGATGTCATACGCGTACGCCAAGGCTTATGCCAACGACGTCCTTTGGCTTCGGTTGGGAGCGCCGGACTCGGAAATTCCGACGGTGCGATACGAGGCGGAGTCGATGCCCATCCTTGCCGCGGGGCGCTGCCAGGCAAGTCCGCAGAAGATGAACTCATGGGGATCCAAAATGTGGAGCCACGGAGAACAACTGTTTTGCATGGCGGAAAAAGGGGGTTTCGTGGAGCTGGGATTTGTAGTTCCCAGAGATGGTCGTTATCGCCTTCGCATCCTGGGAACCGCCGCGCCTGATTACGGTCGCATCCGTGCGGCGCTAGACGGGAGGGAGCTGCCGCCCGAGTTCGATCTCTATTCCGGACAAATCTCGCCTGCGGGCTCATTGGAGTTGGGAACACACGATCTTCAGACGGGCAAACATCGTGTTCGCATCACGGCTGTGGCAAAGAGCGCAGCCGCAACACATTGTTTCTTTGGCTTGGATGTCCTTGATCTGATTGGCGTAAAATGAGGGTAGTCGCATTGAATCAACTGAGATATCTGGAGCGTGTTTCCAAATGCTACGGTTTCGCGAACATCCTTGCTCCAACTACTCATCTAGGTGTGATACATGCCATTAACAGACCGGTTTTGCCTCGGCGAAGATTCTCAATTACCCACACGTTTAACGGCACATCTTCCGCGTGCCGAGAAGTCATCCATTTTCTCGAAATAGCTCTCTGAGCGGCTTTGCACAAAAAATCATGTCAAGCCACAACATCGAGAATTATCTCGATGTTGCTGTCGCAATGAGTTGTGCATGCACACGACTTTTTGTGCAAAGCCGTGCCGGAACCATCGTCAATTGCTCTGTTGGGCCTCGGCGCCATGGCAATCGCATTTCGCCGCCACTATCGAAAGCCGGCGGTCAAATGAACGCTCAAACTGTGGGTCCATTCGATTGTGGTTGCTGAAAAGGTGTCATCAATCCATCGCGCCTGCTTGGACGTGAGACAGACCAATTAGCCACCGTTCAGACACAGCCGGAAGGCGGCAAAGCAAGCATGTCTCTTTTCCTTCCTCATGCGGAGCATGAGGACTACTTTGCCAAATGCTTGTCAAAGAACATTGCGATTTCATCCATCGCCTCGTCTGTTTCCGGCGACGGATAGCTTGTGATGTATTGGGCGTGAGATTGCGCCTCGAAGACATTCAATTCGGCTTCCACGCTCGCCTGCCGCAACCTTCGATGGGCGCGTACCGTGTTGCTAAGCAACAGATCGCGAGTGCCGGAAAGCAATATTGATGGCGGAAAACCGTGCAAATCGCCATAGATCGGTGACAAGAGCGGCTCGGCCAGGTCGTGATCGCCGGCATAGAGATGCAATGCAGCGTCGATCAGACCATGAGCGGTTAAAAGCTGGTTATCAATATATTCGTTGGCGTGGAGCGAATCGCTCGAATTCGTGATGTCGGAGGCCGGCGTGCCGATAAAGAGCGCGCCGGGCAAAGGCAGATTCAGCTCTTTGAGCTTTAGCACGGTAGACATCGTTAGCCCCCCGCCGGCCGAAGTGCCAAAGAGGGCCATTTTCGCCGGTTCATGATCCTTGACCATCTCACTCCAAACCGCGACGGCATCGTCCAGTGCGGCTGGGAACGGATGATCGGGGGGCATGCGATAATCGACCGACAGAACCTCGGTTTGGCGTGATGTGCGACCATCGTGCCTTCGCCTGTCCCCCCATCACCGGCAAAGAAGATGAAAGCCCCACCGTGAAGATGGATTAGCAAGCGGTCGCAATGTTCCGGCGGGATATCGCCGGGCGTGAGGCGGAAGCAAGGAACGCCGGCGACAGTCGTTGGCGTGACCGTGACGTCAAGCTGCTTGGCCAGCGCCATTGCGCGTCGTGAGGCTGCTCCGTTTACGAGAGTTTGTAAAGCCCGCCACTCCTCGGCGTTTTTTGGCACATTTTTCGGATTGAAGATCGGCGGGGCTGCAATCGCCTTCTGCATTTCCGGACTAACAGTCGTGGGCACAGGGAGCTCGCGGGCCGGTACTTCGCGGGGAGGAAACTTTACGTCGTCGTCTCGGCGTTGTGCGACAACGAGCGATGATTCCAGGACGAAGATTGTCGCAATCGTGATGCAGGCGACGGCTGAAACGCGGGAACTCACTCGCATGAACTGAATCTCGCTTCTAGGTGTGATGCGGGGCCCGTGGTTTGTCGCAATGATAGTTAATGTGCTACCAGGAAGCTATGCGCTTACGTTCGACGCATCCTGCCACAGTCTTGCGGGCAACGCCAGTCAGCCGATCGTCGAATCGGAAACAGCGGTTTAGTCCCATTTACTCATGTCTGCGTGAGACTCGCAAGAATCGACGATTTAGAAGACGGCTTACCGTCTGTCTATAAACCCATCCCTTTGTTGGCACAGCCAAAGCGTGCCGCGAACACATCCGTTTTTTCGGAACGGTATTTTTGGCAGATTTTTTCCCGCCGGATACACCGTTAATTCAACGGAACTTGATTCCGGGCTATGCTGCACTTTCTATGAACATTTCCTGGCGAAGTCTCAGGAAGTGTCGGAGAAGTTTCGTGGGACGGACTTCGCGAGTCAAAAACTGATGTTGCGTGAGTCGTTGCTGGCCATGTTGCTCTTCAACCT
>Ga0182024_10009825_pt1 | contig 19667 bp, 13 predicted proteins | sample P32metaG_FD_120480 | JGI IMG/M metagenome (GOLD analysis project Ga0182024, IMG submission 120480) | Permafrost microbial communities from Stordalen Mire, Sweden - P3-2 metaG (Illumina Assembly) | ecosystem: Environmental > Terrestrial > Soil > Wetlands > Permafrost | place: Sweden: Stordalen... | reverse complement strand
GCGGCACGACTAAAGTCGTGCCCTGATACAAAGCACAAGCGCTCGTGGGTGGGAAGGGGCTCGATGTCCACCCGTTCATTCCATTCTTGACTTGCCGCAGGCAAGTCCGCTCCTCGGGATGACAAAGGAAAGGGCAACGGTTCCATAAAGGTTAGTTGCTGAACCGAGGCGTTTTTCAAATCTAATTGGACAGGTCTGAGCCGACCTAGTCCCGGAGGGACGGCCCCGAGCTTGTCGAACGGGGACGGCCGGAACTCGGCACTTACGCGGCCGCGAATGCCTATCCCGCGCGCCAGGTGCAGCGGCTAAAGCCGGACTCATTACACAGCAGTTATGTACGGCCTGAAGGCCGTACCCTTCAAACAAAGCGAGTTTTTCCGCAGCCTGTAAAGCCGATTCATGTTGACTGTTAAACGTACGGCCTAAAGGCCGTACCCTTCAAAACGTTCGAGTTCTCACGCAGGCTCTTCAGCCCCTGCGCCTTTCTCTCCACGCTGGACGCACTCTGCCAGGGGCTGAAGCCCAATTCTCGTTCAATCGTTTACGGCCCGACTGAAGTCGTGCCCTGATACAAAACAAAACCCAACAGCCAAAGCAAGCTTCGCCGGTCGAAATACCATGCGTTTCGTCTCCAAGCTTGAAACTCGTGCTGGATCCCCGCGCACCTTAATTTTCTTCCCCCAGGGAACCACTGTCCTCAAATCTCCGTAGACAGCAATGAGAGCCAACCCGCGCCCAACGGAGAAACCACCATGACGGTACTGCGGCAAAATCTGACCTATAGCCTGCGGCGTCTTTCCCGATCTCCCGGACTCGTAGCCGCCGTCATCCTCTCCATCGGACTTGGCATTGCCGCCAACTCCACCATCTTCTCCATGGTCAGCCGCTTCGTGCTTCGGCCCGCGCCGGTCGGCGATCCCGGCACTCTCATGGCTCTTCACACCACGTATGAGGGCGACCGTTGCTGCAATAACTTTCCTTGGCCGGTCTACACCGACGTGCGCGACCAAGCCCATTCCTTTTCCGGCGTGGCTGCCTATTACGAACTCTTGCCGGCCTCGATCGGTGGTACGGGCGAGCCAGAGCGCGTCTGGGGACAATCCGCCACCTCCAACTTTTTCGATGTCTCCGAGATCCGCATGTACCTTGGCCGCGGCTTCCTGGCCAGCGAAGAACGGCTTCCCGTCATTGTCCTCAGTCACCGTCTCTGGCAACGGCGCTTCGCGTCTGATCGCGCCATCCTGGGCAGAGCCATCCCGCTCTCCGGCCGCATGTTTACCGTCGTCGGAGTCGCTCCGCCAGGCTTTCGAGGTCTCGACCTGATCCTCGATCCTGAATTCTGGGTACCGCTCGGCAACGTAGAGCAACTCGCCCCCAATATTCCCACCCGAAACGCTCGTGACTTTAACTGGCTGGCAGTGGCGGCCCGCCTCAAACCGGGCGTGACCCAGTCCCAGGCAGCTGCGGAACTCGCCACCCTCGCCCAACGGCTCGCCAAAACATATCCCGGCACCGATAAAGGCCGAGGCTTCTTCATGGATCAGGCCGGCTCGCTACCCCCCAGAGACAAATCGGCGGTCCTGCTCTTTATCGCGGCGTTGTCCGTGGTCGTGTTGCTCGTCCTTGGCATTGCCTGCGCCAATGTAGCCAATCTTCTCCTCGGCCAATCGGCCAGTCGCCAGCGCGAAATGGCGGTGCGCATGGCACTCGGGGCAACGCGGCGCCAGCTATTGGGGCAGATGCTGACGGAGAGCTCGCTGCTGGCCCTCGCGGGCGGACTGTTCGGCACACTGCTGACCCTCTGGGCAACCTCCGCACTCTCCGCATTCCGTATTCCTGCCCCGGTCCCGCTGGACACAACCGTCAGCCTCGATTGGCGCGTCCTGCTGTACACCTTCATCCTCAGTGTCGGAACTGGCCTGCTGTTTGGGTTCGGGCCAGCCTGGATCGCTTCGCGTCCCATCCTGGCCAGCGCGTTGAAAGGCGAGGATGGATTCGCCCGCCCCGGCCGCCGTCTGAATTTGCGCAATGTTCTGGTGGTGACGCAGATTGTCATGTCGCTGGTTCTGCTTTGTGCTACTGGCCTTTTCCTGCGCAGCCTTGAACATGCCGTTGGCCTCGACGTTGGCTTTCGCTCCCGCGATGTCATGATGTTGTCTGTTGATCCGCGCGTGCACGGCTACACGCCCGAGCGCACTACGCAGTTCCTCGAACAATTGCGCGAGCGGGTCGCAGCCATTCCAGGAGTACTTTCGGTTGCCGCTACCGACAGTGCCCCGTTGTCCGGGGGAAACCGTAGCGATGGTTTTCATGCAGAAACAGCGAAGCCCAACGACCCCAACCCGATCGTGGACCTCTATATGGCAACGCCGGGCTACTTCGAAACCATGGGGATCCCTCGCCTGGCGGGTCGCGACTTCAGCCACGATGCCGCGAACACCACCCGGGTCGGCATCGTCAACCGCGCCTTTGCAGAGCACTTTTTCGGCCGTGAAAATCCCATCGGTCACCACGTGACCGGCGGAGGCGCCACCTACGAGATCATCGGTGTCGTCGAAAATATCAAGTCCCGAACCCTGGGCGAGGACACTCGATATGTTCTCTTCCGATCCCTCGCACAGAGCACGGGCAGCGACCCTTCCTTTCTCGGATATCAACTGGTCGTCCACGTTCAGGGCAATTCGGCCGGTATCGCCGCCGCTGTACGCAGCCGGATACACGATCTCGACCCGGCCATGGCCGTTTACAACGCCGAAACCATGCAAGAACATCTGCGCCAGGCCCTCTTTCTGCCTCGCCTCGCGGGCACTCTCTTTGGCATCTTTGGCTTCGTGGGATTAGCGCTTGCAGCGATCGGCCTTTACGGCGTCCTCAGCTATTCTGTCAGCCGCCGCACGCGCGAAATTGGTATCCGCATTGCTTTAGGAGCCCAGCTCAGCGCGGTTCGCCAGCTGATACTTCGCCAGGGCATGATACTCACCATCATCGGGTTGGCGATTGGACTGCCTGCCGCTTTTGCGCTGGCAGGAGTATTGAGCAGCTTTCTCTACGGTATTCGTCCCCACGACACCATGACGTTCACCATCGTGCCGCTATTTCTGGCCACGGTTGGTTTCGTTGCATGCTGGGTTCCAGCACTTCGCGCGACCAGAGTGAACCCGCAGAATGCGTTGCGATACGAGTAGCTTCGCGATCAAGAGGCTTTCAGTCCTCGAGTACGCAGCTTGTAGAAAGCGAAGCCGATCAGGTTACTCAAGGCGGTAGTCCCAAGAATCTTGGCGGCGTAGACCTTCGGATTCACAACGTCGACGAACGGATACGCCGAAATCAGCAGGCTGAAAAGCGTGGCGCAGAAGCCAATCAGTGACGTCCATTTAAACCACCAGGGCATGGTTGAGCGGAAAGCGGTTGCTCCCGCAAGAGGGATGGCAAACATCGCCAGATAGGCAAGTTCGTAATGCGCGAGGCCGGCATTAGAGAGCAGTTGGTAGGCCTCCTGAGCGTGCACCCCAAAGCTTCCCAGCACCAACAACAAAAAGATGAGCACCGATGTACATAGGATGGAGTTCGCAGGGGTTCGCCACCGCGGATGCAGGCGAGTAAACCAGGCCGGCACGAGGTTATCCCACCCCACCGTCATCGGCAGCCGCGTCACCCCGGTAAACAGATAACTGGCTGCGCCAAGCAGACGCATCTGCACCAGCAGAATGGCGGTCACAGCAAACAGGCTGCCAATGCCCGAATGGCCCAGGGCTAAGCGAACTGTCTGCGGGATGGGCGCAATAAAGTCGATGTGGTCATGCTGACTGAAGGCAGCCACTGCGCTGGTACCGAGTATGAACATGGCGCAGATCACCGGCGAGGAAATCCATACCGACTGTCCGATGCTCCGCGCAGCGTGCTTGCTTTCCCCGGCCAGGATCGCGATGTACTCCAGGCCGCACAGTGCACCAAAGATCATCTGGCCAAAGAGCGCCAGCGAGCGCAGGGTCGGGGGTGGCAGTTGGACCGCGAAGGGAATCCAGTGAATGGGCACGTGCCGCCACAACGCCCAGAGCGGTAGCAGAATGAGCCCGGCATAAACGAGCAGGATGGCGATCGCGCCGGCGTTATGAATCCACTTACCGACCTCCAGTCCGCGAAGAGCCGTGATGGCGATCACCGCAACCACCAGCAAGAGGATGCCAAGCGACGCCAGATGATTCTCTGGAAGTCCTGCCGCGGAGGGGCCTATGAGGTAGGCAAGCTCGGTAGGCGTGGCGTAGAGGATGGCAGCGGTGATGGAAATCGCGTACACCCATAAGTTCCACGCAGTAAGAAAACCGCCCAGGTCACCGTACGCGCGATGAGCCCAGACGTAGAGACCGCCTTCCAGTGGCCAGACTCGGTTGAGGCAGATAACCGAGGCCGCCATAGGAAAGTAGAAGACGACCATGGCGCCGATCCAGGTCAGAGCCTGCGCCCGGCCAAGGCCTGCGGCGACCCCTACCCATGAGCTGCCAACGACGCAAAGGATTTGCGCCAGGACCAGATCGCGCAGCCTCAGCCGGCGGAGAAGATGGTGCTCGTCTGGCGCAGAAGCCGGGGTCACGATTCGCAACCGGCCGCACGGTTGGGAGTATTTCCTATTGCATGGTCCGAGTTTCGGGAAAGGTAAGACGCCAAAACTACTGGCAAAAGCGCCAAGGGCAGGCTGCGGATGCAACCTGCCCTTGGCCGTCTGTTAGAGTGGCGGCTATTTCGCTGCGGCATTGATGAAATCAAGGCCGTTGGGTGTACCGAAGCCGGTGACATTGTCCCAACCGGGACTGACGACCAGCGAAGAATCCGTTCCAAAAGTGAGGGCAAACCAAGAACCGCTAAAAGGACTGTTATACAAATCGCTCAAGTATTCAGTGGTGTTCTCAAGCGGCGCTGCAAGCTGGTCAGGCGTGTAGAAAGTAGTGCCGTTGCTGTCAAAGACAAAGCCGGCGACGTTGGTAGGTGAGCTGTAGGGAACAACATCCGTGATCGCTGTGCTGCCGGAAAGCTTGGCAATGGTGGGTGCCGCCTGCCCCAACATTGTGCCCTTACCATGTATCTGGCCCGCTCGCTGGTTGGCTATGGCCCAAATAGCGGAAAATGCCGGGCAGGCGAGACTGGTGCCCCCGATGACCTCAACCCCTTGCGTGCCCGCCAAAGTGACCACGATTTCTACGCCGGTGTAGGGATCCGCGTCCAGTGAGATATCCGGCTGCTGCCGGCCAGATCCGGGAAGACTAGACTGCCACGATGGTTTGGCGAAGTACTGGCTTTCGCCACCGCCCGAGCCGTAGACAAAGCCCTCAACGAGCGGAGGATCGACCGGCGCCCCCGTGGAAGCAGCCAGCTTGGTGATGTTGTTGCCCCAGCCGGTCTGAAATTTCACATTGTTACTCTTGTCGAGGGCAAGGCTCGTGCCGCCCACTGAGGTGGCATAGGGAGATGCGCCCAGGTCGTCGACGGTGACAGAACCGACTACTGCTTTGAAGTCGCCGTAGTCGCCGCTGGAGTAATTGACAGCCATGCCTAGGGCGACGCCCAACTCTGTTACCGAGTTGGAGATGACCAGTCCCTGCGGGTATTGTGCAAGATCATCGGCCTCATCACCGCCATAGCTGTTGCTGATTACGCTGCCGAGTTGGTTCACGATCGCATAAAACAGGCTGGTCGACAAATCGGTATCGAAGTTCGTAGGCGCTATGACCAGAGTGATATTGGCGCCGGGAGCGACTGCATGCGCCCATTCGACGTCGAGTGAGGTCTCTTCCGCCCATGAAGCCGTAGTTGCTGGGTCCGTCGGCTGCGGAGCACCCAGCGGGGTGATGATCTGAAAATTGGTGAGAAGGGGCAGGCCGTTCAGCTGCGAGAAGACATTGGCATCTGCTTCAATGGTTGGCGAGCCGTAAGCATCCACGATCACAATCGTCTGGCCCGTGCCGTCCAGGCCCGCTTTTTGGGCCGCCGGCAAGCCATAGGCGCTGTTGAAGTTGACGGGGTCATATCCGCAGGGAGGCAGCGTCCCCAGAGTTGTGTTGGTAATGTTGGTACCGTAACGGTTGCCGGCGTAGCTGGCGACCGGCAGCGCTGCTCCAGGTGTGCTGAAAATATGCGATTGCACGCCGCGGAAGCACGTGGAAGCAAAGAACAGCCCATTGGGAGAAGAGGAGACAGGAGTGGCAGGATAGGCTTTGCCGCTGTCCGGATCGACTTGGTGCATGATGTAAGGCTTGAACCTCCGCTCGGAGAGACCGGTGACGGCAGAGACCAGAGGGGCGGCGGCGGCGCTCAGCTTCGGCTCGACGGTGGTGGCTCGGACGGCCAGACCCTTGATGCTGAGGCTCTTAATCTGCGTGTGGAACGCAGTCTGCATGTTGGCGACACTACCGCTCGCTTTGAGAAACATATTGTGACTGCCGACCGAAGTCACAGTGAGCCCTTGGCTGATCAGCTCTCGCCTGACGGTCTGCATCTCGGAGACACCTGGAGCGAACCGGGCTAGATCGCTGGCACTCAGCCAGTGGTGATAGGTGGGCGAACCCTCTTGGTAGAGGTTCGAGACGGTCTCGTCTAGCTGCTCTTTGTTACGGAGATTGAGCCAGACGGTGGCTTCCAAGACCTTATTCGGATCTTCGTCAGCGACACTTTCCGCCTGAGAGAAGAGTGTGGGTTTAGCTTGTGCGAATGCGTGCGAAGGGACGCAGAGAGATGACGCGATTGGCAGTACCAAAATCGTGCCCAGGCGCATTAACCGACGGGTGAGCTTCATGGCCATCCTTTTTAAAAAATAGGGTTCTGTTGCCGATTAGGAATACACAACTCCGCGAGCGCATCGTTAGTAAACGATTGCGCGAAAGAGGAGACCGACACCAACGGTGCTGAGTATTACAGAGGCCCAGGAACTGCGGTGAAGCACGCTTATCCCGAATCTTGCGTCGGGACACCAGTTATATACAACTCACCTACGTGATGCAAGCAAAGACAGTGAGGTATCAAGAAGGTCGCCACCGTCGAGCTGGTCGCGGTGGGAGGCTCTGGAAAAGCGTTCCCATTCAAAGTGGTGATTCGAACTCTCTTCCGGAACGACCCACACTTTAATATTGATATCGAGGCCGTAGATACCTACCGAGACTCCCACGACCCGTGCTCGGACGGCTTGCAAGTTGACCCAGCGCAGTATACAGCCGAGTTGCGTCATAGGTACGAAAGGCGCAGGGCCAAGGTAGGTTAATGTGGATCGCATCAATTTCGACCAAGCCGAAGGTGAAGATCCATCGATTCTTCTTTTCGAGCACCAGCAGGCATGGGAGGACTGGTTGTCGCGAAATCACAGCAAGTGTCCCGGCGTCTGGGTACGACTGGCAAAGAAAGGATCGAAGGTGCGCTCATTGACGTACGTGGAGGCATTGGAATCCGCACTTTGTTTTGGCTGGATCGATGCTCAGAAGAAGCCGGAGAGCGACAAAGCCTGGTTGCAGAAATTTACCCCGAGGGGCAAGCGAAGCATCTGGTCGAAGATCAACTGCCAGAAAGCAACGGCATTGTTGGCATGCGGACGGATGAGAGCCAGCGGGCTGAGGGAAATCCTGCGTGCCAAGGAGGACGGACGCTGGGAAAGAGCCTACGACTCACCCAGCAACGCGACCGTTCCTGAAGACTTTCAAGCCGCTCTCAACAAGAGCTCGAAGGCAAAGGCATTTTTCGCCACCCTGGAACGCAGAAACAGCTATGCGATTCTTTTCCGCATACAAACCGTAAAGAAAGCAGAGACCCGAGCGCGAAAGATCACCCAGTTTATCGCCATGCTGGAAAGGCACGAGAAGATACATCCATGACATTGATCAGGAGAGATTCGTGAACGAACTAACCCAGGCCCTTATAAGTGACAGCGCTGCCGCACCCCCGGCGCACATTCTTGAGGGGGTCAACAGCGACTTAGCTCACGAAGCTTTGCTGTTTGCCCCTCACACAATCTATGAGGAGCTGTGGCATATCGCATTCTGGCAGCAGGTCACCCTGGATTGGGTGAGTGGTATCGAGACGCCCTTTCCGGTCGAGCCCGCAGCCGGCTTCCCCAAAAAAGCCGACGCCGATGTCGAGCCCTGGGATCAGTTGCGGCAACGATTCCAGGACAGCCTCAAAAAGGTCGCTGCTGTTTCGGAGGATGAGGCTGGACACAACAAACAGGTTCGTTGTCCTTCTCGGCCTGGCGATCCCGTCCGCGTCATGACCGTCCGCGAACAACTGGAGAGCCTGGCAGCGCATAATGCCTATCACTTCGGGCGGATCGTTCTGCTTCGCCAGCTTCGACAAGCGTGGCCGCCGCCCTCGGGAGGTTCCAGCTGGTAACAGCGCACTGCGCCGTCGCATAAATGAACCCGCACTTCAGATATCCGCAAGAGTATACCGGCCTGACGGTATGCTGAGAGAACCACTTGGACATTTCGCCTAGCCAGGAGCTTGGAAACGATGCGCTTTGAACGTCTGCTGACGGCTGTTTTTGTTCTCTCGCCGGTTTCGGTTGCATGGGCGCAAACGCCCGCGCCAGTTTATGACCAGCGTGTCGCCTTTGCGCCGCTAACGCTGCCCGACCCGGTGAACGCGTATCGGTCGGGCAACGGAGCTCCCGGGCCCGCCTACTGGCAGAACGAAGCGGACTACGAGATGCACGCTGCGCTCGACACCAAGGCGAGGACATTGCAGAACGACGAGGTAATCACCTACACCAACAACAGTCCTGACTCGCTAACCAGCCTCTGGATCCAGCTGGACCAGAACATCTATCGCAAAGATTCGCGCGGTTACCTGGTAAACGGAGGACTACGGCGCAAGAAACCGGTAGCGGACAGCGAAGAGAATCCTAACGCGCGCACGACCGAAGGGTATGTGCTGGACTCGGTTGAGATCGAGCGGGCGAAAGAGATGCTGAAGGCGGATTACGTGGTGGAGGACACGCGGATGCAGATCCGGCTGCCTCAGCCCATGGCGCCCAAGGGCAGCGTGCTCAAAATCCACATCAAGTATCACTATCAGATACCGGGCGTCTGGGGCGGCCGCACCTCATGGGGCGCCTCTCAAAAGGGAGAAATCTACGACATGGCCCAGTGGTACCCGCGTATGTGCGTTTATGACGATCTTCGCGGCTGGGACACGCTTCCTTATGTCGGCAGCGAGTTTTACCTGGAGTATGGTCACTTTGACTATTACGTAACGGTGCCCAGCGAGATGATCGTGGCCGGGTCGGGTGAACTCGTCAATCCGAAAGACGTGTTGACCAAAACGCAAGTGACGCGGCTGGATCAGGCGCGGAACAGCGATAAAACGGTGATGATCCGGAGTGCGGACGAAATCAACGATCCTGCGAGCCGGCCGAAAGCAGGGGGCACGCTGACCTGGCACTTCCATATGGACCACACACGCGACGTAGCGTGGAGCGCGAGCCCGGTATTCGTCTGGGATGCGGCGCGGATCAACCTGCCGGACGGCAAGAAGAGCCTTGCCGAAAGCGTCTATCCACCGGAGAGCGTCGGCGATGGAGCCTGGGGACGGTCGACGGAGTACGTAAAGGATGCCGTGGAGCGATTCTCAACCGATTGGTTTCCCTATCCCTACCCAGCCGCCATCAACGTAGCCGGCTTCTCCACCGGCATGGAATATCCGGGCATCATCTTCGACGGCATCGACGATAAGGGTAAGACGCTGTTCTGGATTTCCGCGCACGAGATTGGCCATACCTGGTTCCCCATGATCGTCGGGTCGAACGAGCGGCGAAACGCATTTATGGATGAGGGCTTCAACACTTTCATCGACATCGATGAGTCTGCGAAGTTTCAGGGCGGCGTCTATGGCCCCAAGCGAGATCCGGAATACTCAGCAGGAGGGGAGCCACCCGACACCATCCTCAAAGTGCTGGACAACCCCGCGGCTCCGGTCCTACTGATGCCGGCGGATGCCTATACCTGGCCGATCACCCACCCGGTGAGCTATTTCAAGGGAGCCTACGGTATGGTGCTGCTGCGCGAGCAGATCCTGGGCAACCCGCGCTTCGACTGGGCCTTCCGCAAGTACATACGAGACTGGGCGTTCAAGCATCCCTCGCCTTCAGACTTCTTCCGCGAGATGAGCAGCGAAGGCGGCGAAGATCTGGACTGGTTCTGGCGCGGCTGGTACATGCACAACTGGCGCTTTAACCTGGCCGTCACCAAGATCGACGGTGATCAAGTCACGTTAGTGAACAAGGGACAACTCGTGCTACCGGCAACCGTAGAGGTGCGCTACACCGACGGCACGACAACGCGTTTTCGCCTGCCCGTAGAGACCTGGCAATCCAAGGCGGAGTCTGTCTGGCAAGGCGATAAACCAGTAGCTTCGGTGAAGGTGGATCCCGATCACATGCTGCCCGACGACGACCGCGCCGATAACTCGCTGGAAGCAAAATAGCGCCGGCGCGTACGGACTTTGGCCTTGGCATTGACTTCAGCTTGAAGGGTACGGGCTCATATACCCCAAACCGATTTGGCTTTAGCCCCTGAGGGCTCGCCATTCGAGCCTGAGGGCCGTTCCCTCAGCGGCTAAAGCCGGACTCAGTTTGCAACAATTATGGACGGCCTGAAGGCCGTCCCCTTCAGGGAATCCTCGTCTTTATGGGTTCAAAATGCGATGCATATCGAGGGAAGGCGGCCGCACATCTGTTTGACTGAGCATCACATGTACCTGGCCGCGATGATGCGTCTGGTGATTGAAGAAATGGAGGACAGCGTGCGGTGCGGAACCCTCGCAGTCCTGGCCCAGGCTATTTCTGTAACTGAGTGACCGGGTGACAAACCCGTCATCCACCTTCTCAAAGAAGGACTCAATGCCGGCGTCTTCTTCGATCCGCGCTGCACTGAGTTCCGCAAAAGTCTCGAACAGAATAGTGTTCAGTGGCGGTGTCGTACTACCTCCGCCGGCAAACCTCGACATCCAGATGCGATCGCCTAGCAACGTATGGTTCAGCAAAGCGTGAATGCTGCCGAAAGACCCAGGGCGTTCGCGGCGGTACTCGGCCAACTCCAGTTTGCCGCACTGCTCATAGAGCCGCTCATTCGCGACCCTGTTGTAACGGGCAAGCGTTCTGAAAACATCGAGCGAATCCATAATCCACCAGCATCAATCGATTGAAGCGTAAGCGATCGAGGTTAGAAATTCGGGCATTTCTTTCGCGGCCGTCATCTGCTCGAAGAGCTTTCCCGCTGCGGTAAACTTGCTGGCCGCAAACCGCTCCTCCCCAAGTTCTTGCTTGATCCGATCCAGCACCACCGGAATCGTTGCCAGCACCACCGGAACATCGATCGTCACGCCGTCCGTCATGCGGCCCGCATGGTGCGCCCACTGCCACAGCTGTGCCCGCGAAATCTCGGCTGTCGCTGCGTCTTCCATCAGGTCATAGATGGGCACGCAACCCAGCCCATCGAGCCACGCCGCCAAATAGCGCAAACCGATGTCGATATTCATCTCCAAACCTTTGCGCGTGATGTCGCCCTCGGGTACCGCAAGCAGATCGGCCGCCTTCACCTGGATGCCGGGATTGCGCCGCGAAATCTGGTTAGGCCCAGGCATGTATTCGTCGAAGACCGTCTTGGCCACTGCAACCAAACCAGGATGCGCAACCCACGTTCCGTCATGCCCGGCCTTCGCCTCGCGCAGCTTGTCCTGGCGCACGCGTTCCATGGCAGCGTCATTGGCAGCCGCATCCCGCTTGATAGGAATCTGCGCCGCCATCCCGCCCATCGCGTGGATACCGCGCCGGTGACAAGTCTCGATCAGCAGCTCGACATAGGACTTGAGAAAATGCCGGTCCATGGTAATGGTCGAACGATCTGGAAGCGCGAGATCTTCGCGATAACTGAATTTCTTGATGAAGCTGAAGATGTAATCCCACCGCCCGCAGTTCAATCCTGCCGAGTGATCCTTCAGCTCAAAGAGAATCTCATCCATTTCAAAAGCCGCGGGCAAAGTCTCGATCAGCACCGTGGCGCGAATCGTGCCCCGGGGAATACCCAGCGTATCCTGCGCGAAGTTGAACACGTTGTTCCACAAGCGCGCTTCCTTATGGCTCTCCATCTTCGGCAGATAGAAGTACGGGCCGGTGCCGCGTGCTTTCAACTCGGCGGCGTTGTGAAAGAAGTACAAGCCGAAATCGAACAGCGACGCCGACATCGGTTGGCCCTGGATCAAAACATGCTTTTCCGGCAGGTGCCAGCCCCGCGGACGTACAAAAAGCACCGCCGTCTTCTCATTTAGCCGGTATTGTTTGCCCTCAGGGCTGGCAAAGCTGATCTCACGACGCACCGCGTCTCGCAGGTTCACCTGGCCTTCGATCACGTTCCGCCAGGTGGGCGCAGTGGAGTCCTCAAAATCAGCCATGAAGACTTGCGCACCGGCATTGAGTGCATTGATCACCATCTTGCGATCGACCGGTCCTGTGATCTCCGTTCGGCGATCTTGCAGATCGGCCGGGATCGGAGCAACGCGCCACTCACTCTGGCGCACATTCGCGGTTTCAGGCAGAAAATCGTAGAGTTGCCCCTGGCGCAGCGCTTCTCCTCGCGTGACACGCGCCGCCAGCAACCTCTGGCGCTCTGCTTCGAAGTTGGTTGACAAGGCTCGAAGAAATTCAAGCGCCTGCGGGGTAAGGATCTCTGCTTCCGCCACTCCTTGTGTCCCTTCGACCTTCACTGTCGGAACCGTAACCGTCGAGTTCGCCATCATCCCTCCGCAAAGCTGTATTTTACTGTTTCTTCCCCATGCCCGCGAGCGGAGCATTGCGTATGGAAGCGTCCAGCAATTCCACCATGTGGAACGTGGGCATAGCATCCAGGCCGCGTCGCCGCAGCCCGCTCATCAGTTGGAGCAGGCAACCAGGATTGGCGGAGATGACGGCCTCCGCCTTGGTGGCGAGTAGATTTTCTACTTTGCGGTCACCCAGCTGATTGGCAGGCTCGGGATTGAGCAGGTTGTAGACCCCGGCAGAGCCGCAACAAAGTGATGCCTCATCCATCTCTGCGACTTCAAGGTCTGGGATGCCGGCCAGCAGACGCCGTGGCTCTGCGTGAATGGCCTGCGCGTGGCGCAGGTGGCACGCATCGTGATAGGCCACTCGCATGGGCAGAGCGTGGCGCGTAGCCAGTGCCGGCAATTCACAAAGAATCTCGGAGATGTCTTTGCACTTCGCGCTGAAGGCAGCGGCCCGTGCGGCCCAGGCAGGATCGTCGCGCAGCAGATGACCATATTCTTTCATCGTCGATCCGCACCCCGCAGCATTGATCACGATCGTGTCCACATTCGCGCTTTCGAAGGTCGCGATCATCGTTCTCGCCAGTGCAGCCGCCTGCTCATCCAGACCGGAGTGCAGCATGAGGGCTCCACAACACTGTTGCGCCTGGGGGATCACCACCTCGCAGCCTTCCGCAGCGAGCACTCGTGCGGTGGCCTGGTTCACGTGTTGGAAGAACACCTGTTGCACGCAGCCGGAGAGCATACCAACCCTGCGTCGAGGCGCCGTGGTGGGTGTGACCCGCGCCGGCAGGCTCCGCAAAAAACCTGTGGGCACGCGTGGCAACAGGGCCTCCATCTGGGCCAGCCGTTTCGGTAACAACCGCAGCAAGCCGGTAGCGCGTAGCAACTTCTGCAGGCCAGTGCGTTGGTAGATCAGCATGGGCAGAGCCAGCAGTCGTAAACGCTTCACATAAGGAAAGGTGGCAAACAGCAACTTGCGGAAAAAACTATCGCTGGTCTTGCGTGGAATATTACGTTCTACCTGGGCGCGAGTATCTTCGATGAGCTTGTTGTATTGCACTCCTGAAGGACACGCAGTCATGCATGCCATGCATCCCAGGCAATTATCCATATGCAGCTGAAACCGCTGGTCCAGCGGAGCCTCACCCTGCGCCGACTTCTTCATCATGTAAATGCGCCCGCGAGGTGAATCCATCTCCTCGCCCCACAGTACGTAAGTGGGGCACGCGGGGAGGCAAAATCCGCAATGCACGCAATCATCGATCAGCCCCATTTCCGGCGGCTTATGAGCATCGAAGTTCGACGGCTTAGCGGGTTCGAGCTGTGTGAGTTGGGCCATAGGCGGGTTTCACAAGCTTACATCCGTGCATCCGATCCCAAATGGAAACCCTGCCTTCCCCTTTGTCATCCCCCGGTCTAGTTTTCGGCCGGAAAGCTCGCAAGAGCATCTGCCAACAAGCATCGCCGGGGTCCTTCGGCTCCGCGCCATAAAGCCCTCTGTTTGCGATAGATCCGCGAAGCGCTTCGCTCAGGATGACGGCTTTGTTGGGGGGCTTGAAAGGGCTTGAAATACAGCTGGTTGGATATGCAGAAAACACGAAAAGATCGAAAAGGTCACAGCCTCTCAGGATGACGATTTTGTGGTGAGTTGGAAATGCTCCGTCGAGCGGAGCGGAGGGATCTGCAGTGCGCCCTTCGGCCCTCTCAAATCCGTCCTAAAAAGCGGCCCGGGTTGAGAATGCCCGCAGGATCAAAGCGACTCTTGATCTGGCGCATGAGAGGAAGGCTATCCGGCGGAGTACCCCAGCAATCGAGCTTCGAGTCCACAGGCTGCTTGAGGACCATCATGGATCCACCAGCCTTTTCTACCTCGCCTCGCAACTCCATCAAGCCCTTTGCCGCAGGGAAGCCCGCAATCATAATCCCAGTGCCTTGTATCACCGATTCGCCGCCCAACCCACGAACCCGTTCGGCAAACCGCGCAATCTCCGACGGAAGCATCGTGCCCTTGCAGACAAACTCATGAGCCATCTGCTGCTGCCGCGCACCCCAGACATCATCCGTTGCCCCCCGCGAACGAAGCCCTTCGCTCTGCGCCATCGTCTCCAACGCAGCCGCCTGTGTATGCAGCACCTCGGCTAGCGAAGCAAGTTGCACGTCAAGCTCGAAACCCGCCGCTGTCCCCCGGAGTTGAATCGCCACCGTACTCAGCTGTGCGTGTAGCAGCCTCAGCATCAACTTCCCCAGCGGCTCAGCATCCGGCGCGGACACGCTAAAACTCTGTGTGCACTGCGGCTTGGAGTGCAACCGGAAATTGACCGAGGTAACCACCCCAAGAGTGCCGAACGCACCGATCATCAGCTTGTGCAAGTCATAGCCGGCGACGTTCTTCACCACCTTGCCGCCGGTCTTGGCAACAGTCCCATCGGCCAACACGATCGTCATGCCAATAATCAGGTCCCGCAACCCACCATACTTCAACCGGAGCGCCCCCGAATCGTTAGTGGCCACGATCCCGCCAACCGTGGCAAGCTCGGGCCAAAGCGGATCAAGCGCGACGAACTGGCCATGTTGAGCCAACCCCGATTGCAGGGAAGCCCACGAACACCCGGCCTCCACGGAGCAGGTCATATCCTGCCAGGTGTGCTCCCGCAGCACGTTCAACCGATGCATCTCGAGCACTAGCGCCGGCGCCACTGGATAGCCCCAACCTTGCTTGGTGCCACCGCCCCACGCCCCAACGCTGCAACCGTTTTCATTGGCCAGGCGAAGGACCGCGGCAACCTCTTCTGTGTTGCCGGGGGCAACGAAGATGGTCCCACCCGAGCTCAGCAAATGCTCCGCCCCAATCACGGCAGCCAGAGGAGCGGTCATGTCCTGCGTATTAATCAAAAGAACTCTGCGACCCCTGCTGTCTCCAGCGGGTGAGGAGTATATTTGCCCGTCTTTTCCCCGCAAAGCCGGGGACGGGGGAACAGTTTATCGGGGTTTGCAATATTGTCCGGGTCGAAGCTGCAGCGCACCCGTTGCATCGTATCGAGGTCTGGCTCTGAGTACATATACCCCAAAGCCTGCTGCTTCTCCCGGCCCACTCCATGTTCCCCAGTGATCGAGCCCCCATGGTCAACGCAGAGGTAGAGAATGCGCATGGAGAGGTCAACCGCAATCTCCTCCTGGCCCGGAATCGACCGGTCATAAAGCACCAGGGGATGCAGGTTGCCGTCACCTGCGTGAAACACATTCGAGACCCGCAGCCCGGCCTCTGCCGCCATCTCCGCGACCCGCTCCAGCACGATGGGAAGCTTGGTGCGCGGGATCACTCCGTCCTGCACAATGTAGTCGGGAGAAAGCCGTCCGGCGGCGGCAAACGCGGCCTTGCGGCCCTTCCACACCAGGACCCGTTCCTGCTCGCTCTGTGCCAGCCGGTCCTCCCACGCGCCATTCGCCTTACACAGCTCACGCACCTGCTTCATGTGCAGGTCGACCTCGGCAACAGGACCATCCACTTCCACCAGCAGCAGAGCCTCGCATTCCGGATAATGCGGGTGCACCGCAGCCTCCGCGGCCTTGATGGACAGGCGGTCCATGATTTCCATAGCCGCAGGCAGGATAGCGGCGGCAATAATATCCGAAACAGTCTGCCCTGCAGCGGAGATGGAGTCGAAGGCCGCAAGCAGGACCTGCACCGTCTCCGGGCGCCGCACAATCCGCAGCGTCATCGAGCTGGCGACTCCCAGCGTTCCCTCAGAGCCCACGAAAACCCCAGCCAGGTCATAACCGGGCGCATCGAGGGTCGGCGAGCCCAGGTGGACCAGCTCGCCGGTCGGCAGCACCACCTCCAGCGCCAGCACGTGGTTGGTGGTAAATCCGTACTTCAGGCAGTGCGCTCCACCGGAGTTTTCCGCCACATTGCCGCCGATGGTGCACACCGACTGCGATGATGGGTCCGGCGCATAAAAGTGGCCCGCCGGCGTCACCCGCTGGGTAACGTGGGCATTGATCACCCCGGCCTCGACCGTGACTCGCTGGTTGGGAATGTCGGTGGCCAGAATACGGGTCATGCGGGCAAAGCTGATCACGATGCCGCGAACATCGGGCAGCGCTCCCCCGGAGAGCCCAGTCCCCGCCCCGCGGCCGACGAAAGGAATTTGGTGCCGGGCGCAAACCTGTATGATCGCCTGCACCTGGGCCGTGGTGCGAGGCAGGACTACCGCCGCAGGCAGACTGCGCAGTACCGCCAGGCCATCACACTCGTAGGTCTGCAGCTGATTCCGCTCGATGATCAGACCATCGACCCCAACAGCGTCACGAAGCTCGGCGAGGATAGCGGTAGAGAGCATGCTGCTAATATCCTATTCCACGCGGAATATACTGGCTGCTGCCGCGTCAAATCCAAGAGAGAGCCGCCCCGAATGACTCCAGTTTGGTCCCAAAGCTACACCCTCTTCGGGCGTGGCCTTGCCTTTTCCGCGGTAATTGCCTCTTTACCAATTCTTATCCTGCTCTTTTTGCTCGGCGTTCGAAGAAAGCCGGCATGGTTTGCTTCTCTGTTCGCGCTCTTAGCGGCACTGGTGATTGCGCTATTTGCCTACAAGTTGCCGCCCGCTCTTACCTTCAGTTCCGCGGGCTACGGCGCTGCCTTCGGCTTATTTCCCATCTCCTGGATCGTGTTCTGGGCGATCACCCTCTACCGGGTGACGGTGGACATGGGCAAATTCGAAATCATCAAGTCGTCGATGGGGAACCTGACCAGCGATGCGCGCCTCCAGGCGCTGTTGATCGCCTTTGCCTTCGGCGCCTTTGTGGAAGGCGCGGCGGGCTTTGGAACCCCCGTCGCCGTTGCGGCGGCCATGCTGGTTGGCCTCGGCTTCTCGCCTTTCTATGCTTCGGCCCTATGCCTGGTGGCCAACACCGCTCCCGTCGCCTTCGGTTCGATCGGGATTCCCGTGGTCACCCTCGCCGGGATAACCGGCCTGCCCCTGGATAAGCTAAGCGGCGCGGTAGGCCGCCTTTGTGCCCCGCTCTCTTTGTTTGTCCCCTGTTACCTGGTCTGCATCATGGTCGGGTGGCGCGGCATGCTGGAAGTTTGGCCGGCCGTGGTGGTAGTGGGCGGAGTCTTCGCCACCGTCCAGTTCCTCATGTCGAATTTCGTGGGTCCGCAACTCACCGACATCATGAGTTCGCTTTGCGCCCTCGCAGCGCTGCTCGTGCTCTTGCGGTTTTGGCGTCCAGCCAAGATGTGGGATAGGGAACTGGAGCCTGTGGCCCCGGTCGGCCAGGAGAAAAAATACTCTACCCTCGCCGCCGGAGCGAACGATCGGAAGCATACCGCCGGGCAGATCCTCGGCGCCTGGATGCCCTACGGTCTACTCGTGATCCTGGTGCTGTTATGGGGCTACAAGCCCTTCCAGGCTGTGCTCAATTCCGTCACCACCAGTGCCGCTTGGCCCCTTCTGCACAACCACGTCATGATGATGCCCCCGGTAGTCGCCAAGCCTACGCTCTACAAGGCGCTCTACCAGATGAATTTTCTCTCCGCGGCGGGCACCGCTTGCATGTTCTCGACCCTGCTGGCGGCTCTTTTGCTGCGTATGTCTCCGGCGGCTTTCGGACGACTACTGCTCTCGGTCTGCCGCCAGCTCTTTTTGCCTACCTTGACCGTCACCGCCGTGCTCGCCATGGCCTTTGTCATGAACTATTGCGGTGCGACCGCCACCCTGGGATTGGCGTTTTCCGCATCCGGCAGGCTCTTCCCTTTCTTTAGCCCCTTGCTCGGTTGGCTGGGCGTCTTTCTGACCGGCTCAGACACCTCGGCGAACGCTCTCTTCGGCAACCTGCAGGTGGTCACCGCCGGTCGTTTGGGATTTGACCCCACCCTCATGGCGGCCGCCAACTCCGCCGGCGGTGTGGTGGGCAAGATGATCAGCGTGCAGAACATCGCGGTCGCGGCCGCCGCCACTGCCATGACCGTCGCCGATCAGGCCAAGCTCTTTCGCTTCACCCTGCGGCACAGCATCGTGATGGCCACAGCCATCGGCATCGAAGTGATGCTGTATGCCTACGTCTTCCACGTTCGTTAGCAAACTTCATTAGGAGCGGAATCTCGTGGCAAAACTAGGATTCTTAGGTCTCGGCATCATGGGTGGTCCCATGGCCCGGCACTTGGTGATGGGCGGTCACAACGTGGCCGTGTGGTCGCATAACCAGAAAAAAGCAAAGGAACTCGCCGATTCCGCGGGCGCACTCTTCTGCGCCACGCCCGCGGAGGTTGCGCAAAACTCCGAATGCGCCTTTCTCTGTGTAGGAGATACGGCCATGTCGCGGGAGGTCATTCTGGGCGAAAAGGGCCTGGTCAAAGGCGCGAAGAAAGGCTTCGTGATCGCCGACTGCAGCACCGTCTCGCCCCTGGAGAGCAGCCGCATCGCGCAGGAGCTCGAGACACTGGGCATCGAATTTCTGGATGCTCCCTGTACCGGCTCGAAAGCCGGTGCGGAAGGGGGAACACTCACTTTCATGATCGGTGGCAAGCAGGAGGTCTTTGCCCACACCAAGCCTTTCTTCGAGGCCATGGGCAAGGTCCTCTATTATTGCGGCAAGTCGGGCATGGGCCTGCGCGCCAAGCTCACCCAGAACCTGATACTGGGCAACCTGCTGCAGGCGTTTAACGAGGGCCTCGTGCTGAGCACCAAGGCCGGCGTCGATCCAGAGCTCATGCTCGACATTCTGAACAACAGCGCGGCACGCTCCGGTCTGATTTCCGTCAAGGCGCCCATGGTCTTCAAGCGCGATTTCTCCACCAATTTCTCGGTCAAATGGCTGGAGAAGGACATCGGCCTCGCACTCGATCTCGGTTCCGAGATCGGAGTTCCCCT
>Ga0182024_10009824_pt1 | contig 19668 bp, 21 predicted proteins | sample P32metaG_FD_120480 | JGI IMG/M metagenome (GOLD analysis project Ga0182024, IMG submission 120480) | Permafrost microbial communities from Stordalen Mire, Sweden - P3-2 metaG (Illumina Assembly) | ecosystem: Environmental > Terrestrial > Soil > Wetlands > Permafrost | place: Sweden: Stordalen... | reverse complement strand
GCGATTGGGGTTTTCGCCATAACGGCCATCTACCGGCCTTCGCGACGGCTGCACGTAGGCCGCCTTCCATGGTGCCGGCCCTAGCGCGCGCAAAGTCGTGGCCGGATGGAAGGTCCCCGCTCCCATCTCCACGTCGTATGGCTGGAGGATCACGCAGCCTTGGGCCGCCCAAAATCCCTGGAGCTGGAGAATGACGTCTTGAAAGCTATTTCTGTCCACGGCGTCGCTATCGCCCCGTTCGAAAGAGACCGTCGAATGCCGCAAGACTTACCGGTGGGCACTCCGGGAAAGTAAGCCGATGCATAGCGGGATTATCGGGCGCGTGGACAATCGGCACGGCCACAGGAGGTGGCGCTACCAACCGGAATAAAGGCGCCGCACGAGGAGCATTTCACCAGATCTTCCGCCGGAATCGTCCGTGCGCCCGGCGCCCCCTGTTGCCGAGCGGCGTGTTCCGCCGCGCGCCGAACGGCATCACGTACCGCGCCAACGCGAGATACAAACTTCACGCCCTGCCAAAGAATCAGCAAAATGAAGGCGAGAAGAAGAAACTTGCCCATACCCAATCCAAGCATGTCTTGGTGTAAGGGAGCAATCATGACCGGTCAAGATAGGAGAGCTAGCGCCGCCCGGTCATAGCTGGAGGGCTCCGCCACGACGGAGGACAGCCTGAGCCGTGGCGGTGTAACGGCCGTCGGATTCGTGGAGAATGAGACCATGCGCGAGACGCGTAGGCGTTGCCACTCCCTTGCGGGCTCGAACGATGACGAGCTTCGCCGGTTTATCACCATCGGGCCAGAGCGGGAAAATGACGATTTCTCCAGCCCTGCCGGCAAATTCGGCCAAAAGACGATCGAGCCGGTCGGCGCGGTGAATGACCGCGATTGTCCCTTTCGGGCGCACCATGCGGAGCGCGAAACCGATCCAACCGGCGAGGTCCGCATCCCCTTCAAATTTAGCTTGAGCCTTACAGATATCCCCCGGCCGCGTCCCCGCCGACGGCTCAAAAAAAGGCGGATTTGCCATGACGTGGGAAAAGCTTCCCTGTTCGAACCGGGCCGGCGGACGGGTGAGGTCGCCAACCATGCACGAAACGCGGCCTGCTAGATTATTGAGCGCGATGTTTTCGTTAGCGAACCGGACCAGTGAACGCTGCAATTCAATACCTGCCACAGTGCAAGCTTCCAGACGGACGGCAAGACAAAGCGCGGCGGCCCCTACCCCACACCCTACGTCAAGAACGTTATCGCCAGGAAAGGCCGGAACGGCCGCCGCCAGAAAAACCGGGTCGATCGCGGCGCGATATCCGGAAAGCGGCTGGCGCAGCAAGACCTTTCCGTCGATCAGTCTATCTTCGCTGTACGTCGTACTGGAGTCGGTCAACCCGGCGGCTCCAAAACGTCCGCTAAGAGGGCAGTGGCGTATTCATAGTCCCGGTCGGCGACCATGAGCCGCCGGGGAATGGCCCCGATGCTGCCCTCGATAATGCTGGTGAAGTTGTCGAGGACCATCGTTTCGATTCCCGCATCGGCGAGAAATGCTCGAGCCCAGGACAAGAACACCACATCATTGCTACGGGTAAGTTCTTTCATGGGCGCGGAATCCCGAATGCCGTGGCGGGGCACCGGACTTGACCCCTTCGGCGAGCGCCTTATGCTCGCTTTGCTCGGCACCGCCGTCAAGGTCGTGAGATTGGGTTTGCAGGTGGCTCTATTGGCAAGTGCCAACGACAGAAAAGTAATATCGGCCGCGAGCCTCGATTCCCTGACGAATCTGACCGCGTCCGATCTCGAATTGGTTAACCACCTGATCTTGGAACGGATGCATAGTCCTATCGCCCTAATTCCTCAATTGGCAGGGCATATTGTCGCCGCGGGCGGCAAACGGCTGCGCCCGATGCTGACATTGGCGACAGCCCGCATGTGCGGCTATCGCGGCGAACGACACATCACGCTCGCCGCCGCGGTCGAATTTATTCACACCGCGACGCTCTTGCACGACGATGTCGTGGATGCCAGCGATCTGCGCCGCGGACTTGCCACCGCCAACGCCGTTTGGGGCAACAAACCTTCGGTGCTCGTTGGTGATTTTCTTTTCAGCCGAGCTTTTGAACTGATGGTCGAGGATGGCTCGTTTTCGGTGTTGCGGATCTTGTCACGGGCCTCCACGGTGATCGCCGAGGGCGAGGTGATGCAGCTGATCACCTCCAATGACACGGCGACCGACGAGGAAGCCTACCTCGAGGTTATCCGCGCCAAGACGGCCGAGCTTTTCGCTGCCGCCAGCCGGATCGGCGCGATTGTCGCGGGATGTTCAGAGTCGGAGGAAGAAGCTCTTGATTCCTATGGCCGCAACCTGGGCGTGGCCTTCCAACTGGTCGACGATTTGTTGGACTATACGGCTCGGGAAGCAACTCTGGGGAAGAGCATCGGAGACGATTTCCGGGATGGCAAGATCACCTTGCCGGTCGTTCTTGCTTACCGTGGCGGAAGCGAGTCGGAACACGGATTTTGGCGCCGCACGCTGGAGGAGCAAGACCAGCGTGAAGGCGATTTTACTTACGCGATCGAACTGATGAATCGTCATGGCGCTTTGCGTGCCACGCGTGAGCGCGCATTTGAATACGCCGAGATGGCTCGCCGCGCCTTAGCCGGTTTTTCCGATTGCCCTCAAAAACGAGCGCTTGAAGACGCGATCGACTTCTGCTTGGCCCGCGATCACTGAACGAAGGGCCGAGTGAGGTGCACGATTGCGGTTGCCGTGCACCCCCGAAGGCGGTATATCGCGCGCGGCCGGAGTGTAGCTCAGCCTGGTAGAGCACCGCTTTCGGGAGGCGGGGGCCGGAGGTTCAAATCCTCTCACTCCGACCAGTTTCCCTGTCGCGCGATCGACTCAGGTGTGACGGGAAGGCCGTGGCCCATTGCGAAAAATGGCGACGGGCCGACACGCGGGTTCGGACGGATTCTGAAGATCGGGCGATACATATCCATAAGCGCGCTAGACGCGCGCTGGCTATGTCGCTTTCTCCGGCACGAACACAGCCGCAAGTCCCGCAAGTGCAACCAAGACGGTAGTGATGGCATCCAGCTGGCTCCCAGCTAAATTTAAACCCGCCGCTGCCGCGAGAGTCGCGAGCCCGGCATAACTGGAAGGCTCTTTTAGCCGCGCCAGTAGGAACGGAAGCAAGGCATTCATCGACACACCTCCGAGGTAAAAGGTCGCGCGCGAGGCGCGACAAGGAAAAGCGCAACCTTTAATGAGATCGCCTCGGTGTCGGACGTTTGAGACTTAGCGGAACAGCACGGCGTTGCCGTCAGCGTCTCGGTCGCTCAATGTCCGAGCTTCAAGGCCAGGGTTAGGATCACACCGCCCAATCCAACGATAAGGGAGCCGGCACAACTGATGATCAGTAGTTCGATCCGGCCGATACGGCGTCCTACCGATTCCAGCGCTATCCTGATCGCGGCGTATCGTTCGGCGCATACCGCCTCGTGGGTTTGCAATTCGGCCGCTGTTTTCTCCGTGAGTCGAAAGGGCGAGAGGTCTTCGCCATTCATGGAAAGCTCCTTCTCGATTCCCCTTGCTCGACCATGGATCGATGCATTGTTCGGCAGAAGAAAACCGGCTCGCGGGAGGTACAGATGTGCCAGGACCGGCTACTAGCCGCGCGCGAACCAGGAAATCACCCGTTCGGCAGGGACGAGCCGATGACATAGACGTTGACCGTCGATGTCCCGCCCTGCGCCGTGCCAACGTTGAAGTAGAGCGTGCCGAGATTGAGCTTGATCTGACCGACGAGCGCGGGCTGCAGGATGTTGCCGGCCACGTTCACGCTCGTTGTCGTCAGTCCCGAGAGAGGCTGCTGCGCGGTCGAGAAAAAGGCCTGGCCGCCCGCGCCGGTGGCGGTATAGAGGCCGGCCTTGGCGGTCGTGAACGAACCGGTTTCGGCGACGATATAGACCGAGTTGACGCGCCAATAGGTTATGCCCGCGGGGAGCGCGATCGCGATGGCGGTGTCGCCGGTGGCGTTGCAATTGACGGCGGTCGCGCTGCCGGCCAGGAAGAAGGCGCGGCTGACGAGCGGCGCGCCGCCGAGATTCGCGAGCGCCGTCGCGGTGGTGTTGGCTCCGGTCCCGCCGTTGCCGACGGATAACGGGTTGGTCACAGTCAGGGTATTGAACGTCGCCACCCCGGAGCCCGAAACCGACCAACCCGTGCCGCCCGTCAAAGCCGTGATATCGGAATTTCCACCGGACGCTGCCGCTCCTAAAGCATTGCGAGCGGCAGAAGGGCTCGCGACATCCGAGAGGTTGTTCGGCCCCAGCAGCGCTATCCCGGTGTCGTGGATCGGCCGCCACGCGGTGTTCGGCCCGTCATAGACGAAAAAGACCGAGCGGCCCGGGGCGTGGACGTAGGTGCCGGAGCCGGCGATGGTGGTGCCCGCTCCGGCGCTAATGGTGATCGAGGCGGAAGCATCGACATTGTCGAGCGTCAGCACGTTTCCGTTGGTCGAGGCGGATGCCGCCGGGAAGGTGTCCGTCATGGCCGACCCGCCGTTCGACCGCCGCGTGACATAGCCCAGATCGGCGGCGGCGAAAGTCTTGGACGCGCCGGTGACCGTCTGGACCGGCCATGCCGCCTGGGTGTCGGAGAAGAACGCCACGCGCTGGCCGCCGGCGACCGAGCCGCTGAAGAAACGCAGCCAGGCGTTGGTGGTGTCGTAGGCGAGGACGTAATTGACCCCGCCCGGCTGCGTCAGGCCGTTGAGGGTCGCGGCGGCGCCGCTGTTGAGGCCGAGCACGTCACTCATTGGAATTGAGACTCCCGAGGGCAAGCGTTTCGGTAATGCATTGGCTGAGATCGCCGCAGGCGAATTGGTCGGTGATCTTCTGGCTCAGATTGCCGAGCGAGATCGAGGCGCCGTGATAGGGCTTGTTCATGAAGCTCGAATTCGAGAAGCCGAGGCCGTTGCCCGTGACGGTGTAGGGGTAGGCGGTGCAGGCGCTGAGCTCCTGGACGTAATTGCCGGTGACGTCGAAGCTCTGGAATTTGAAGGTGACGGTGGTCCCGATCAGGGACTCGGCGAATTGGTACTTGAAGATGTTGCCGTCCATCACCGCGAAGCCGGCGCCGCTCGCATGCGCGTCGGGGCAGCTCTCGTCCTGGCCGCGATAGAGCGTCGTCAAATCGTACATGTTCCCGGAAACCAGCGTCGCGGTGGCGAAGCCGATCAGCTCGCCATCGACATAGCACAGGGTCGGATTGTCGCCGCTCGCCGACACCACCGTGCCGGCGCTTTCCGTCATGTCGATCGCGAGCGTGTCGGCCGTGTCGGGGTTGGTGCCCGAAAATGCCGGCAGCAGCGCGGTCAACACGCCCATATTGGCGAGACCCGCGGTGCCGATCTGGGTATAGGACGTCCCGCCGTCGAGCGAGAGCCAGACATAGGCGCCGCCCCAGTTCGGATCGGCGATCCCGCCCGAGCCGCCCGAGAGCGCGGCGCAGAACAGAAGCGCGCCCGACACGCCGGTCGATTCGAGATAGGCGGGCGGCGGCTCGAACAGGATCGGCGGGTTGACGGCATCCGGCACGTCGCCGCCCCCGCCGCCGCCATGGCCCGAGCCTTGCGTCGCGATCGCGGGGGCGGTGGCGCTGCCGGCGAGATAGTCCTCGACCGTCAAGGTCAGGGTTCCGTCCTGCTGGTTCTCGCCGATCTCGACGATGCGGACCCATTGGTTGACGAGGCCCATCCTCGAATCGGAGATCGCGACCACATCCATCGGATCGAGCCAGACGAAATACCAGGGCACCGTGAAGGTGTAGCGATTGCGCGGCTGCAGCCGGCCGAGCCGGAGCTGCGCCGAAATGACGGCGGCGTTCTGAAGGCACAGGAAGGTGTAATTCTTGGTGTCGGCGGTCTTGCGGCCATAGACCCCGATCGCGGCATCGTCCTGGGCCTCGACCGCCCAGGGATTATAGGCGTTGCCGCGATCGAGGTAGGACACCAGCACGTCGTTCGAGACGTCGGGGCCATATTGCGCCGGGGACGCGCACACCACCGGATCGTCCGAGGCGAAGGCGGAGATCCCGACCGACGCGGTGCCCTCGTTCTTCAAATAATCGTCGTCGTCGAACGACCAGGCCGGACCCGAGACGGTGACCGGCGGATTGTAGGTCTTGCCGTTCCCGGCGATCGCGCTGTCGCCATAGGGAACCCAGGTGAGCTGGCCGCTGGACCACACGAACTCGCCGCACAGCGCCTCGGAAAAATCCTTGAGGTAGGAATTGAGCGCCTGCGCGCTGGTCAGCACCGGCGACACGAAGAGGCCGTTGGCATAGGCCCAGTTCGTGAGCAGGGTCAGATCGCCCATCATCGCCGCCGGCAGCCCGACGCCGTAGCGCGGGTTGGTCAAAAGGTCGGTGATCGAATCCGCCGGCGACGCGTCGGGAATGTCGATGATGTAGAGGAGTGCTCCGGCATCGGCCGCCGCGAACAGATATTGCCCGTAGGAGCCGGGCTGCACCGAGACGCTGAACTCGCCTTGTGCCGGCGTGCCCAGCACCTGCGACAGCGCGTTCGGGCTGACGAACGGGAAGGTGGCGCTCGATCCGGCCAAGGCCGGCGCCGACATCGTGACCGAATTGGCCCCGACCGATACAACGATGGTGCCGGGCGGAAATACGCCCGGCGCCACGATGCGCTGCCCGGCGGCGAGATTGGCGGTCGAGGCGATGCCGGCGATGACGTTCGAATTGGCGGTTACCGTGCCGGCCGCCGGATAGGCATAGTAAACGCCGGGCGACAGGGCAAAATCGATGATGGTGACCTGGAGCCCGATATCGCCGGCATAGAAAGTGTATTTCAGCGTGTCGCGGAGCGGGTTGTAGCCGGCGGCCGCGGTCGGGACGAAATACTGGCCGCTCGCCACCACGGCGCCGGCGGAACTCATGCGGGTGAAGACCCGGCCGTTGACATCGATCACGCCTTGTGAGGCGCTTTGCGGGATGGCGTTCGGATCGACGCCGGCCCCGCCTTGCGTGTTGCGATAGACCGTGACCGGCAGCGAGTTGCGCGCCCGCGACAGCTGGGCGTCATAAACCGGCGGCGATCCGGACGGGATGGCGAAGGTCTCGATCACCGAGGCGGCGTCGAGCGCCCAATAGGCGGGCGTGAAGGTATAAGGCGACGCGACCAAGTAGGTTTCGGCGACCGCGCACGAGACCGCGCCCCGCACCTCGAAGGCGCAGTTCGGCAGCGTCATCGAGGTGCCGAGATTGAGGCCGTTGGGATAGGACGGGTTCCCCGGATTGTGCTCGACGGCGACATAGGCGAGGTAGGAATAATTGCGCGCGGCATCGGGATATTGGGCGGTGAGGAAGCCCCATTCCGCCTGCGCCTGGCTCCCGTAGAACGGGATGAAATCGGTGTTGGCGTTGTCCATCGCGAAGGTGACGCCGCCCTTCCAGCGCTTCACGACATCGTCGATCGGGCCCTCGCACAGGAAGCCGAGCACCGGCAGGAAATAGAAATACTGATCGCTGACCGAGCCGCCCTTGCCGCTGCCCGGTCCCTTGACCTGCTGGACGTGACCGGCCCAGCCGAGGCTCCAGGCGAGGCGATTCTGGCCATGGAGGATCGGCACCGGCTGGGCGTAGAGCGAGGTCTGGAAGCGCAGCCGCAGCGTCGCGGCATTGGTCGATTGCGAACGGGAGCTGGCGCCGAAGATGCCCATGTCAGTTCCCAGTTCTCAGTTCACGGTTTTCAGTCAACTGACGACTGCCAACTGACGACTGTGAACCGACTACCGACTTCCCACTGCCAACTGACGACTGTGAACTGCCTTCCCACCGGGAAAAAAATTTGCGCGGGCGGCGCGCCAGGAGCGGCCGCATCGCCGTGTCCGTCATGACGATCCCGGCCGGCTTCCAGGCATGGATTATCGCCGGCCATGCCGTGACGATCGCGCCATGGGCGAAGACATGCCCCATCTTCCACAGCACGACGTCGCCGGGTTGCGGGCTGGCCACCTCGCCGGCGCGGCCGACCAATATCTCCAGCGCGCGCTCGATTTTGGAATGCATCATGAAGTCGATCGGATAGGGTTCGAGCGGCAGGTCCGGCGTCAGGCCGCATTCCCGGAACACGCAATAAACGAGCTGCAGGCAATCGACGCCGCCGCGCGGCCCCCTCACCCGCCCCATATCGACGAAGGGCGTGCCGATCCATGCCCGCGCCTCGGCGATGACGGCATGACGCTGTTTGTTTTCCTCGTCCGCCCTGCCGCCCGCCAACCCAGGGCGGACGAGTAAAGTTGTGGCGCCCTCCTCGCTCACGACTGCGCCTCGACCGCGTATTCCGGCGGCGGGATCTGGTCCATGCCGCCGAAATTCTGGAAATTGTCGAAAGCGGTGCACGAGCCGACGGTCTTGTTGCAGCCGGGATAAGCGGTGAAGGTATCGCCGACCGTTAGCGGGAACGGGAACGGCGACAGCAACAAGAAGGTGCCGTTGGCGCCCGATACCGGATTCCATTGCCGGATCGCGCGCGAGAAGCCCTCGTTCTGGCCGCTCGTCATGGTGAGCTGGCCCAGCGTGTAGGTCCCCGAGCCGCCCGGCGCCGCCACCGACACGGCGACCGGATTGAAGGGTGCGGCCGGCGCCGACGCGATCGTGCCGCCGACCGCGAACGAGGCCTGGACCAGGGTGCAGCCGGGACCGTAGAGGGTCCAGCGGCAGCCCGCCTGCAGCAGATTGCGCGGCATGGCGTAGGAGAGGAGCTTCAAGGGACTCTCGATCGAGATCACCGCGTTGGTGCGGCCGATATCGATCTCGGAAATGAACCCGGTGAAGACGTTGAGCACGCCGAGCGGCGTGCGCGTGAGGGCCGGCGCGAGCGGCCCGCTTCGCGTGTCGAAGAAGGCGCGATCGATGGTGACCGTGGCGCCGGCCAGCGCGCGGCCGCGCAAGGCCGCGAGCCAGGGCTGGTTGCCGATCGTCGCTTGCGGCGACGGCGCGGTGACGACCTGCCAGCTGTCGACATCGAGGCCGATTTTCCAATGCGCGAAGGCCTTGTTCGCCATCTGATCGAAATAAACCAACTTCGAGGAATAGGTCACCGGCGGGGAGTAGGGCACGACGATATCGGTATCGGCGGTGGTGAAGCACAAGGCCGCCCCCCCATTGATCGCGCCCGCCGGCACGATGGTGTAGAGATCGCAGATCGTCGCCGCCTGCGGCCGCGCCTGCAGGAACGCCAAGAGTGCGCCCGACGACGATTCCCACTTCGCGGTTTTCATATTGTCCGACCCTCAGACGCCGGGCGCTCGCATCCGCTCGCTTGGCTTCGCTCGACTACGCTCGCGGCGCCGCAGTCGCGGCGCGGTGCCAGTAGAGTCGCGCTCATGCCTTGTTTTCCAGCTTGGCGCGGAGATCGGCATTGTCGCGCCGCAGCGCCGCGACATCCTCCGCCAGCTCCTGGACCGCGCGGACCAGCGGCGCGATCAGCTCGCCGTAATTCATCCGCCAGGTCCGCTCCGGATCGGCCCCGCGTTCGAGCAGCGCGAGGCCGCGGTCGCCGGCCTCGATAGGCTCGCGCAGCGCTGCCGGCAGTGCCTCCGCCACGTCCTGCGCGATGAAGCCGTAGCGCAATGGCTGGTCCTCGCCGCGCAGGCGGTAGGAAACCGGCCGCAGCTTCATCAGGAAATCGAGGCCGAGATTGGTGTCGAGATCGGCGATGTCTTTCTTGCGCCGGTAATCGGAGATCGCGGTGATGGAGGTGACCTCGGCATAGATATGCGTGATCGAGCCGTTGCCGAGCGTGACCGAGTTGGCATTGGTCGCGGCCGCCTGATAGCCGATGGCGGTCGAGTTGGTGTAGCCGGCGCTGGCGCCGTAGCCGATCGCGGTGCCGTCCGTGCCCGCGGCCGAAGAGCTGGCGCCGATCGCGACGGCATCGCCGCCCGCGGCCGAAGCGCTCTTGCCGATGCCGACGCTGTTCGACCCGGCGACGGTGACATTGGCGCCGACCGCGACGCCGCTCGATCCGCTGACATTCGATGCGTAGCCCATCGCCTGCGCATAGCTTTGGGACGCCGCGGCGTCGGTTCCGAAGGCCGAAGAGTGGTCGCCGGTGGCGGCCGCCGCTTGCCCGACCGCGACGGCGTTGGTCTGGTTGGCGTTCGACCCGGCGCCGATCGCGACCGCGTTTTGCGCCGGCGCGGTCGCGGCCGAACCGATGGCGGTCGCCTCGTTGACGGCGACGATCGGCGTCAGGGTCACGGTGCCGACCGGCTGATAGAGCGTGACGGCGGAATCCTCGGGCGAGATCCAGCTCGCCACGTTGTTGCCGCCCACCGGCGGATTGTCGTCGCCCGGGTTGGCGTCCGAGGTCGCCGAGCCGTTCCAGTACCAGACCTGGTTCACCGGCAGCAGATATTCGTTGCCGCCGCCGGCATTGTAGTAGCGGAAGATATAGGCGGTGTTGGTGCTTTCGAGATGGACCGGCGCATAGGTCCCGGCGTAGGACCACAGCAGATTGACGATCGCGTCGGAACTCCAGCCGTTCGCGGCGCCGGTGCCGCTCGGGATCTGGATATTTTGCGACGGCGCGCCGGCGGCGTTCGAGATGTCGAAGGTGCGGTTGCCGGACCCCGTGGTGACCGTGAAGGGCGTGCCGAGCGCCTGCACCGTGGCGCCGGGTCCGACCGCGACGCTGTCATGGCCGGCGACCGACTGGTTGGCGCGGCTTCCGATCCCGACCAGATTGTAGCCGACGGAGACATAGAGCGCCTGGTAGCCGAAGCCCGAGGAATCATGGAACGATCCCTGATAGCCGGCCTGATGGCCATGCAGATCGTTATTGCCGCCCGAGACATATTTGCCGGCCTGCCAGCCGAAATAATTGTTCTGCGCCGCGGGCACGGCGCGCGCGACGATCGCGCCTGCGACATGGGCTTGCGGCGTGGTGCCGGCGGCGCCGCGCACATCGAGGCCGATATGGGTCCCGTCGATGTAGTGGCCGATCAGGACTTCCTGGTCGATCTCGAAAATCAGCGTGCCGTTGAGATAGCCGAGCGTGCCCGGCGCCCAGGCCGAGGCGGAGCCGACCGCGACGCTGCCGGTCGCGGTCGAGGTAATCGCCGATGTCAGCGCGGTCGGCGTCGCATCGTCGCCGCCATCGGCATAGGCGCCGCTCTCGTAGCCGATGCAGTTGAATTGCGCGCCGACCGCGCCGTACCCGGCCCATTTGCCGACGAAGACCGGCGCGTAGCCGATGGCGAAATAGCCCGCCTGCTGGCCGAGGAACGTGCCCGAATAGGCCCAGGCGCCGCGCCCGGCGCGCTCGCCGAAGGCGGCGACATGGTCGAGCATTTCCCAGCTGTAGCCCGCCGCGACCAGGACCGGCGTCTTCGCCGGCTGCTGCTGGAGGTTGGTGTCGGTCGAAAAATTGCCGAAGGCCTCGGTTTGCGCGGCACCGCTGCCTTCGGCGGCGAGATAGCCGAAAACGCAGCCGCGCCACGCCATCGGCCAGTCGAGCCCGTAGCCGACCGCGATCGAGGGATAGCCGTCCGACGGCGGCGTGACATAGGCCTGCATGCCGTTCGGCAGGCCGAGCGCGCCTTGCGTCCATTGGGCGGCGCCGGTGGCGCCGCTGGTGCACCACCACGGCGTCGTCGTCGAGACGTTGAACCAGAACGAGCCGGGACCGTAGAGCGCGGTCTGGTCGTCGGTCACGGTCGGATCGCGCGTCGCGTCGGTGTTGTCGCGCGGATTGACCGGCGAGCAGCCGCGCCCGATCATATAGGCCTGGTCGACGGGCTGAACGGTGTAGATGAGGCCGTTGGCGTCGGCCGTGTAGGAATTGCCCGACGGGCAGGAAAAGAACAGATAGGCGTTCGGCGCCAGCATTGGAAAGATAATCGGGATCGTCATCTAGAGCACCTTCATGGTGGTGAAGGTCAGCTTTTTCAGCTCCCAAAACCGGAACATGAAATTGCCGAACTCGGTTTTGTCGTCGTCGAATTGGCACGGCCAGGTGAAGTAGAAGGTCGCCGTGATCGCGGCGGCGCTCGCCGGCGCCGTGGTGAAATTGACGCCGTAGATGCAGCCCCAATTCGGATCGGTCATGAGCGTGTAGGCGCTGGTCGGTGAGCCGGCCACCTCAATGGTGATGGTGCCCGCCGTCACGTTCTGGATCGGCTCGGTGAAGCCGCCGAGCGTACGCTGGAACAGGAATTGCGTGGTCGCGCCGTCGCCGGTTCCGAGGCTTTGGCCGGCGACGTAATTGTCGTCGGGATCGTTCCAGGTGAAGGGGAGTGCTCCGCCATTGGTCTGGTTGACGAGGCCGAGCAGCGTCTGGAAATCGACATTGTTGCGGCCGTTGAGGAGGCCCGACCCGAGATATTCGAAGGCGATCTCGTACTGGTAGAGCGGATAGCTGAACCAGCCGAGCGACGTGCGCTTGCCCGAGATCGCCTGTTGCCGCTGCTTCGACCAGATCTCGGTGCGGCTCACCGGGAATTTGATCCCGATCAGATTGGGGAATGCCGGAAGCGTCATCAGTAGGCGCCGCGGGTCGAGGGATTGGCGGCGTGATAGGCGCCGATGTTGCGCGACACCGCGCGGACGATCGCGGGATTGTTGAAGAGCGCCACGACCGACCGCGCGTCGAGCGCAGTCACTTGCGGCGAAAACACGAAATTCGGCGCCGATCCAGCCGCCGAAACACTCCCCGCCCCGTTCGATGCGCCGAACGCCGAGCGGTAGCCAGAGGCGAAATCGGCCGGCATGATGGTTTCGCCCTGGTGGACGATCGCCGCCATGTCGTGTGGAATTTCCCACGCGCCGACTTCGAATGCGGAGAGCGAACCGGCGGCGCCATAGACCGCCGCCTCTCCCGCCGCGGCTGGCCCCGCCGCGGCCGGCCCGAGGAGCGGACTAAGAAAGGCGAAAATGCCGGCAAAGGTCTGGGCCGCGTCGACGGCAACGGATTTGGCCGCGGCCGCGATCTGGGTACCCAGGCCTTCCGCCGCGCCGGATTCCTCCGCGGCGCCCCGCCCGGTAACGCCGGCTTCGGTGGCGGCCGTCTTCTCCGTTTCGGTCAGGAGATGGACGGCCAGCCCGCCTTGTTCGGCGAGCTTGGCCGAATTGAGACCGAGCGCGTCATAGATCAGCTTCTCGGTGAGATATTTGGCGTCGTTCTCGATCTCGCCCTGGACCAACCGCGTCGACGCGTCCAGCAGCGACTGGGACAGCGTTAGACGGCCGGCCAGCACATCATGAACGAACACATCCTCGGCGGCGGTAATCTCGTGAATCATCCCCCGCCAGGCGTCCGCTTGCTTCTGGGTGGAAAGACCGGTGCTCTCGGCGAGCGCTTCCACCGCGCTCGAAACCCCTTCCGCGCCCGACCGAATCCGATCGAAACTCGAATCGGCATTCTGTGCTGCTTGCTGGAACTGAGGGCTGAGTTCGTCCGTCGCGACGATGCGGACCTCGATCGTGTCGTCGGCCATCGGCGTTATCTCCGGTCATTGATGGCGAACTATTGTTTTGCCAGCGCGGAAATGCCGAGCGAACCGCCTGGCGCCATCGCGGCGAGCGCATCGAACGGCGACGGCGCGCTCGCGAAAGGGGCAACGGCGCGGGCCCCTTGTCTCGGCTTGTATCCAACGAGGGCGCGCAACAACAAATGCGCTGGCGGAAAGCGCTCCCAGTAACGCGCGAGCGCGCGGTAGCGGGGAATTGTCAGCGTATCGACCCGATCCCAACTCCAACCGGTCGCGCTGACGACATGGGCGTAGATTTCGTCCCAGTCGGTCAATTCCCCGCGGCGGCTTCCCCCGGCGCGGCGCCCGTCTCTTTCACATATCCGCTCAATCGCAGAATCGCATTCGTCGCCGCGGTTATCTCCGGCTTGGCTCCTTCGAAATCGAGGATCGCGTCGCGCGTTAATTCGGGATGCGCGCGGCTCACCGCCGCCACCAGAATATCGATGGCGGCGTCGAAATCGATTCGGGTCAACGGTCCCGCCTTCGCGGCCTTGCCCAACGCCTCCTCGACGTCGCGCAGCTGCCGGAATGTCAGCGGCCGGACCGTGAATTCGCGCCCGCCTAGCGTAATCGTGATGGCCTCAGCCATTACGACACCTCGCTGAAGGACCAGTCGAGCACCGTGCCGGAGGCATTGGCGAAGATGGAGAAATCCAGTTCGGGGATCGTGAAATCCTCGAGCTTCGTCGCATAGGCGAGCTTGGTGCTGACGCAATTGTAGAGATCGACCCCTACTGTCTTGCCTTGAAAAGTCGAGAACAACTTCGCTTGGAAGGTCGGCGTCGTGCCGATGAGCTGGCTCGTGAGCGGGATGCGCTCGCCCCCACCCGACGCCACCGAATAGGTGTAGGACACGAGCACGGCCTTGCTCGCGTCGGCGGCGGCGAAGGTATAGACGCCGGTCGTGGCATTGACGCTGTACTGCCCGACCGTGGGGCCGCTCGCGACCTTGGTAAACGGTAGTCCGGTCGCGGCATAGAGCACGCCGTAATCGGTAACGAACGTCGCGGCATTGCCGACCGTTACGGTATAGGCCGAACTTCCCGGCACCGAATCGGCTTCGCCGAACGCGGTGGCGTAGGTCGAGGTCATCATGCCCATGCCGAAAAACAGATTGTTGAAGGCGAGACCGCTGATTTGGGCCATTTTCGCCTTGCCGGTCATCTTCGCGGTGCCGCGCGCGATCGCCAGCGCGAATTGGTTCTGCCCGTATAGTTCTTTCGTGGTGAATGAAAGATCGAGCTGCACTTCCTGGATCAGGCCGAAATTCATCGGCGTCGCATTCGCCACATCCGTGCGTACGCCGAGGAGCACGCCGGAACCGAACTGGAAAATCGCCATGAGGATTGCTCCGAGAGTTTTAGGGTATCGTGATGCGGACCGGCACGATCGCAACCGCTTGGCCGCCCAGCGTGCCCTCGTCCGTTTCAATCTTGCCGTTGATCCAGGCCTGGTAGGCGAGCCCGCCCAGGCTTTGTGCGTTTGAGGCCAAATCGAGCGGCGCGAGCGGCGCTATCGCGGCGTCGATCGCATCCAGCAACGGGTTGAGGACGCTCGCCGGCGACGTCACCTCGTCCGGCGCCTGGCAATAGACATAGACATCGACGTCGCAGATCCATTTGGTCGGCAGCCCGCGCCGCTGCTCAGCGGTCTCCACCCTCTGCACCAGAAACAACGCCGGCTGCTCGATTGCCGCCACGTCGGACCAATGCCGCAGCCGCCGGCTGGCCGTGACGAACGGCGCGGCACCTTGCAGCAGCGCGAACAGCGCGGCGTAGATCGGCTCGCGAATCATCGGCGGGCCTCGTCTCCAGCGCCCGAAGCGATCTCCGCCACGGCGTCCGGCGCGATGTCGGCCAGCGCCGAACGCAGGAAGGAATGGGCGGGATAATCGACGTGCCGGGTGTAGCCGCGAACCGCGACCTGACGCGGCGAGATCGGGCGCCCAAACGCTTGCCTGATGGTTCGCAGCTGCGCCCGAACGGATTCGGTGCCGTGGAAGCCGAATTCCTGGTAGGCGGCATAGGGCACGGCGTCGCCGTCAATTCCCAGCGTGACGCTTGTCCGGTCCCCGGCATCGACCGCGAGCGTGATCCCGCCGGACAGCCTGCCGGAACGAATGTGCAGGACATCGCCGCCGAGCTGGTCGCGCACGCGATCGCCGAGTGCCACGCCGACGCGCTCCAGTACGCTGACAAGCCGGGATCGAACCCGGTCCGGAAAGGAGCGCAACCGATCGGCGACCTCGTCCGCGCCGGCCACCTCGACATCGATCATGGCGTGAAGTTCCGGCGATATTGACCGAGCAGCGTCTGGACATCGGCCGGCATGTCCTTCTGTGTGAAGGCGACGATTTCGCCGGCCAGATTTTTGGAGACCTGTCCGATGCGGTCGCGTTCCTTGTAGCGCAACGCCACAAGTTCGATGCAGGCCTGCTCAATCTCGGGCGGCGACGCGGCATACCCGGCGCTGTAGGACACCGTCACGTTCTGAAACCCGCGGCGGAATACGTAACCCTGGAGATAAAGGACGGTGTCGCCGAAGACATAGCCGGGCGTCAAACTATCGGGCGCGGCGGGGATCGCAATCCCGTCAACCGAGACGGATGCCACGGCCGTCACCGGCGCATTCGCCAGGACGAGCTTTGCGCCGCCATCGCCATCTCGCGTCTCGACATAAGACTGCGCCGCGATGGCGCGGTTGAGCCAGGTTTGGATGAACTGGCTCGCCGCCGTGACGAGGCGCGTCAGCAGCGTATCGTCGCCCGTCGAAATCAAGGGCGGCGAAAGCCAGCCCTTGACGTTCGCGAGCGTTGTGAGATCGCCTGCGGCCATGATTAATCCGCTCGCTTCTCAGCCATTCGCGATGTTGGTGATGGCGCCCAGTGCGAATGGTGCGTAGATCGCCAGCACTTCCTCGGCATAGACTCCGACTTCACGCTGCCGGGTGCGGAGCGGCCAATCGACACGGTAATAGTCCCGCCGGGTCTTGATCTCGGCGACGTTCGGCACCTCGTTGGACTGATAGGCCGGCGGCAGTTGTTCGCACCAGCCAATCAAGGTTCCCGGCGGCAGATCAGGATGGACCTTGACCGGAATCTTGACGCCGCCATCGAGGGCGAATGGATTGAAATAGAATTCGACCGTGCCCGATGCGACCAACGCGTAGGGATCGCCGCCGTCAGCCGAAACATCGTAGCGCAGGAGCGGCCCGGAGCTATTGCTGAGCACCTTGGCGGTGATGTTCCGCAGTTCCTGGCTGTTGACATAAAGAACCGTCGGCGACAGCCGGTAATTGTCCCACATCGATTGCAGCAGCGTGTCGATCTCGACGATCGAGCCGCGATTGGACGACGTGAGCGGCGTCCCCGTGCCGGCCGTTCCGGTCGCTTGCGTTTGCACATAGGCGCCGTTGGTCGGATTGAAGGCGGCGTTCAGCAAACCGTCGAAGGCGAGACCGGGATTTGACGAGCTGTCGGCGGTGATCGCGGTCGCCGCCTGGCGGCTGCCGGCGAGCGGAGCGGAAATCGCGACGCTGTCGATCGTGGTGATCGCCTGCAGCGTCTCCGACCCGGCCGTGCCGACATACCACGCGTAGGCTACGGCGCCCGTGACCGGTGCGACCGAGGCGAACAAGGTCTCGCCCAACGTCGCGGCTTGCGTCGCGTTGCTCGATTTGTTGGAGGAGCCGCTGTTGAGCGTATAGGTGTTGCCGTCGGCGCCGGTGATGGTCTTGGTGGTGGCGACGCCGCCCGAGAGGCTGGCATTCTTCCAGCCCTCGAAGGTGAGCGCGACGACGATGACCGAATAGGTCGCCGCCGGCAGGGTGGCGCCGCTTCCCGACGCGGAGAGCGTCGGCGTCCCGGGCGTGCCCAGCGCCAGCGAGGCGTTGCCGCCGAGGATGCCGCATTCCTCCTTGCGCATCATCTTCTGCAACAGGCGCAGGGTCATGGTGGCATCGAGATCCTCGAACCCTTGCGCCGCGCTCTCGGCCTCGAAGCTCAGCTGATCTTCCTCGCCGATCGTGACGAAGGTCGCGGACTTGCTCGACGTGCTGTAGGACATCCGACCCGATCGCTGGCCCTCGGGGACCCACCCCATCGCGTCATAGCCGGAGCCGATGACGGCATTGACCGCGCGCCAGCTCGTCGCCGTGCCGGTGCCGCCGCCGACCCGCGCGATCGAGTTCCGAAGCGGCGTCACCGTGGGATAGAGATTCTTCGACGGCGCTTGCAAATCGATCGCGGTCAGGCCGGTCGCGAGCGTGATGCTCTTGGCCAAATCGCTCGACCGGTTCAGCGCCTGCTTCATCAGGGCAAGCGTTTCCTGCGTGACGTTACCGTTCATGGCGGTCTCCGTGGGTTCAGTTGCCAGTTATCAGTTGTGAGTTGTCAGTGGTTGGTGGATCAGTGAGCAGTGGGCAGTCGGCAGTGGTCAGCCGTAGAACTGAAAACTGAAAACCGATCACTGAAAACTAATCACCGCGTCATTTGGCGCGGGAACTTCATCGCGAGCTTGGTCAGTTCGAAGGCCCGCTTGTCGGCGGGAAGCGACTGAAGGCGGGCGATGAAATCGATCATCGTCTCTCCCGCGAATGTCCCGCCGGCCGCCGCGCGGCCGTCCTCTTCCTTGGTCACGCCGAGCGCCTTGGCCATTGCCCTAGGCGGTAGTGGCTGCGCTTCGAGCGCCTCGAGCCGCTTCCGGAGCGCCGCCACCGCATCGCCGAGCGGCGAAACCAGGGTCCGGAGCCGCGCCAGTTCCCCGGCTTCGGCGTCGCGCTCGGCCCTGAGCTTGGCGAGATCGTCCGAGAACGCATGCTTTGCCGGCGAATCCGCCGCATGGGCCGGACATTCGGCGCCGAGCTCGACGGCGACATCGTGAACATGCTGCGCCCGCGCGCGATCCTCGCGACTATGGCGCGCGCCGGCCTTCGCCGTCTCGGCGCGGGATGCTTCGTCGGGCCTGGCTTTGTAAAGCTCGATCACCGCTTCGGGATTGGCCGGGCGGTCGACGAGGCTGATCTCCAGAAGATCGACGCCGGTGATGATGTGGCTCGCGCTCGAATCGCGCGCGGTGACGCGGCCGCCGATCGAGAAGCCCTTATAGACGCCCTCGACGACTTTCCGCCACGCATCGTCATCGACGATCTTCGCGGCGAGATGCAGGCCCTTGCCGTCGAGCTCGGCCTCCTTGGCGACGCCGATCGCCGATGGCTGGTGCATCTCGCGAATGTTGGCGAAGCGCATATAGTCGGGGAGTGCAGCCTCGATCGCCTCCTTGCGGACGATTTCGCCCTGGCTGTCGAGCATTTCGGTGCTGGCATAGCCGAAGACAAGCCGCTGCGTCTCGTCGATCTTGGCGATCGGCGCGAAAAGTTTCATCGCATGTATCTCCAGATAAGGGCGGTTCAGGCGAGGCCGATAAATAGCGCCCGTTCGTCGGCCCGGCGTCGGCTCAGGCCCGGGTCGGCGACAAGGACGCCGTCAACGGTGATCTTGTTCCAGCGCAAGAATTCGTCGGCGGCGCCGGCGACATCGCCGGCGTTCAATTTCTTGAGCAGGGTCGAGCCGGCGAACGCGCCCGCGCCGACATTGAACGCGAAGGACACCAGCGCATCGAATTGTGCTTGCGTCGGGGCCAAGGAGACTTGCTCGTGCACCGCGGCTTCCGCGTGCGCCGCGTCGAGGGCAAGAAGGCGGCACGCGTCTTTCTCGGTCACCCCGTTCGGATAGCTTTCGCCGTTCGCCAGGCGATGGCCGTAGCCGATCGTCGCGTAGCCGGCCTGATCGCGATAAACGGTCGCGCGAAACCCTTCATGCGCGGCGATGAAGGCGAGGCCCGCCGCGCTCAAGGACATGGCTTCGCCCGCGACGCACCCTTCCGCCATCGCCCGCATCCTTTCAGAAAATCGATTTACGAGGCGGCCTGATCCAGATTATCGGAGCCCGCTCTCCGCCGTCGCGCCGTTAATCGCGGCCGTCTCGCGAGATCAGACGCCGATCTCGCCGCGCACCTCGTTGACGCTCTTGATGCCGTTGACGACATAGGTCTGCGCCACGCTCGCAGCGACTTGCGGGTCGGTGTCGCGGTCGTCGCGCCATTGGAATTCGAGGTCGGGC
>Ga0182024_10009823_pt1 | contig 19671 bp, 18 predicted proteins | sample P32metaG_FD_120480 | JGI IMG/M metagenome (GOLD analysis project Ga0182024, IMG submission 120480) | Permafrost microbial communities from Stordalen Mire, Sweden - P3-2 metaG (Illumina Assembly) | ecosystem: Environmental > Terrestrial > Soil > Wetlands > Permafrost | place: Sweden: Stordalen... | reverse complement strand
CGCGCTCTACTTCGGGATCAAGCATTACGGTACCGTCGAGGAGCAGAGGGAGAGGTTGTTGGAGTCAGAAGCGACGGCGCGTGAGGCTCAACTTCAGGCGCTCCGTTACCAATTGCAGCCTCACTTTCTGTTTAACACCCTAAACGCCATCTCGTCGCTCGTCGTAAGCAAACAGCCCGAGCGGGCTACCGAGATGATCGCAAAGCTCGCCGCTCTACTACGAAACACCCTCGGCTTCCCAGAAGCTCATGTTGTGACTCTTCGAGAGGAGCTAGCCGTCACAGAGGAATATCTTTCCATCGAACAGGTTCGCTTCGGACCTCGTCTTGCCGTCTCGCTGAGCGTTAGCCCAGAAGCCTCCGAGGCACAGGTCCCTCGGTTTCTTTTGCAACCGATTGTGGAAAATGCCATCCGACATGGTATCGCGCGTTGTCCGAATGGGGGCGAGGTCTCGATCACAGCTTATGTCATCGAAGGACAGCTTCGAATCGATATAGAAAATGACCGTACGGAAGCCCTGCTGCACTCCGGTGACGAAGGAAACGGGCTTGGCCTGGCGAACACCAAAACGCGACTGGAAAAACTCTATGGAGAACAAGGAAGCGTCACAGTCACCACTGCGCAGAACAAGCGGTTCTTAGTCTCGATTCAATTTCCTCTGACCACTGCGTCTTCTATAGTTTCTCAAGGGGCCGAACAATGAACATTCGCGTCCTGGTTGTCGATGATGAGCCGCTAGCTAGAGTCGGCATCACTACTCGCTTAAGCGCCTATTCCGACATGTTGGTCGTTGGGGAGTGCAGTACCGGCGAGGAGGCGCGTGCGAAGATTCCACAGGTCTCGCCCGATCTGATTTTTGTCGACGTTGAAATGCCTGGCATTTCTGGATTAGATCTCCTCCGGGCGTTGCCCAGAGAGCAAGCCCGGTGCATAGTGTTTCTTACTGCGCACGAGGAGTACGCCGTGGATGCGTTCAATGTTGAAGCGCTCGACTATCTCCTCAAGCCAATTGACGACGCCCGATTCGGGGCTTGTATCGAACGTGCACGGCGAATGTTAGCCCTTTACCGGCAGGAGGCCAACATGGAGCGGCTTTACGGACTGCTAACGTCCGCAGATAAAGAGGAAAATCGGGATGTAATCAGGCGCTTTCCAGTGCGCCGCGGTAATGAATTTACCTTCCTTCAGGTCGGAGAGGTGGACTGGATTGAAGGGTTGGGAGACTATGCCGGGTTGCATGTTGGCGATAGAACCCACTTGGTCCGTGAACCTCTCACCTTGCTGGAGGGTCGCCTCGACCCGACGCAGTTCGTTCGGATTCACCGCTCCACGATTGTGCAGGTAGAGCGCATTTCGCGCGTAGATCCTTCGTCAAATCGAGATGCAGTTCTAACCCTACGCGACGGCAAGACATTACGCGTGAGCCGGACATATCGCTCGCGTCTAGATGAGCTACTGCACTCGCCCTAGTGGATGGTTCAACAACACCGTCGGTCTCGCCGACTGGGTTTCGCCATACAGAAATGTGAGAGCAGCAGGTATCCGACGAGACCAGTAGACTGCGCTATGGTTGGCGCCTGGTTCGATGACTAATTGCACTTCTGGACGCTTGATGAACGCTTGTTCAAGATTAGATGCCAATATTTGGTTCATTTTCAGGGTAGCCGCCTCTGCATCGCGTTCGGTGAGGCGAAGAGGTGCAAAGTAATCCTTGCTTTGTGGGAAGTTATATTCAGTCGCGCCTACGCCTATGGCGACCCGATCTGGCGCTCGCAGGAGTAAAGTCGTATCGCGTAGCAGTTGCCCATTGCCCAGCCATAGGTCTGGGCTTTCGGCCAAGACCAGCCCGAACAAATCGGGACGGTTGAGAGCGACATACAGGGCGGCAAAAGCCCCTACCGAAGTTCCACCGATGCCAATATGCTCTGCGTCGTCAGACACCCTATAGCGCGCGGACACAAATGGCATAAGCTCACTTGCAAAAAATGAAGGAAGTTGTTTTCCGTCCGGTTCCTTTTGATTCCCATCTGTGAGCGGATCTTTCCATGCCTCGTATTCGTAGTCGCGGCCTTCTCCATGGGCGCTGTCGATACCCACTACGATCATCGGTGCTATCGTACGATCTGCAATCAGACGAGTGACCGTTTCGTCGATCCGCAGTTCCTGTTCATCCTTGAATGCAGTGCACTGATCGAAAGCATTCTGGCCGTCGAGCATGTATAAAGTTGGGAACTTCTTGGTGGCTTCCGTCGCACCGTCGTAATTCGGAGGCAGCCATACCCGCACAATGATCATTCTGTCAAAAATCTTGCTTTGGAAGTGCTCGATGCGGAGGTCTCCAACGACCGTAGATTTGCACGACTCTTGTGCGATCCCGACACCAACGACTGACATGTGAATAGCAAGCGAAAAACCAAGAAGGACTTTCATAAGACCGTTTACGCATCGGACGCATAAGAAGTTCCGAATGCCGAGGGTCAATGGCTCACCACGTTAGCAAGCCGCCCGCAGTAGGGACCCTGACGGTTACAAAAGTCTGGAAGAATCTTCCGCCTGGCGGGTTAGGGTGACTCACGCCGGTCAAAATGGAAAAGCAGTTCCTGTACACTGGCGACGGCCATGCCACTCCTTGTAGCTGGCCGGAAGATCCAAGTTCGCACGGTGTTGGCTACGCTCACCTCGATTCCGTAGCCCACCGTCTTGAGTACCGTGAGATCACTTACTTTGCCGTCGCTGCTAATCGTGACATCAATTATGACGTCACCCTGCACTCCGCGAGGTAGCACTGAGAGATCTGGTTTGGGACTGGGAGAGTACGTTGTCAATGCGATCTGCTGCGCGTCCTCCGGACCCCAGGAGTTTGAACCTCTTGTTTTGTCGGTTGCGTCCGATGGCGGCGAGGGGCTGTCCCCGGCAGTTGGTGCCGCGGCCGTCAACGTGACGTGAGGAAGCGCAGCCAAGGGAAGCGTTGGTAGTAACGGTGCAGAAGAATGCGGGAGTTTGGCAACAGCCGTGACTTTGAGTTTCGCGACAGGATACAACGTTGAAGCCTGCGCTCTGCCCGGTAGGTAAACGAGATCGATACGCGTGCCGGCGGGCGTTCCCGCATCATTGATGACACGAGCCGGATGGCGATACAGATAACCCAGGATGGCTACCGCCAACAGGTGGACGATCGTGGAGACGCTGGCAGAGCGGGCAACACTGCGCCAGGTGGAAGACTCAAGCAACACCCGCAAGAGAAACCTATTGGTGTAACGGACCACACCGTTCACCTCTTGTCTCTACTAAATCAGGGCCTGGCAAGTTTGGGCGCCATGACCCCTTCCGCCAGGCGCCAAATCCGTCCTTGACACGTCCAGCCCTCCATTTATACTCTCATCTGTGCCAAGTTGTCTAGGTATCAGCGTGAACTAATGCCATGTCGCTCTTTCGACGCGTCTCAAATTTGTTCTTCCGCTCCCGGGTGGAACAGGAGATTGATGCTGAACTCCGATCCCACATTGAAATGCGTATCGCCGACAACATTGCAGCCGGAATGCCCCTGGAGGAAGCGCAACGGGACGCGCTTCTTCGCTTCGGCAATCCCACTGTGACGAAAGAAAGGGTGGCAGCGGTGGACGCCGCATTTTTCCTCACCAATATCTGGGCAGATGTGAACTTTTCCCTTAGACAGCTACGGAAAAACCCTGGGTTTACTGTTACCGCGGTCACAACGCTGGCGCTCGGCATCGGCGCGAGCACTGCGATCTTCAGCGTCGCGAATGCGGTTCTATTACAGCCGCTTCCGTACATAGATCCCGGCCGCCTTGTGATCGCCAGCGTGAACCTGAGTAAACGGAACGTTCGCGACCTGCCATTTTCCAGTGCGGATTTCATCGATCTGCGCGATGGCACGAAAGCCTTTTTCAAAGACCTCGCCGGCGTGTTCACGGGACCCGCCCTCGTGCCCCGGGAAAACGGGACATCAGAACAAATCCGCTGGGCAGTGGTTACAACAAATTTCTTTCGGGTGACTGGTGAAAGAGTTGTGCTTGGTCGTAACTTCACAGATGAAGACGGTATACCGCAACCTCCGACTCCGCCCGCCGGTGTCCAAGCCCCTCCGGCTGTGCCCCAGCCCGCCATCACAATCCTTAGCTACGAGTATTTCCAGAGGCGGTACGGTGGCAATGCAGACGTCCTTGGTCACACCATGTTTACCACGGGCGGCCCCGGCCTTGTCATCGTCGGCGTGCTGGCTCCGCGCTTTCACCTGTACTTTCCGCCGGAAGCAAACGTCGAAGGCGCGCCGGATGTTTGGATCGCCGATCGCGTAGCTTACGATGCTGCCAATCGCCCCGCGCTTTCCATTCGGGTGGTAGGCAGGCTCAAAGACGGAGTTGCACTGGAACAGGCGCAAGCTGCAACCGATCAAGTATCCGCTGCAGCGCGAAAGAATTTTCCCAACTGGGCGGGCGCCGGCTTCAACATCCGGCTCGAGCCCATGCGGCAATATCTGGTCGCAGAAGCGAAGCCCGCGATTCTCGCGCTGATGGGCTCGGCGGTTTTCCTATTGCTCATCGCATGTGCGAATGTAGCCAATCTTTTTCTGGTGCGCACCTCTTTGCGGGAACGCGAGCTCGCAGTACGCGCCGCCATAGGGGCGGACCGCTGGCGTCTGATTCGTCCAACTTTGGCAATGGCATTGCTGCTCGCCACTATCGGCACATTGCTTGGGCTGGGCTTGGCATGGGCGGGAATTCATGAATTGCGCGTGCTTGCTCCGGCGAATCTTCCCCGACTCGACAGTATCCACATCGATGGATTCGTACTCGGTTTCGCTGCCTTTGCGGGTCTCGCCGCCGCAGTCCTTTCCGGGTTGGTGCCAGCATGGCGCGCTTCGCAGGCACAATTTGTGAACGTGTTGCGCGGTACCCCCCAAATCTCATGGCCGGCCAGTGGAGGCCGCCTGCGCAATCTGGTAGTGATTGCGGAGGTTGCGCTTTCGTTTATGCTGCTCATAGGATCGGGACTGATGTTCCGGAGCTTTCTCCAACTGCAGAGCGTCGATCCTGGTTTCGACGCACACCGCCTGTTCACGTTTCAGGTTCTCGGAGTCAGTGCTATAAGAAAAACGCCGGAAGAACGCGCCAGCCTCGTTCGCGAGATCGAAGGGCGTCTGCTTGCGATTCCCGGAGCTCAGAGCGTAACTGCATCCAACCCTTTCCCCCTGACAGGAAATTTCAACCTGATTCGATGGGGGACAGGGGAAGCTCTCAGTGATTCCAGCCGGTTTCAGGCGGCCGACGATCAAATTGTGCTCCCCGGCTACTTTGAAACCATGCGCACACCCTTGCTGGCGGGGCGTACCTTCACGGACGACGACAATTCGCCCGGGCGCGATCACGTGATCATTGACGAGCTCCTCGCGAAGAAGGCGTTCCCTGGACAGTCAGCGGTGGGCAGGCGGATCCTGGTTCGTATTCGCACGCCCAAACCAGAATGGGTTGAGGTGGTCGGTGTAGTGGCGCACCAGCACACGACTTCCCTCGCAGAAGCAGGACGCGAGCAGGTTTACGTTACAGATGCGTTCGCTGGACCTGGTAACGTTCGTTCATGGGCGATCCGCACGCGTAGCAATGCGACAAGTTACGAGAGCGAGGTGCGCGCGGCGATCAAGGAAATTAATCCCAATCTTGTCGTGACTGAAATGGAACCTGTCGAGGCCTTGGTCGGTCATGCGCAAGCCAGCACCCGTTTCTCGTTGCAGCTTATCGCGATGTTTGCGGCAATCGCAGGAGTATTGGCAGGCGGCGGCCTGTATGGAGTGCTTTCGACCGCCGTGCGACAGCGTGCTTCCGAGATCGGCCTGCGCATTGCCTTGGGAGCGGGGCGAGACAGCATATTCGCGCTCGTCGTTGGCCAGGGACTCTTTCTCAGCGCTCTCGGGATCGCCGCGGGCACAATCGCAGCACTCGTTCTCACGCGGCTGATGTCCACAATGTTGGTAGGCGTCAAGCCTACCGACCCTGCGACTTTCGCCAGCATGACGGTGGTATTCTTTGTGATCTCTGCTCTTGCATCCTATCTCCCTGCTCGGCGCGCAGCGGGCCTGGATCCCATGACAGCTCTTCGCGAACAGTAGGATTTGGATGCCTCGGAGGGACAACTGGTGTTGATTCGTGCATCGCGAGATCAGCAGTTGTGGAACTACGATCTACGCAGTGTGGGAACCTGCGATCCCCTGTGCGAACACTCCGAGGGACAAAAATGCGAGACACCGTGATAGGACTGTTGCTCCTCATCGTTGGGTGCGGACAGGCGGCTCCGACCAGTATCCCATGCCGCGCCGGCGGCCGAGGGGTGGACGATTCATCGGGTGTGGAGCTGTCGGTTGCAGCCCCCGCTGAACTGAATTCTGCCATTAGCGAAGTGGCAGCAGCGTTTGAGCAGAAGACGGGCAACCACGTCCGCCTGACCTTTGGAGATTCCGCAAGCCTGTATTCACAGATTCGGAACGGTGCCACTTTTGACGCCTTCTTCTCGGCGGACATGAAGGATGTTCGGCGGCTCGCGGCTTCAGGCGTAGCCGTAGGCGCCTCAGTAACGGAGTATGCTCGCGACCAACTGGTGATGTGTATTTCGCCGATGGTGCGCTTCCAATTTCAGGCTGGGAATCCGCTGCTGGCTTTGAGGGATAAGACCATCTCTCATATTGCGATTCCTGACCCGCAACACACGACTTCCGGCGAAGTTGCAGAAGAGGCTTTGAGATCTGGCCACGATTACGATCTGGCAGTGCGAAGAAAACTCTTGATTGGGAAAGACAACTCGCAAGTCGTGCAGTTCTTGGAGAACGGCGATGCGGATGTGGCATTGCTCCCGATGACCGCAGCACACGCCTCCGGACTTTGGGGTGCGCGGGTGATTCCCACCTCCCCGAGTCTGTATCCACCCATCAGGATGGGCGCGGTGGTGATCACGCGATCGAAGCGTCGTTCGGAGGCCCTTGAGTTTCTAAGGTTTGCCACATCTTTGGAGGGCAGGACCATATTTCGCCGTAACGGCCTTTGAGGGCAGATCGTATATCAGGCGAAGCCGTGGGATCCGATGGCAGTGGTGGCGTGTTGCTGACAAGGGCGCTGATAGGCATCGCAGTGTCCGCTATTCTCAGCCTCGCGAGCGCATACCATCGATCCATCCACACTCATGCGGTCCTGCGGGCGTTCCCCAGAGAGCAAGCCCGGTGCATCGTGTCTTCACCGATCGGCTGAAGAAAAATCGGCTATCAGTCTGAGTACGTCCTCTGAGCATTCCCACATTCTTTCATTGACAAAAGAACGCCGCTATTTCCTAATCTTGGCATGCACGTTGAGGGGACATGATGAGGACTTTCAAGTGGGTAGCTCTGAGCGTCGTTGCCTGGAGTGCGGGCGTTGCCTGCCATGCACAACAGAAATTCCCTCTCCGGCCAGGCGAGTGGGCGCTTACGAGCCCGGGCACAGGATCTGATCCGATGTTGTTCTGCCTGAACGACGAGATGTGGCAGAAAGCGTTGAAACAGAACCCCGTCTGCAGCATTCAGGAGCTCAAAGTCACCTCCGGCAGCATCACGTACTCCATGAACTGCCCGGCGAAGAGCTTTCAGATGAGGGGAACGGTCACCTTGACCTTCGATGGCATGGAGCATATGACCGGCAAGGCCCTGATAGACATGACCGTCAACGGGAAAACCACGTCGGCACCATCGTCACAGGACTATCGGTGGAAGAGCGCCCAATGCAGTTCGGACGATATCAACATGCACACAAAATAGGGGAAATAGCAGCGTCTACCAATGTCGATCTGCTGCTTTCTCAATATCCCGACTTTGCGGGCAGTTCGGACCGGCTATCTTAGGCAGTAGAGTTGTCCGTGCTATAAATTGCTGCATGTTCCTATCACCCAAAAGCACTCGGATTCGGGTGGGTCTGGCGATGCTTACAGTTGTAGCCGTCGTAACGCCGATCCTTTTGGGACACGCCTATGGACAATCGTCACAAGAATCTCCGAAGCTGACTTTCGATGTGACCTCGATTCATGAATGGGGTCCAGGCCAAGGGCCGACCGGGCCATTTACTGCCGGCCTTCAATTCTCAGCCGGGCGGGTTCGTGCGCAGTGTGTCAATCTGCAGGGTCTCGTCTCGAATGCGTACCAACTCACGGGCTCGGAGCCGGTAGAAGGCATGCCGCAGTGGGGCCGTGCCTCTTGCGGATTCCCCGACTCCAGGGATACCTTCGCGATCGAGGCCACAATGCCGGGCGACACGACCGTCGCTCAATCGAGACAGATGATGCAAACTCTGCTGGCGGAGCGGTTCAAGCTCGCCGTCCACTGGGAGACCAGGCAACGGCCGGTGTACGCACTGAGGATTGTCCCTGGCAAATCTAAGCTCAAGCCGTCCGATCCCGACCAGGATCCCCCAACTGGGTCCATTGGGTGTCCGGCTGACGACCCCCATTGCCATATCGGTTTCTGCTGTGGGTCCGCAACGATGACCGTCCTGACTGGATTACTCAGCCAAACATTGGAACGGCCCGTAATCGACAAGACCGGTCTAACCGGCTCTTACTATTTCGGTGTCCTGAAATGGGCTGGCGAAGATAGCAGTGGCTCGTCACTCCCCTCGCTGTTCGCTTTGATGCGCGAACAATTTGGGCTGGAGTTGAAAGTCGAGCGGGGCCCCGTTCCCGTCATTGTAATTGACCACGCTGAAAAACCAACGGCGAACTGAGTCGGGCCTTGGTAGTCGACTGTATGGATCGGCGATCCGGAGCTCTCTGGCTCAGCTAAGACCAACCACTCAGTCGTAGTGCATGAAATACGGGATTGCGGTAACTTGCTCGCCGTGCCCTGGATTCCGGGGAACTTACCGAGAACCAGACATTTTCAGGCATTCGTCTAATTTCGCACTATAGAATGCACCATCGTTCGCTTCCGAGCAGCACCTAGTCCCGCCTCATTGCTTTATGCGCCTGTCTCTCCCTTCAATCTAAGCCACCGCGCTATCATAAGGTGGCATTGATTACGGAGGATCACACATAATGAATGGCTCAGTCAGCGGAACTCTAAGGGTAATCAAGAGATCGACAGTGTTCGTCGGTGCGATTGGCCTCTTTTTCTGTGTCGACGGTGTGATCGGCCAAACCAATGGATCCCGATCAAACACGGTCGGCTCATCGGAAACTGTGAACGACAGCGCACCCCAGGCTGGTCCGCGGTCTCAGCGTCTAGCGGCGGATATTCTTTCGGACACCCAGGGGGTGGATTTCGGGCCCTACATGAGGCAAGCGCTGTCGATGATTAGGAGATCGTGGGTCTCTTCGCTCTCAAACGAAGTTGCGCAGGCTAAAAATTCGCAAACTGAGACGGTCATTCGCTTCGCGGTTAGCCGAGATGGCACGGTAAGCGGGATGGAATTAGTCGAGAGCGCCCATCAAATCGAGGTTGATCGGGCAGCTTGGGGATCCATTACAGGTGTTGGACAGCTTCCATCCCTGCCTGCAGGTTTCAACGGGCCCAGCCTCATTCTCCGCATCAATTTCAGAGTGAACCTACCGCAACAGTAGACACTCTGAAACCACTCGGCATCGATGCGGAGGTGGAACGGCAGCTTTTAGGACAGTCGTTCTTCGGTAACTCTATTCTGAGTGATGACGCCACTCCGAGCGGCCCGGTGAAACACCCTTGGCCTTTGCTCGGCTGGGAGACATTGCTCGTCGACCCGGACGTTAATCCCGAGTGTCCCCGAAAAACGGGCGAACCTGATCCTGCTCGCCGTCAGGCTGGGGAATTACCGAAAACCAGACTTTGTAGGTAGTTGTCGAAGGAGTGCCTGTGCGCAAAATAAGCAGAACTCTCACCACCGTCATTGGCCATCAAGTCGAAAAGGGGTGGATCATCACCGATAGCGGCTGGATGGCCATGAGCCGAGATCGTAGAACGCAGCGCCAGTGTCGGGATTTTGGCTATGGACAGGTCTGCACCGAAGCGATTGGATTGAAGACGCATTGCTCAATAGTGCAACTCAAGAGCATGGCATCATCACGTTGAATGTGAAAGATACCGGTGAAATCGCCACTTGTTTTCCGGTCGGTAGCCGACTGCGCATTTTGCCTAATCACGCTTGCGCCACCGGTGCACAGTTTCCCAACTACTATGCCGTTGATGCTGACGGTGAACTGAAATTCTGGAGCCGGATATATGGCTGGTACGTCAAATCACTACAAGCACAGAGACCCTCGGCAAGGTCGCTCCGATTCGTTGGGGCGAAATAACTCGCTGAAAATCAGGGTGATTCTTCAAATCCTGATTGCTCTAGCTGCGCTTCCTACAGCCGCGCAGAGCCCTTCTGGATTCAAACTTTTAGAACAGCAAGGCCCTTATGGCGTCGGCCTTCGGGTCATCGAACAGTATGACTACTCGCGTTCATTCCGGCCTCCCATTGACGATTTAGGTAGACCATATGAGGGTGAACCCTCTCGACCACTGCAGACTCTTGTCTGGTACCCGGCAGTTCAGGGTATTGGGAAACACCTGGACTATGGAGATTATGTGTCCTTGGAAAGCACTGAAACGAGCTTCGGGCGTCCACAGCTTATGATCGGTATGGAGGCTCGCCATCTTGCTTCGATGCCGACATCCACCCTCACCCAAACGATGTGGGCTATACGGGACGCACAACCCGCATCAGGTAAGTTTCCGCTAATCGTTTATGCCCCCAGTTTTTCGTCTGTTTCGTGGGAAAACGCCGACCTATGCGAGTACTTGGCGAGCTTTGGATATGTGGTGATCGCAACACCAGCGATGGGCGTGCATCGTGAGTCTACACAAGATGTCGCGGGAACGAATGCCCAAGCGCGGGACATTGCCTTCTTGACCAGCTTTGCGCATTCTCTGCCCGATGTTGACCCGACGAAGATCGCAGTGATTGGTTATAGCTGGGGAGGCATTGCAAATTTGTTCGCTGCTGCAAGGGATAGCCGCATAAAGGCGCTCGTCGCATTAGACGGCAGTATGCGCTATTACCCGGGAATAGTGAAAGAGGCTGGTGATGTCCACCCAGAGCAGATGAGCATTCCTTTGCTTTTCTTTGCGGGGCAACATTCGATTGAGGAGCAATCAGCGCGGGAAGCCCAACTCAACTACGGTGGTCCAAATGTGCTTAATGAATGGACACATGGTGACCTACTCACTGTGGATATGCTCGGGATGATCCACCCGGAATTCAGTTCTAAGGCTCAACGCAACGAAGGGCTTTGGCAGAACGAGTTTACTTCTCTGCAGGAAGCCGATTACAACCGCCAAGATGGCGTGACTGGATATGCGTGGGTAGCGCGCTATGCGAGGGCCTTTCTCGATGCATATCTGAACCAAGACACAGCCGCCAAAACGTTTCTACAAAAGACGCCGCTTGAAAATGGTGTGCCAGCCCACACGATGGCAGTTCATTTTCGCGCAGCGAAAGACGCCCCCATGTCATTCGATTCCTTCCGGGCTAAAGTCGGCCAGGAGGGATTCGCTCATGTGATCGAAGTCTATGACCGGCTGGCGGGTGCAGATAAGCATTTTCACCTGGACGAAGACACCGTCGTCGCCTGGGCACTCGAACTTTTGGCAAATAAGCATTTTGCGGAAGCGGTCGATGTGATGCAACTTGCCATAAGACTTGATCCTTCTAGCAGCAACTTCACGAATCTGGGGGAAATATTCGTTAAATCGGGGAACAATGAACGCGCAATTGAAAGCTACAAGCGCGCACTCGAGATTGATCGCGGAAACACAATTGCAAGCCGCGCTCTCGCTTCTTTACAGAACCATCTGTCGCGCTAGCAGCAGGGTGTGGACAGCTTCTAAAAACTTTATCGGCTCAGCCGACCCATTGTTTTAAGCAGCCAACAGCTGCACTTGGGGAATTGTCCGATTATCCGGACACCTGGCCGTTCGGCACTGACGCCGAGTTCCCGTGAAACGGGATGAGCGGTAACTTCATCTGTTTACCAGGGAATCATACATACCGAAAACGCCGCCCTTATCGGAATCACTCGCAATTACCTCTGAGGTAATCGAAAACTACCTTTCCAAATAGACGTTCAGGGCAAGATTTACGATTCTGATCTCCGCGCCTGCACCGTGACGGTTTCATGGTTGGCGACGGGATAATTCTCGGCCTCATCTCGAACAATCGATACGACGCCTGGGGGCACGCCGCGCTGGCCCAGGGAATGCTGCCGATCGGCTTCGCCATCCCCCAAAAGCCACCGTTGCCTAACACGACACTCCTTGAACCTCTCCGGTGATCAGATTCTTAACACTTCCATACAATTACAAGCGCAACACACTTTGTTTATCGGGTTCCAATGGTATGTCGGCACAATTTTCCCTGGCCGAGATTTCCATCCATCGGGTGCCAACAGCCCATGGAAGGAGCATTGTCATGAGGGGATTCCTTCACCGGTCACTATCCGTCTTGCTTTTCGCTGTTCCGTTCGCGCTTCAGGCATCGGCTCAGCCGGGGGAGATCATAACCAGCACCAAGGTTCTTCGCGACCTGGCCTATGGCCCGAACAGTGCTCAGACGATGGACGTCTACTTGCCCCCTCATCCGCGGAACGCGCCAGTGATTCTGATGGTGCATGGCGGAGCGTGGATCGTGGGGGATAAGTCCATGGGGCGAGTCGTCACCAACAAGGCGGCCTACTGGCTGCCGAAGGGATACATCTTCATCTCTATCAACAATCGCTTGTTGCCGGCGGCAGGCCCCCTGGAACAGGCTCATGATGTGGCAAAGGCTCTGGCCTTCGCTCAGGGCAAAGCCAAGTCCTGGGGAGGCGATCCATTGCGGTTTGTCCTCATGGGTCATTCGGCAGGCGCGCACCTCGTAGACTTGCTCGCCGCCGATCCTGAGATTGCCTTTCATGAAGGAGCAAAGCCCTGGCTCGGCACTGTGTCGTTGGATACGGCGACTCTCGACATTGAGGAGACCATGCGAAGAAGACACTACGGCTTCTACGACGCTGCTTTCGGGAAAGATCCGGCGTATTGGGCAGAAACCTCTCCCCTCCATCGCCTCAAAGCCGCTCCGAAGCCGATGCTGCTGGTATGCTCGACCCGCCGGCCCGACAATCCCTGTCTTCAAGCGCAGCGATACGCTGCGAAAGTCGCATCGCTGGGCGGCAGAGCGACTGTCCTTCCGGAGAATCGGACGCACTCCCAGATCAACGAAGATCTCGGACTGCCCGGAAACTATACCGAAGCCGTGGAAACGTTCCTGCGTTCGCTCGACCTGCCATAGTCACGCAAAATAACAGACTATCAAGATGCTGGATCGGGAAGGACTAAGTGTGCGGGGCGCTCACAGCCGCACAGGCATTGCTGCCGCCGATTTCTCCCGTATCCGCAACGCAGACCTCAGACGATTCACTCTTGACCGTTTGGTGTCAATCATCAATCGGCTCGGATCGCGGATTGAAATCAAAGTGAAAGTGCGTCGAGTACAAGCGGCAGAACACGTGACTGCCTAGCCCTGCCTTGATGGGCAAGTTGGTAGACGTCTGTGAGTAAGTTTCTGGTTATGGACAGGGTCTCTTTTCTGCCCGTCTTCCCGGCCCTTGAATGTGCCGGCGTCGACGCCGGGCCGGCCTCACCCACCCACCAGACTTGAACGGGCCGGATTACTATACTTGACATACTAATCTTAAAATACTATTGTAGGCCGCATGAAGAAGAGACCTGAATACCGCGATCTTTTTCCCGGCGCCCTGGAACTGATGATTCTGAAGAGCCTCAGCTGGAGGCCGATGCACGGCTATGCGCTCGCACAGCGGCTGACCGATATTTCGGAGGACTATCTCCAGATCGAGGAAGGGTCCTTGTATCCCGCCTTGCAGCGAATGTTGAAGGCCGGTTGGCTGGAAACTGAGATGGGTCTCTCAGCTAGGAACCGTCCGGTACGGATATTCAAAGTGACCGAAGCAGGCAAGAAACACCTGGAACAGGAGCTTGCGAGCGTCGAAAAGATGTTCGCCGGGGTCACCCGCGTACTCGCCTTGGCCGGACAGTAGGAGGGCTTCATGCGTTGGTTCGGACAGTTGTTTTCCCGCCGTCGTCGCTATGACGAGCTTTCAGAATCAATCCGCGAGCACCTCGACGAAAAGATCGCCGACCTGATGGATCGCGGCATGACGTCTAAGGAAGCGGAGCAAGTCGCACGCCGCGAGTTTGGCAATGTGACTCTGATTGAACAGCGCAGTCGTGAAGTCTGGCAGTGGCCCACCCTCGAATCTCTTTGGGCAGATACGAAACATGTTCTGCGTCGATTGAGGCGCGCACCGCTATTCACGGCAATCGCCCTGATCACTCTTGCGGTAGCAGTCGGTGCAAACACCATAATTTTCAGCGTCGTCAACGGTGTGCTGCTCAAGCCTTTGTCCTATCCCAACCCGGATCGGTTGATTGCTGTTGATCACTCGTCGCAGCAAATGGGCTTCAGGAAAATGGGGATCGCTCCGTCGATCTACTTTGTCTATCGCGAGCAAAATACGACCCTTGCGGACATAGGTGCCTATGACGATGATGAGCTTGATGTGACTGGTGCTGAAGCGCCAGAACACGTTCGCGTTCTCGATGTCACGGATGGGACATTGCCACTGTTGGGTGTTAGCCCGGCTCTGGGGCGCTTGTTTACTCGACAAGATGATGCACCCGGAGCTGCACAAACCGTCGTACTCACCTATCCATACTGGCAGCAACGGTTCGGTGGAGCGTCATCAGTCATCGGCAGCTCGATTACGGTGGGCGGCGTGCCCAGGGAAATCGTTGGGGTCCTTCCCCAAACCTTCCATTTCCTCGATCAGAAAGATCCATCGTTAATACTTCCGATGCAATGGGATCGTGCCACCACGACCCTCGGAAGTTTTAAGGCAAACGCTATAGCGAGGCTGAAACCTGGGGTTAACCTACAACAGGCTACTGCTGATCTGGAGCGTCTGCTTCCGGTAGTAGCAAGAACGTTCCCGCCGCCGGCGGGCCTTAGCGTCAGCTTCTATCAATCGATGCACTGTACTCCTAGCCTGATGCCCCTAAAGGACGAAGTAATTGGAAATGTTCAGAATGTTCTCTGGATTCTGCTGGCCTCTACTATCCTGGTGCTTTTGGTGGCGTGCGCGAATGTTGCGAATCTCCTGATCGTTCGCGTCGAAGGTAGGCATCATGAGTTTGCCATCCGCTATGCCATCGGCGCGGCGAGGAAAGGAATCTCCGCCGATATTCTCTTGGAAAGCACCCTTCTTGGGCTTATAGGAAGTCTGATTGGCCTGCTACTGGCATTGGGAACGATGCGCGTCATTGTGGAGCTTGGAGCCACAAATATTCCGCGCATCCGAGATATTAGCATCACGCCACCTGTGCTATTGTTCACCATCGCCATTGCTGTGCTCGCCAGCCTTTTGATTGCCTGTGTTCCGATTCTTAAGAGCACAAGCCCGCACCTGATAAGTGATCTTCGGGATGGAGGGCGCGGTGTGGGTGATGGCCGAAGAGGGCAGGCCACACGCAAAGCATTGGTCATGATTCAGGTTGCGCTTTCGGTAGTCCTGCTGATTTGTTCGGGGCTTATGATTCGCACATTTCGCGCGATGATGCATGTGTCGCCCGGATTCACGTCCCCAGAAACCGTTCAAACGTTCGGCTTCTATATTCCAGACACGCAAATCCCCGATACCTCTCCAGAGCTTGTGATTCGCATGGACGAGGCGATCATGCAAAACCTCGCCTCTATTCCCGGAGTTTCTTCGGTGAGCATTGGCCGTTCTGTGCCGATGGACAACAACAGCTACAACAATCCTATATTCGTTCAGAACCGTATCTATGAAGGCAGTGAGGTCCCTCCGGCGAGGCGCTTCAACTTCCTAGCGCCCGGCTTCTTTTCTACGCTAGGCACACGGTTGCTTGCTGGTCGGGATTTCACATGGACGGAAACCTACGAGAAGAGGCCGGTTGTCATCGTCTCGAAAAGCTTTGCTCGCGAGTACTGGCATCGGCCTCAAGACGCGCTGGGGCAAAGAATACGTGTGGGGAGTACCGATACTTGGCGTGAGATCATAGGCGTCTCGGAGGACGTCCATTACGACGGCGTTGAGAAACCTGCTCCGTCAATGGTGTACTGGCCTCTCATGATGGAACGAAGGTTACAACGCGCCACGGTCTTTGTGGTGCGGAGTCAGCTCGCGGGTACGCAATCTTTGATGAAAGCTATCCAGCAACGAGTATCCATGGTGAACCCGAATGTGCCTCTGGCGAACAGTGAAACGCTGGGTGACCTCTACACGCAATCAATGGCGCGAACATCGTTTACGCTTGTGATGCTCTGCGTCTCCGGAGGAATAGCGCTGCTTCTCGGGACTGTAGGGATCTACGGAGTCATGGCATATTCAGTGTCCCAGCGCATTCGCGAAATTGGGATTCGAATGGCGCTCGGGGCGCAGCGTGGAGCTGTGGTGGGGGCGTTTGTGCGACAAGGCATGTGGTTAACCGTGATGGGGATCGCAATTGGCTTGGTGGTTGCGTCCGCAACCATGCGTTTCATGTCCTCGCTTCTCTATGGCGTCAGTGCTGAGGACCCGATTACTTACATCACGATCACGTGTGCTGTGGTCATAGCCGCTCTGCTGGCATGTTATTTGCCATCACGCCGGGCAGCAGCCGTTGATCCCATGTTGGCACTGCGATCCGAATAGGAGTTTTATTGGACGGGGAGCCGAGGTGCGTGTGCATGCAACGGTGCATTTGCGGACCAGGCTCGCGCCGGAAGCAACCGTGCCCATCGGCTGGGTAGCCGTTGGAGATCCGGCGAGCATCCTGCTTCCAGATCAGCACGATCAAATATGGGCCATTCAGGAGCCACTGAATTTTCCTGAATGGTATACGGCTTCAAGAGAAATACTCCGGACCTGATGATTGAGGTTACGCGTCGTCTTTCTGACGCTCTCGGAGCGCACTCAAGCGATATCGAAGATCGATCTCCACTGTAGGAACCCTGTCTTCCATCGGTGGCCGGCGGCCGATCGTGTTCTCGTGATGCCCCACCATGCCAATCGCGCGTCGACCATCGGACGCAGCCCAGCAAGCGTGGTTCACATGACCGATGCGGTCGCGCGGTCTTCATTTAGCCGATGATCGACCTCGAATGATGTGGCGAACTGGTGTGCTCCGGCGCTGCCCCAGCTCTTCAAGTAGTCACGGCTCAGTGATCGGCAGAGCTAGTCCGACCTTGACCCGGTCCATCACAACGATGGATCGGAACCACTTAACGTTTTTATTTTCGTAAAAGAGACGACTGGCGAGGGCTTCGTAGTCTGCCATGGTCGCAACCGTAACGACCAGCACGAAGTCGGCATCGCCGGTGACGTAGTAGCACTGCTGAATTTCCGGCCCAGACAGATGAGCCTTCATCGCGCCTAGATCTTCGAGGTGCGTGCGCTCGGCATGCACCTCGACGAGGATGGTGATCGGTAGTCCAATCCTGGTTGGGTCAATCACAGAAACATTAGCCTGAATAACGCCGATCTCCTCCATCATAATCCCTTCAGCTGACGGCTATTTGTCTGCAAGTTCTGAAAAGGTATATGAGGCGATCGGGCCTGTTCTGAAGCAACTCGGCATGGCAGCGTCGCCAGATGATGCTGGCCGCGCACTGCGGGGACTTCAGACACTCGCTGTGCGACTGGAACGATTAGAGACCTCCACGCTCGAAGTAGCTCGGTGGCTGGCCAACAAGCCGGAGATTGAAGCGGTATTCCACCCCGCTTTACCCTCTTGCCCAGGGCACCACGTCTGGAAGCGCGATTTTACAGGCTCAGCCAGCGTGTTTTCGATCCTCTTCGACAGCAAAATCAACGGAGGTCAGGTTCAAGTTTTCGCAGATAGCCTCAATCTCTTCAAGATCGGTGGATCGTTCACTTGCGCCCTACCGTGCCCGTAAATCTACTGCAGAAGAAAATGGAGTGATCCAAATGAAGAACATGCCGATTCGTACGCCCAAGCCGCCGTATTACGCCGTCATTTTTGTCGCGAAGCTTCGTGACTGCGACTTGCAACAATATTTTGAACGAGCCGAAGCTCTTACGAAGAGGGCCTGGGAGTTTGGTTTCATGGGAGAGGACGCAGTTCGGCTCGAAGACGGTCGCTTCATAGGAGTTCAATATTGGCCGACACTCGAACATGTTGCGAAGTGGCGCCAAGACTTCGAACACGGCATAGCGATCGACGGAGGATGGAAACTCTGGTACGAGTATTACGAACTCAAGATTGCGAAAGTGGAGATTGCCAAGTCATTCTATCCCGATGGTCAGCTGAATGATCCCATCGGTGCCCGTTGACATCAATAATTTGAAAAGCGTGAAAACACCACTCACTGTGCCGTCAACTTCGGCAGAACGCCTACGTGCGGCCGTAGCGACAGGGTTATGGCGTCGCTGCTCCCCAGATCCTTGTGCATCCAAAGGTCGCGAACCCGGACTTTGCTGGCGACAACTCCGACCGATTTCCATGGGAGATGAATAGCCTTTTCCGTATCGCCAAGATTGGAGACGGTTAGATACCTCGCTGCGGAACCAGGGATGTCGGCGGTCCAAGCGATGGTGTCTCCTTCGCGATACGATTCGCGGCCGTTTTCGCTGTGCTGATTAACCTCCAAAACTTCCGGGTTGGTCAAAATCGCAATCGTGGCTTATGCCACACGTTCCCAGCTTGGATCTAGACGAGCTACGCGCCCGAAGCGTAGCTGCCGCAGATCGTAAAGCGTCCAAGGTCCGTCTGCGCTCACGTCTTTCCGTGCAGCAACAGCGGGGGCGAGCCACTTGTAGTTGTCATCTTCATCCAGGACAAACGCAGAATGATTCAATGGCTGGCCGTACTTCGAGTACGCCGCATGCTCGCCAGCCACACCGAGGACCATGATGTGCAACGATCGCGATCCAGTCGCATCCGCCAGCTCAGAAAGGAAGTTTCCCAAGTTGCCCTCGTGCAGCTCGTTCAGTCCGCGGTAAAGGTGCGTATCTCCAAACTTGACGAGGACCCTTGGGGGCGCACCACGAGTGGCCTTCGCAGCACGGTAATTCATGAGGAAGTTCTGCTTGAGTAGCGTAGCCCTACAGGCATTGGAGGAACGGAAATCCAGTGCGTGCTCCTGGTAGAGAGACTGCGGCTCTCCGTCAACTGGGCGAAGAGCTGATGTCACGCTGCACTCAAATCGCGGAAAGCGTTTGTGAGGTCCGAGAAACTGCACTCAAATCGCGGATTTTAAAGCATCTTTGTATTCAAATCGCGGACAGAGAGCCGAGGGGCGTACGCGCCCGCCATCTCCTACTGATGTGTCTTTTGCATTCAAATCGCGGACAAACTTCATCGCGAACTTCGTCCGTGATTTGACTACAAATATCCGCGATTTCAGTGCAATGACTTTGCAGTTAAAACGCGGACAATATTGAAAACTAAGGACGGCCAATCCGCGATTTGAGTACAGCGTGACGACGTCACCAATTATCGAATGAACGAGGAACGTCGGTACTCCGGAACCGCCCGCCTTTAATGGCACGAAGAAGCCGGACACGTCCGAGATTCCTTCGCGGAGATATGCCGCGATCTGTTCG
>Ga0182024_10009822_pt1 | contig 19672 bp, 22 predicted proteins | sample P32metaG_FD_120480 | JGI IMG/M metagenome (GOLD analysis project Ga0182024, IMG submission 120480) | Permafrost microbial communities from Stordalen Mire, Sweden - P3-2 metaG (Illumina Assembly) | ecosystem: Environmental > Terrestrial > Soil > Wetlands > Permafrost | place: Sweden: Stordalen... | reverse complement strand
AGTAAGCCGATAAACATCAAGCGGGGGAACCCGGAAGCCGAGAGAGGAGTCCAATGGTTATGAAATACTGGGCCTATTTGGTCGCAAAGCTGGTGCTGGCCGCCGTGCTGCTGCGAGGACTATGGTTCGCCGTCCGCCAGTTCTTCGCCGTTTTCCTGGGCTTGGGACCACATCCGTTCGCTCACGATTTGGGTTACACCACGGCCATGATGGCGTTCTTCCTGGTTTGCGAGGGAGTTCTCTATTTGGTGATCTGGGACCAGCGCTACCGTTGCCGCAGTTGTTTGCGGCGCCTGCGCATGCCGGTAACCGCCGGCTCCTGGCCCAACATGCTTCTGTTCGGGCAGCCTCGAACCGAGTACATCTGCATCTACGGTCATGGCACCTTGAAAGTGTCCGAAGTGCAGATTACCGGCAGTAAGAGGGACTGGGAACCGCATGCCGATGATATCTGGAAAGAATTAGAATCGCTCGAAGAAACCAAGCGGTGACGCGCCGCCTCTTCAGGATTCGCCGCTGAGGCTCGCCCAAAAAACCGTGCGTTGAAGCTCTGAGCTTCGCCCATATGTGATGCGCGGCCTGCCTCGGCAAGCCGCACTTATAACGTGGTTGCGTGCGGCGACGCAGAAATCGATCCGAATGCCCTGCCCGTTAGAGCTGAGCGCGCAGGAACAACTCTTCCGGCGCCGGTTCCAGCTCGGACGCTCCGAGCGAAAGTACGGTGGCCCGCTGTCCTTCGCGTAGCGCCTGCAGCAGGACCTGGCGTCCGTTATAAAACCGGACCGCGTCCCGATAGGTATTCACCTCGGCGCTGGTCTGGATGAACCTCACTTCTTCGGTATCGTTAACGCACAACTCCTTTTGCAGGCTTTTGGGAATGTCCCGGAGGATCAGCGTCGCACCAGGCGGAATACACACTGCTGGGATTCTTCGTTCCGCTTCCCATTTTGGTTGTTGGGCCTTGAACCACGCCTTGAGTCCTGCCCAGGACCAAGACCTGCAAGGAGCACCGTTCGAACGCGTGGTGGCAGGCGGAGCAACTTCAGCCGCGGACGCCAACCCAAGCGACGCCCCACCGAACCTGTGCACCACTAACTCTTCACCGTCGACAGCAAGCCGATTCGGAAATGTATGCAAGGAATAATCACACATTGTCGTTTCTCCTTCTGTTGGACGCAATGTAGCACATCTCCGCGGTGGAAGTAACGGTGACTGGGATGGTCGAAAAACGCCCCGATTGGCACGGCCGCGCCTCATGACACTTGTCATTCAGAAGAGGCAGGCGGCCCGGTTGACTAGCGTCCGAAAAGAGCCTCTACCGCGCCGACCACGATGCACAGAATCGCGAATCCAACCGTGCCATATTGAATCCATCCGCGCGTCGCTCTGAGGACATTCACCCCATCGTCCAGCCAGTTGGGGCGATCTTCTTCCGCGAAGCTTTCATCCAATGCGATGGCGCAGGAATCGCGGAGAAGATCCATGTTCGAGGGTTCTACCTCACCCTCCAAGCTGCGCATCTCTAGCGGTTGCTCCAAGCCCTCCCATGTTGGAGCGCAATGCCAGATCGCCGAATAGGAATGCGACCCGGTCCGTCTTGGGACCCCCACACCTCCGTACTGGAGCCGAACCGAGGGATTTTGGGGAAGTGGCGGCTATACTACCGGTATGCCCGGTACGATCCAGCGATTATGAAGTGGAGCTACGCCGCAACGCTCCTGGTCATCGCCGGCATCCTGGGCTACCAGCTCATGATCCCGCCCGTAATTGGGCTCGCCGATCAGGGCGATTACGCGCGTCTGCTGGGCGCATTTCATCTCGGACCTGTCGCACACACCGCCGAGGATCGCTACTACCGTTACTTCAACCGAACCTACCAGCCCGACCCCAGCTTCAGGCTCCCGGGCTGGGAAATCTACTCGAGCCAGGACATCTTGGTTGGCTCCGCCCTATTGCTGAACAAATGGATTTCAAAGGACGGACTGTTTGATATCCGCGTGCTTTCGTTCTTGGAGGCCCTGGCTTTTCTCGCGATCTGCTATTTCCTGTTGCGGGCTACCCGGAAGTTGCTCCCGGGCCGGCTCCACTTTTTGATTGCCGCCGCGTTGATTATCGTTTTCTGCGACGTCGGTTATATTTGCTACTTCAATTCGTTCTACAGTGAACCTGCGACATACCTTTCCTTGTTGGCGCTGTTGGCCGTTTGGCTCGATTGGATCGCGCATGGACCCGGCGCGAGAAGAGGCCAGGCGAAATACCTCGCGCTGTTTTGCTTGTTCGCGTTGCTGTTCGTGGCCGCTAAGCCGCAGAACGTCGCCGCCGGCGTCCTGCTTGGTCTCTATATCTTCCGCTTCCGAAAATTGCTCCGCCGGCAATGGATGGCGCCGGCCTCTGGTGCCGCGATTCTGGTGGGTTCTTTGGCGGTCTACTGGAGCGTGCCGCGGCTGGTGCGTCTGGCCGACGTATACAACATGGTTTTTATGCAGATGGCGCCCGCATCACCCGATCCTGCCGGCGCTCTTCGCGAGCTAGGCCTCGATCCGTCTTATGCCAGGTACTCGGGCTCTGGCGCTTTCGCGCCCACCACCGGATTTTGGAACGCTGCGTTTCAAGATCAGCTGGATGCCCGGGTGAGCCGCTTCACTATCGTCTGGTATTACGTTCGCCAGCCTGTGAAACTGCTGAATTACGTCCGTGCTGTTTTGCCCCGTGGAGCTTCGCTGCGAGCCGAGGGCGTCGGCAACTTCGAGAGGTCGGCTGGGTACCCACCCTTCGCACGCGCCAGGTCCTTCGCCATCTGGAGCCGGTTTCGCGAACGCTACCTTTCAGGCTGGTCGTCGGGCGTGTTGATCGGTCTCATGCTCAGCGTATTCGGCGCCGGCTGGATCGCGGCGCGTTCCGGCGACGTCCAAGCTCGTCTGCTAGCCGAATGTTATGCGGTGCTGGCGCTCATGGCGGTAATCGTGTTCTTCACCACGATTCTGGGCGACGCGCACGATCTGGTGAAGCATCTGCACCTTTACAATCTGTTGACCGATGTGTGTCTGGTCTTCGGCCTTACGGCGTTGTTTCGGCGTGTTTCGGCCGGCCGAGATGCCGGTAGTAGCCTAGATCGGCGCCAGTCAGCAGCTTGGTCGCAAATAGAATCTGGCCGGTGTGATTAGAGAAATGTTCCACCACGTGATAGATCGCTTCAAACGCCGTGACGTTGTAGTTTTGAATCGTCTTCGGCTCGGTGAGGCGCGAGAGAGGCAGGTTGCGGATGGTCTCGCTCGCCTCCCGCACTGTCTGGCTCAGCCGTTCCCGCAATTGCGCGCCTGGAACGCCACTGCGCGCCCCAAATTCCCCGTCCCGATCGCGATGATCCGGCTTCCCGGCGACACCCGTGCCGATCCACTGCCGCACGTTCCCGCACAAGTGCAAAACTAGATTTCCGATGGCATTCTCGTTTTCCGTATTGCGCGTCCAGATCTGTTCGTCGCTGAGCTTCGCGAGGCAATCTCAATGCGGCCGTTCAACTGATCCAGCTTGTCGGCCGAGAATTTCAGGAAAATCTCTTCCGAGCTCACAGCACTTCTTCGGACCAATTCTCGAGAATCGATTTGACCTTGCCGGTGAATTGATCGGCCAGCGCGCCGTCGATCAGGCGGTGATCGAAAGTCAGCGCGAGATACGCGACGGACCGAATCGCGATGGCGTCGTCCACCACCACCGGCATCTTTTCCACCGCGCCGACGCCCAGGATCGCGACTTGCGGCTGATTGATGATCGGCGTCGCAAAAACGCTTCCGAAGCTGCCGAAATTCGTGATGGAGAACGTGCCGCCCTGCACCTCTTCCGGCTTCAACTGACGCGAGCGGGCGCGCGTCGACAAGTCCACAATGGCGCGCTGCAGCCCGGTAACGTTCTTCTCGTCGGCGTTGCGAATCACCGGCACAATGAGCCCGTTATCCAGCGCCACGGCGATGCCGATATTGATTTCGTTGTGATAGATGATGTTGCTGCCCTCGATGGACGCGTTCAGCAGCGGAAACTGATGGATCGCGTCGATGGCGGCCGCCACCACGAACGGCAGGAAGGTCAGCGAAAAACCGTAGCGCTGTTGGAATTCAGCCTTGTACCGATCGCGCATCTTGGCGATCTTGGTCATGTCGGTCTTGTGCACCGTAGTCACGTGCGCCGACACTTGCTTACTCATCACCATGTGCTCGGCGATCTTTACGCGCATGGTGCTCATCGGCTCTAAGCGAGCCCGCGGAGCTTCCGCCCGCGGCATAGCTTGTTGTGAAATAGCCGGTTGGGAAATGGCCGGCGGTTGCGAGATGGCCTGCGACGCAGGCGCATAGGTCGCCGGAGCGCTCGGAGTCGTCGTGGTGAGCGCGGTCGCCTGCGCCATCGTGCGTGCGCCTTGCGCCGACATGTACGCTTCCAGATCCTGCTTGGTGATCCGTCCGCCCGCACCGGTGCCTTTTACTTGACGCAGGTCGATGCCATATTCGCGAGCCATCTTCCGCACCAATGGTGAAAGCGGCCCGGCCGACGGCTCTACTTCCGCCGAAGCCGCGGGTTGTTGTGGCGCGGGCGCTGGCGACGGGCGTGCGGACGTTCCAACCGACTCCTTCAGCCGTTCGAGCTCCGGCGACTTTACCGGTTGCGGCGCCGCCGGGGCAGCACTGGCCTGTGCAGTAGCAGCAGCGACGGGTGGTGCGGGCGTAGCCTGTATTGCAGCCGCCGGCGCAGGTGCCGACGCTCCATTGCCGCCGCTCTCATCGATCCTGCCCACCACCGTGCTGATCGCGACTGTCTTGCCCTCTTCGACCAGCACTTCCTTCAAGACTCCGGCGGCTGGCGCGGGAATCTCGGTATCCACTTTATCGGTCGAAATCTCGAACAGCGGCTCGTCGCGCTCAACCTGCTCTCCGGGCTTCTTCAACCACTTGGTCAAAGTGCCTTCCACGATACTCTCGCCCATTTGGGGCATCACGATGTCAGTCATGAACATGTCTCCCTGTACAGGACAAGCGCGTCATCATGGCCGCGATCCCATTGCTTGTTCGCCAAAAGTTCGAATCCAAATTGCTTTGCGAAATTTCGCGCCAGCGCGCCGATTACTTCTTCCCGGCTCGCGCCGGATCCCAGTTCGCCCATCGAAGTGACCGGTTTGGTAAGCCCGCATGGCACGATGTATTGGAAATAGCTCAAATCCGTGGTTTGATTCAGGGCAAAACCGTGCGAGGTGACCCAACGGCTGACGTGAACGCCAATGGCCGCCACCTTCTTCCCATCCACCCAGACGCCGGTACAGCCCGTTTGGCGCCCAGCTTCAATTCCAAATTCCGCGAGGGCATCGATTATCGCCTGCTCCATCGCTCGAACATACGCCACCACGTCGCGCTTCCATTCTCGCAGATCGAAGATGGGATAGCCGACGATCTGGCCGGGGCCGTGATAGGTAATGTCGCCGCCGCGATCGCTGGGATGAAACTCGATACCGGCGCGGCGCAGCACGTCCTCGCTCGCCAGTAAATTTTCCAGCCGCCCATTCCGGCCGAGCGTAATCACGTGCGGGTGCTCGACGAAGATCAGCTGATCGGGGATGCTGCCGCGCTTGCGCTCTTCCACCAGCTCCTGTTGCAGAGCGAACGCCTCGCCGTACCCAATCCGGCCCAGATCGCGAACATCACACGTGCGCATGTCACGCATTAATCGTGAGCCCGTACACGTTGTTGAACGCTTCGCCCAGGGCTTCGTAGAGCGTCGGATGGGCGTGGATGGTGCCCATGAGCGTCTCTACCGTGGCTTCGGCCTCCATGGCCGCCACCGCTTCGGCGATCAGCTCGTAAGCTTCCGGCCCGATGATGTGGACACCCAGGATCTCGCCGTACTTCTCTTCGGCAACCACCTTCACGAAACCCTCGTGCGCGCCCAGGATGCTGGCTTTGCTGTTGGCCGCGAACGGAAATTTCCCCACCTTGACCGAATAACCTTGCGCGCGCGCCTGCGCTTCGGTAAGTCCCACGCTGCCGATTCCGGGCTCCGTGTAGGTGCATCCGGGAATGCGATTGCGATTCACCGGCTTGGCGCGCTTGCCGGCCATGTGCGCCACCGCCACCAGGCCTTCCATCGTCGCCACGTGCGCCAATTGCGGCGTCCCAGCGACCACGTCTCCAATCGCATACACGCCCGGCTCGCCGGTCTGCTGGGATTCATCCACTTTGATGAATCCGCGATCCAGTTCCACCTTCAACCGCTCCAGTCCGATGTTGTCGGTGTTGGGCTTGCGGCCCACCGCTACTAAAAGCGTTTCGGCTTCCATGTCCTCGCGCTTGCCGTTCGCAAGGCCGACGCACATCCGCACGCCGGCATCGGTCTTGGTGATGTTCTCGGCTTTGGCCCCGGTTTCGCAGCGAATTCCCGTCTTCTTGAAATAGCGCTCCAGTTCCTTGGAGATCTCCTCGTCTTCCACCGGCACCAGCCGCGGCAGCATTTCGAGCACCGTGACTTTCGTCCCAAAGCGGTTGAAGATGGACGCGAACTCCACGCCCACCGCGCCCGCGCCAATGATCAGCATGGTTTTGGGAATCGCCGGAAGATCCAGAATCTCGATGTTCGTCAGGATGGTCTTCGCATCCGGCTCCAATCCCGGTAGCATGCGCGCCTCTGACCCGGTGGCGATGATGACGTTCTTCGCCTCCAGCGTCTGGACGTTGTCGCCTGAGCGAATCTCCACCGGTAGCATTCCGTTCGCCGCGCGCGGACTTACCGTCCCGTAGCCCTTGATCCAATCGATTTTGTTCTTCTTCATCAAGAACTCGACGCCCTTGGCGTGCTTGGCGACGATCTTGTTCTTGCGGTCCAGCACTTTGGCGTAATCGATTTTCGGGTTCTCGCAGTGGATGCCCTCTTCGTCGGAATGCACGAAGTGCTCCCACACATCCGCTGTATGAAGCAACGATTTGGTAGGGATGCAGCCGACGTGCAGGCACGTGCCGCCCAGCTTGGGATCTTTCTCGATAATCGCGGTCTTCAGACCGTACTGGCTGGCCCGAATCGCGGCGGAGTAGCCGCCCGGACCACTCCCGATGACGATCAAATCGTATGGCATTTTGTTCTCAGGATAGCATCGGGGTTGGAACACCCCGGCTAGGAGTTAGATGCAGATCCCGCCCGCTCCGATGCGAGCGCTGAAATGGCGGCGAAATGCGCGGAAGCGCCTACTTCGCCTTCTTCTGCTTCTGTTGTCCGACGCGGATCTTGAAGTGCTGCTGCTTGGCTTCCTGAAACGCCTTATGATCGTGGCGAGCCACGGCGTCACTCAAATAGGCGTCCACGCTGGCGTCCTTGGGTAGAACCGCCATTAGCGTAAAATTCTCTTTGCACTCCGGACAGAAGGGACGGAACCGTTTGACATTGGGAATTGCCATAAACTTCATTCTATCATGGCGTTCAGTGTCTGTTCACCAGACTTCGGCGTGCGCCTCGATGCAATAAAGGGAAGGGACTCAAAGCTATTATGCGAACCATAACGATTGAAGAACACTACGTAAGTCCAGGATTTCTGAACGGTCCGGGCCGCAGTTTTATTGAGCAGGCCACGCGCTCTAGAGACGGAATGGGCGACGTGCTGGAACGGCTCCGCGACGTCGGCGACAAACGCATTTCTGAAATGGACGCCGCCGGCATCGATGTACAGGTGCTCTCGCTCAACTCGCCCGGTGTCGAGCAGCTCGAGGCTGCAGAGGCGATCGAGATTTCCAAGGAGGCCAACGATTTCGTGGCCGCCGCCGTGAAGCGCCATCCCTCGCGCTTTGCCGGATTCGCCGCTCTCCCGGTCGCCGCCCCCGATCAAGCCGCCGCCGAACTGGAGCGCACCGTTCGCGACTACGGCTTTAAAGGAGCGCTCATCAACGGCCACCACCGGGGCCGCTATTTGGACGACCAATTTTTCTGGCCCATTCTCGAGCGCGCCGAATCGCTCCGTGTCCCCATCTATGTTCATCCCACCCAGCCGCCGCAGCCGGTCGTGGACGCCTCTTACAAAGGATTTTCGCCGCGAGTCAGCTTCATGCTCGCTAACGCCGGCTGGGGCTGGCACATCGAAACCGCGATCCACGTGCTCCGGATTATCCTCGGCGGTGCGCTCGACCGTTTTCCCGAACTGCAGCTCCTGGTCGGACACATGGGCGAAGCGCTGCCCTTTATGCAATCGAGACTCGATATTATGGCCCCGGCCGTCACTGGCCTCAAGCGGCCCATCAGCGCCTATCTGCGCGACAACATCCACTACTCGTTCAGCGGCTTCAACTTCACTCCCACGTTTCTCGATCTGTTGCTCCAGGTGGGTGTCGACCGGATTATGTTCTCAGCCGACTACCCGTACGGCTCCATGGCGCAGGCGCGCGCTTTCTTGGATCAATTGCCGGTGAGCACCGCCGACCGCGAGCGCATTGCGCACGGAAACGCCGAACGCCTGCTCGGAATGTGATCTGCGCAAGCCCCCCGCTCAGCGCTCGCCATCGCTGACAGCCGCCGGTTTGCCGCGGCCCGATAAAGGCAGCCAGAGGCGAAGCACACGCTCCCGGTCGCGCTCCTCGGCCAGATTCCTGGTCCTGGCGGAAAGCAGGTCGCGTAGCCCGATCACGCCCATCAGCTTGCGCTCATCGCTGCGATCCACCACCGGAAATCGCGTCAGGCCGCTTTCCGCCATCCGGTACACCACCACGCGCAGCGGCTCATCTGGATAAGCCACCACCGGCTCCTTCGCAATCTCGCCCAGCGTCCCATCCGGTGGGCCCGCCTCGTTCATGAATTTGTAGAGCTGCTTTCTCGTGATCACGCCCCGCAGCCGCTTCTGATCGTCCACCACCGGGTAGAGATATTGGCCGCGCGGCCCGTGACTCCCGCTCATCGTGATCTGCACGTCCCCCAGCGTGCTGCCGGCGGCGAACGCCACCAGATTCGTCCGCATGGCGTCCCGCACGAACAGGATCTCGAGCGGATCCACAGCGTATTCGCGGCTCAAATGATAACCCCGGCGCGCCACCTTCTCCGTCAAAATGGACCGCTTCAGCACCAGCACCGTGAAACCATGCGCAATCACGGCGGCCACCAGCAGTGGCAGCAGAACATTTATATCGTGCGTCAGCTCCAGCGAAAAAATTATTCCAGTGAGCGGCGACCGCATGGTGCCGCCCAAAATCGCGCCCATGCTAATCAGCGGCCAGAATCCCGCGCCTTCCGCCGGCAAAAACATCGTCTCCAGGCCGCCCAGCGCTCCGCCCATCATCAGTAGCGGCGCCAGCACTCCGCCCGATGTTCCCGATCCCAGCGACACCGCCCAAATCACCGACTTCACCAGCAAAATGCCCAGGATGGTTGTGCGCGCAACGTCGCCGCGTAATAGGTTGCCGATGGTGTCGTAGCCTACTCCCAGCGCTTGCGGAAAAATGAGCCCGCCTACACCAACCACCACGCCGCCGATGGCCGGCCACCACATCCAGTGAATGGGCAGCTTCAGGAAAGCATCCTCGGCCGCATACACCGCGCCGGTCAGCAGCGCTGAGAGCACGCCCGCCAACAGGCCGCAGATCACGCAGCCCAGCAACCCTTCCGGACCGATAAAGACCGGATGCGCAGGAACCGGGAACAACGGACCCAGGCCGAGAATGTATCGGCGTGCGGCGCCGGCTGTTGCGCTCGCCAACGCCACCGGAATCAAGCTGCGCGGTTTCCATTCAAACAGCAGCAGCTCAACGGCCAGCAGCACCGCAGCCACCGGTGACGCAAAAGTCGCCGACATCCCCGCGGCCGCTCCCGCCACCAGCAGCGTCTTTCGCTCCACGCTGGTCAAGTGGAAAAATTGCGCGATCATCGACCCTAACGCGCCGCCCGTCATGATGATCGGCCCTTCCGCGCCGAACGGTCCGCCGCTGCCGATCGAAATGGCCGACGACAGAGGCTTCAGTATGGCCAGCCTCGGTTCGACGCGGCTGCCATTGATGAGAATCGATTCCAGCGCCTCGGGAATGCCGTGCCCCCGGATGCGCTCCGAGCCGTAGCGGGCCATCAGCCCGATCACGATCGCACCGCCCACCGGTACCAGAATTGCCCAGGCGCCTAAGTGATTGCCCGCCGGCGAAACCAGCGTCGTATCCAGCCGGTGGTAATAAAAAAGATTCGTGAAGAATCCGATCAGCCGCAGCAGCGCCCACGCCACTACCGTGCTCAAGCAGCCGATCGCGATCGCCGCCAGCGATATCGGGATCACCCGCGCGTCTGTCGTGAAATCTCCTAATCCATGCGCCTTGGCTGGCTTCATGCCGCATGCCTCCTGGCGCGCATCCGGTGCTGCTTGGCGATCGATCGCAGCGCCGCGGCTAATGCCGGACCGGCCGTTTCCAGCTCCTGGTGATGCGCCACCGAAAGTTTTCGCAGTACCTTGCTGCCCGAAGCAGTCAGGCGGACGATCACCTGCCTCCGGTCTTGCTGGCTCTCCGCCCGCACCACATGCCCGTGTTTCTCCAGCCGGTTGATCAACTCCACTACGCTGTGGTGCTTGAGCTGCAATCGCGCGGAAAGCTCTCCTACCGTCGCCGTTGCGCCGGCCGGCAAACCCTGAATCGCCAGCAGCAACTGGTGCTGCTGCGGCTCCAGCCCGGTGGACCGGACTTGTTCTTCGCTGAAATGCAGGAAGCGCCGGATTTGATAGCGGAATTCCGCCAGAGCCCGGTACTCGCCCAAAGACAAATCCTTCATCGTTCTCTCCGTTATTTATATCGTAACACGATATAAATAATCCGGGCCTTGCGCTCTCTAGTTGCAAGCCATACCGTCAAGGTGCTATAGCAACATGTAATGGCTGAAAAGACGGGCGTTCGCCGCGATGACAGAATTCCGGCCGAAGAACTGATCGAGGTGACTTGGAAGGACCGCTATGGACAGGAGAAATTCGTCAAAGCCCGTACCCTCAACGTGTCCGAGTCAGGCATGAAAATCGAAATGCCGGAGCAGCTAGAAAAGCTCGCCTACGTGACCTTTCGCTCCCACGCCCTCTCGCTGCACGGAACCGCTTCCGTGCGAAGCTGTACGCGCCAAGGTACCAAATACCTGGTTGGGCTGGAGTTCAGCGGTGGCTTGCGCTGGAAGCCCAAAACCAAAACCTGACCGCCGCTCGCGCGCGAGCTCCCGCACCTGCCTTGCGCACAGCGGCACGCCAATGGAAAGGCGCTATCCGCGCGATAGAAAATTCAGATAAGGCAGCTGCGGCCGGGTTAGTTATAATTTGGGACTATGCCTCAACGTCTGTGGCTCGCTCTGTTCGTGCCCATGCTGGCACTCGCCCAAGCAGCTCCTCCCACGGCTGAAACTCGCATTGCGAATCTCGAGACCGCCGTAAAATCCGCGCAAAGCGCCGGCGACAACGCCTGGATGCTGGTAAGCGCCGCGCTGGTCCTGATGATGACCGGTCCCGGTCTGGCCCTCTTCTACGGCGGCTTGGTGCGGCGCAAGAACGTCCTCGGCACCATGATGCACAGCTTTGTTCTGATGGCTCTCGTCACCGTCATCTGGGCCATCGTGGGCTACAGCCTGGCCTTCGGCGAGGGAATGCCCATCCTGGGAGACTTGCGCTACCTGTTCTTGAACGGCGTCGGCAGCGCCCCCAACCCCGATTACGCCGGCACCATTCCGCAGCAAACCTTCATGGTGTATCAGCTCATGTTTGCCATCATCACGCCCGCGCTGATCTCCGGCGCCTTCGCCGAGCGCATGAAGTTCAGCGCCATGTTGCTTTTCACCACGCTGTGGATGTTCGTCGTCTACTTCCCGCTCGCGCACATGGTCTGGGGCAAAGGCGGGCTGCTGAATGCTTTCTTGGGTGGCAAGATTCCGTGTTTCGATTTTGCCGGCGGCACAGTGGTCCACATCAGCTCGGGAGTTTCCGCGCTCATCTGCGCTCTGTACCTGGGCAGAAGACAAGGCTATGGCATCGAGTCCATGAAGCCGCACAACATCGTGATCAGCGTCATCGGCGCGTGCCTGCTGTGGGTTGGTTGGTTCGGCTTCAACGCCGGCAGCGCTCTGGGCGCATCTAGTTTGGCTACCAGCGCGTTTGTCGCGACGCATTTCGCTACCGCGGCCGCCGTCTTAGGTTGGATGCTCGCCGAATGGATTCGCAACGGGAAGCCCAGTGTGTTGGGCGCTATTTCGGGCGCCGTGGCCGGACTGGTCGCCATCACTCCCGCTTCCGGATTCGTTAAGCCCTTTCCCGCGCTCTTGATCGGTTTTCTGGCCGGCATCGTCTGCTTCCTGATGGTCACCGTCGTCAAGAGCAGGTTCAGTTACGATGACAGCCTGGACGCGTTCGGCGTGCACGGCATCGGCGGCACGCTCGGAGCGCTTCTCACCGGCGTCTTCGCCACCAGCGCCGTGAACGACGGCCTGAAAGATTCCAGCGGCAAAGTGCTTCCCCTCGGACTGGTGGACGGACAGGCCGGCCAGGTGCTCAATCAGGCCATTGCCGTCCTCATCTCCTGGGGCTTCGCCATCGTGGGAACGCTCATTGTTCTTAAGATTTGCGATGTGGTGCTGGGAGTCCGCGTATCCAAAGAGGACGAGCTGGAGGGCCTCGATGTCAGCATGCATGGTGAAGAAGGTTATAATTTCGATGCGTAGCCAGGACCAACTCACCATGAAAAAGATCGAAGCTATCATACAGCCCCACAAGCTCGAAGACGTCAAGGAAGCGCTGAAATCCATCGGCGTGGACGGCATGACCATTTCGGAAGTCCGCGGCCATGGCCGCCAAAAAGGCCACAAGGAAGTTTATCGCGGCATGGAATATCAGGTGGATCTTCTGCCGAAAGTGAAGATTGAGCTGGTGGTGCCGGATCAGCGCTCCGCCGAAGTGATCCAAACCGTGGTCAACAGCGCGCGCACCGGCAAGATCGGCGACGGCAAAGTGTTTGTGTTCGACGTGGCCGAGGCCATTCGCATCCGCAACGAAGATCGCGGCGACGGCGCTTTATAGTTAGCCGCTAGGCCGGGTCGCGGGCCAGCGCGCGATCCATCCATTCCAGATACTGCTCGGAGCCATCCACTACCGCGAGCGCCACTATTTCGGGCAGCTCGTAGGAGTGCATTTTTTCGATTTCAATGCGCACTTGCTCCGATAACGCGCGGCTGGTCTTGATCACGAGCAGCACTTCCTGGCTGTCTTCCAACGCGTCCTTCCATCGATAAATGCTGCGGACGCCGGTCACCAGGTTGACACAGGCCGCCAGTCTCTTCTCCACCAGCGCTCGCGCGATTCCACTCGCCTCGTCCTCGGAGCCGCACGCGCTCAGCACTATAATTTTGTCGGTCATCGTATTTTTTTGGTGAATCTTCTGGACCTTTGAACAAAACAGGATTATAACGAACGTAGGGACTTATATTTTGAAATTGACCGTCGTTGCCCGTCGCACTTTATTTCTGGTCGCTTTCGTTCTCATCGCAGCGTATGGATATGTCGCTCTCCAAGGACCGCAAGGCATTCCCGCTTTGCAGGAGAAACGCCGCGAGATTCGCAAATTGGAAGAGGAGAACGCGAATCTGGCGCGCGAGCTCCAATATCGTCAGGACCGGATCAAGAAGCTTCAAGAAAACCCCGCCGAGCAGGAGCTCGAGGTGCGCAAGGATTTGAAGCTGCTGCGCCCCGGCGAGACCTCGTTCATTCTGCCCGAGCGGCCCAAGCAGGATCAGGGCAACGGAACGGCACCGCCCGCCGATCGTTAGATTCCGGCGTGATGATTCACCGGACCCGCGCCTCGGCCCAGCCCGGGGCTACTCCGAATCGCCTCAGTAATGTATTTCTTCGCTTTTTCAACGGATGATTCCAAGCTTCGGCCCGCGGCTAGCAGAGCTGTGATCGCGGCCGAGTACGTGCACCCGGTTCCATGCGTATGCCGCGTCTCGATTCGCGGCGCTGCGAACTCCTGCCACTTACCTTCGTAAAAAAGCACGTCGATGGAATCTCCGCTCAAGTGGCCGCCCTTCACCAATACCCCGCGCGGACCGAGCGCCGCCAACTTCTCGGCCGCTCGCCGCATACCGGCCAGATCGCGGACTGGCAGTCCGGTCAGAATCGCGGCCTCTTGAAGATTAGGGGTCAGCAGGAAAGCGTGAGGGAGCAACTGTTCCTTGAAAGTCTCCATAGCATCGGCAGTGAGCAGTGCCGCTCCATTCTTGCTGAAAAGGACGGGGTCCACGATCAGAGGAAACCGGAACTGCGCGGCCATTTCGGCCACCGCTTCGATCACTTCCCGCGTTCCGAGCGCGCCGGTTTTGGCCGCGGCCGGAGGGATGTCCTCGAGCACGGCTCGCACCTGTGCCGTTACCAGATCGGCGGCAAGATACTCGATGCTCTTCACCCCGCAGGTGTTCTGGACGGTGAGGAGAGTGATCGCGGCTTCGCCATAAACACCGAACTGATGAAATGTTTTGAGGTCCGCTTGAATCCCGGCGCCGCCGCTCGGGTCTGAGCCGGCAATCGTCAATGCCACCGGGGTCGCCATCCACTTCAGCGTGGCACGAATTATGCAGCGATGCCAGCCAGCTTTTGCACGGTCTGGAAGGTATCCGTCTCGGCTGCGGTCTTATCGGTCCGATAACGCTTCACGCGCGCAAACCGCAGCGCCAGGCCGCTGGCATACCGCGGGCTGGTCTGGATCTCGTTGAACGCTACTTCCACCACCAGCTTCGGTTCGACGTAAACCGTGTAGTTGTCGCGACCGATCTCGACCTTCAGCAGCTCGCGCGTTTGCCACTCCAGCATCTCATCGGTGAGACCCTTGAACGTCTTTCCGAGCATCGCGAATCCGCCCTTTTCGGTGTCGCGCGCTCCGAGATGAAGATTGCTCAGCCAACCTCGCCGGCGGCCATGGCCCCACTCGGCCGCCAGCACAACCAGGTCCAGCGTGCGCGCCCGCTTCACCTTCAGCCAGCTTTGGCCACGCGCCCCGGCGGAGTATCTTGCGTCCACGGCCTTTGCCATAACGCCCTCGTGCCCGCGGCTCAACGCCTGCTCGAGAAATTCGCGGCCCTGCTGAGGATCGGAGGTCACCATGTTAGGAATCAACGACTCGTGCGCCACCTCCCGGAGGGCGCCAAACCGGCGAGCTTGCGGCTCATCTAACAGCGAACTGCCGTTCAAGTACAGCAGGTCGAACCAGTATGGGCTGAGAGGCAGTTCCTGGCGCATGCGCTCGACATCCAGCTTCCGGCCGAATCGCCGCATGGTCACCTGAAACGCTTGAGGACGACCATCCGGCAGCAGGCTCAGAACCTCGCCGTCGAGGATCAGGTCCTTCGCAGGAAGTGCGCGAACCAGCTCGACGATTTCGGGCACAGCGCCAGTCACGTCGTTCAAACTGCGCGAGTACACTTTGACGTCGTCGCCGGACCGGTGCACTTGCACGCGCGCGCCATCCATTTTGAACTCCAGTGCGGCCTCCCCGAGATCGTCGAGCGCGTCGTCCACGTCCTCGGCCGTCTGGGCGAGCATGGGCTGGATCGGCCGAAACAATTGGACGTCATATTGTGCTAATCCGGATTCGCCCTGTTCGAGTGCAGCCCGGGCCACCACAGCGAGATTGCCCGCCAGCATCACCGCGCGCCGCACGCGTTCCGCTGCAATGCCGGTGGATTTCGCGAGCGCTTCCACCATGACGCCTTCGAGCGCTCCCTGCCGCAGTTCGCCCATCAAAAGGCCAGTCAGGAAGCGCTGCTCAGGTTCGGTTGCACGGCCGAACATCTGCTGGAGAAGTTCGAGCCTCTGACGCTGAGACCCGCTTCCGGAAACGGCCGCGATGGCTTCGAACGTCCGATCGACTTCCAGCACTTCGAGGCTTGGCGTTTCGGCCGGCGAGCCTAGCGCATCCCGCAGCGCCGCGTACCCGATTCCGATCCGTCCCTGGCAAGTTTGTCCGGCCAGGTAGGCGACCACAGTTTCGATCTCGCCGGGTTGAAGCTGGCCCAGCAGCGCTGCCAGCAAGTTGATTTTTTCGAGGCGGCGGCTGGTCGCGGTAACACGGCGCGAGGTCTCCACCACAGCCGCCAGCAGCATGTACGCAGGATAGCCAATGCTACCCGGCGGGCGCGATCAATTCCCTATGGGCACCTTCGATGCCGTGGTAACGCCGGCTGAATTGGTCGCCTGTATGTCCACGCTCAAGATTTGAGTGGTGTCGCCAGTTACCGGAAATTTCGCAAGCAGCGCAAACATTCCGCCCTGTTGGGTGGCCGCGAAATACTGTTGAAAATCCGAACTGGCATTGACGCTGATGGCTCCAGGCGGGACGGTGTTTCCCTTGGTGTCGTAAAAAGTGAAGGCGAGTTCGGACGCCGAATAGGTATTGTCGAATCCCGCAACGCTCACGTCCAGCTCGTTAAATTTGCGGACGCTGGCCGCGGTGTCGAAGCTTATCGGCCCTGGCGCGATCGGAACGCTGGCTTGCTGAACGATGGTCTTATCGCCGCGTTGAAGTGTGAACAAGATGGTTCCGGCGGTAGTTCCCGTCTGAAATGTGATGCTCGGTTCACCGCCGATAGTGGCTGTCGCGGAGCCAACTGAAAAAGTAACCGGAGCCAGCCGCGGCATTCCGGACAAAAACAGGATTGCGGGATCATCGGGCAGTCCGGAAGCGGGCTGAAAACTCAGCTGCAGAGTCCAATCGGTCACATTTGCCAGAGACGGGGACGCCAGCGCAATTGAGACGCTGTTCTGTTGCGCACTACCGAAAAGCATGGAGGCGAATGCGATGGAAGCTCCGGACGGCTGCGGAGCAATGCCCTGGCCTTGAAGATTGAATGCTCGCTGGTCCAGTGTGAGTATGCCCTGTGCCGGCGTCGCCGATTGCGGCTCAAAGGCGACTTGAAACGTCGCGGTCTGGCCCGCCGCAAGCTGAACAGGGGCCGCAAGCCCGATCGGTCCGTGAAAGCCTACGCCGCTGACGGTCAAGGTATTGACGGTGACGCTGCCACTACCGGCGTTGAAAAGCATAAAAGCCTGCAACTGAGTGCTGCCCTCCGCGACCGATCCAAAGTTGACGACTGATGCGGTCATCAAGGGCGCCGCGCTGCCCGCCAGCATTAGAGATGCATCGGGAGCCGAAGTTCCTTTCAAAGTGACCGTGATGGTATTGACCGACAAAAAGGCGCTGTACGAGCCGGTCAATTGAGGACTGAATGCCACGTCGAACTCAGCTTCGGAACCTGGCGCGATGATATATGGAAGCGCGGGTGCGCTGGTGATTTGAAATCCCGTGCCTGCGAGCGACAGGGTTTGCAACGTAGCCAGGGCGGTTCCGGTGTTGCGGACGCGGAATCGGGTTGGGAGTGTGTCTCCTGGCGCCGCCGTCCCGACACTGTAGGTAGTGCCAACCGGGTTTTCATTGACGCCATCAAACTGAACCAGTTGGATCTGGGCCAGCGCGGAGAGGGGCAGCAGAGCGAGGAATACCAGCGCGCGGCCGATCATTGGCTCACCGCCGGCAATGCATACAACCCCTCATGGTTCTTCAGCACGCGAACAGCAACGTCGTGGTGTTGGGAGAGATCTCGAAGCTGGAGCCAGCCATCGCCGATTTGTTGCAGGGAGAAGCCCCTGGGCAGTTGCGCCGCGAGGTGGACTTCGGAACCGTCTGACGCGCTTATGACTAAGCCCTGGGTTTCGGTTGATACGACATCGCCATTGGCGAGCATCAATGCAGGTGTTTTCAGGCCGGGCAGCGCACTCTGAGAATCCATCTCGCCGGTAGTAAGCAGAACGCGGACAGTCCAAAGTCCGTCGCGGCGCTCGACTAAAAACGCGGCGTGATCGGGATCAGGAGCTGCGATCGACCATAGGGTGTCGGCCGCAATAGCCGCTGAGTCGAGTGGGATCGGTACGAACGCCGATCCGTTCCATTGGAGCAAAGCCTGGGAACTGATCAAATAGACGAGAGCCGGCTGGCCATTGGCGGAGAACGCGAACAGCGCTGGACCGCTGGGCGCGCTGGCTGAAGTGACGAGATGACCTTCGGCGTCGGTGACCAGGATGGCTGGGTTCGTTTTGACAAGCCCGAACGAGCCGGAAAATGTAGCCGAGATTACACTCGTGGCGGCGGGGGCACCCATAATGAAGTTGCCAGCCAACCCAGAAATTTGACGAAACGAACCCAACTGGTCTTGGATAAAACCGACCTGCGGCGGCGCGATAGCGGTCTGCGCCCAGGCGCTGAGTGCCGCAAATGATAGGGCTGCAAGGGACGTTTTCATGGATGCTGCCCCACGATGATGCTGGGGGTTCCGATGCTGAGCGTGGGTGTAGCGGTCGAAGTGGACTGCGCTCCTTTTGACCGTGCAAGCATCAGCCCGGCAGCGGCTGCGCCGCCCACGAGCGCGCCGATCAGCAGCAATTTGCCATGCCCGCTATGGGATGGGGTGAAAACGCCCTGGCCGCCAGTTTGAGCCGCCCCAGATTGAACTAAGGGCGTCTGAAAGGCGCTTGAATCTTTTAGGTATTGTGTGGCGAGCGTGCCGGCGCGCTCCTGATCCTTCACCGCCGTGATGCGAAACTCGACCGGGCCGGCAGTTTTGTTCCATTGCATGCCCCAAACGGTGGCGCGTCCGTCGGGACCGGTGGTCACCGCTTGATCGCGCTTACCGGAGTTGAAGACGCCGCTCGGCCCGTGGTCCGGCAGAAGGAAAGTTACCGATGCTTTGTCGACCGGCTGGCCAGCCGCGTCGGTGACCATTACCGTGATGCCGCTGGCCGCGCGCGTCCCGACGCGATAGCTGGCACCATCGCCTTCCAGTATTTTGAGTTGGATTCCGCCGGCCGCATTTAGCGGAACGCTATACAGCAAGGCGCAGCACACCAGGCTGCGCCAACATTTTTCGACTGTCATTCGCACGCCAAATACGTGCGAGGAATGAGGCGTTCTTCTCAGGCGCTCGATCCGCGTCGCGGTTAGGCGCGAGAGGGCTCGGTCAGCGTGTGGCGGCTAACTGGTCGAAGTGATGCCACTGCCCATCGGCGTTGTAGCTGTTCTGCGCGCTCGGACCTTGTGAGCTCGGTGGAGGTGGAGGTGGAGGCGCGGCTTGACCGGCAGGCGGTCTGGGAGCTGCCTGCGGCGCCTGCTGTTGCGGGTACTGCTGTTGCCGATACTGCTGCTGTTGCGGATACTGCTGTTGCTGATACTGCTGTTGCTGCGGATACTGCTGTTGCGGATACTGCTGCTGCTGCGGATACTGCTGCTGCGGATACTGCTGCTGCGGATACTGCTGCTGCGGAGGATACGCCGCCCCGGAGGGATAGCCGCCATTCGGGTCGCCATAGGCGTAAGGATCCGGATAGGGGTAAGCGGGATAGGAATACGGGTAACTGTAATATGGATAACCATAGGCGTAGGGGTAATATGGGTATCCCCAACCCCAGCCTAAGCCGAGACCTAAGCCAAAGCCGTAGCCGCCGTAGAATCCGCGGCCGTAGCCGCCATAGCCGCCGCGGTAACCCCCTCCATAGCCGCCCCGGAAGCCGCCGCCGACCGCGCCCCCTCGGAAGCCGCCGCCACCACCAGAAAAGGCGTGTCCGCCACCCGAGAAACCGCCTCCGCCACGAGAACCGCCTCCGCCGCCGTGGCCACCACCGCCT